>BNJU01004017.1_pt1 | contig 50055 bp, 50 predicted proteins | sample 8539281 | NCBI WGS metagenome assembly BNJU01 (sample SAMD00202456, study PRJDB9452) | human saliva metagenome | isolation source: human saliva | place: Japan | reverse complement strand
CTGTTATTTCACCACCTAGTTGATGAGCTAGTTCTCGTGCAATCGCAAGCCCTAATCCATGACCACCTGTCTTCATATTACGTGATGTTTCTACACGATACAGTCGATTAAAAATTTTTTCCAAATCTTCAGGAAGAATACCTTGACCCTCGTCTTTCACACTGATTATCAGCTCTTCTTCTGTTAATTGAGCAAGAACTTCAATCCTAGTTCCAGGTTCTGAATATTTAAATGCATTGTTTAACAAATTGACTAGAATACGAGAGAGTTTGTCATAATAACTCTTGATTTTCGCAGACTCAGGCTTTACTTGAATGTAGACATCTCGCTCCTCTTGTTCAATCTGAAGTTGAAATTCACTCATCGACTCAATCAACAGCTGATCTAAAAATACATCTTCGACTTCTTCGTCAGCTATATCTTGAGGCTGAGCGTTAAGAGTCAAAACATCCAATTCTTCGACTAGCTTGTTTAAACGCTCGGTTTGGCGACCAATCGTCGTTAAGTAATGGAGTCGTTCCTCTTCCTTGATTACTCCATCTAGAATTCCTTCCACAGTAACCTGAATGGAGGTAATGGGAGTTTTAATATCGTGAGAGAGCTGAGCAATCATCATTCTCTTTTCTTGCTCACTCTCATCAAGTGATTGAAAGGTATCTTGTAAATTGTGGGACATGTCATTAAAAAGCTTGGCCCTAACTCTTGAAATTTATCGGCCCTTTGGTTTCAATTTCTGTGCTGAAAATCTTTGCCAGCTATATCTCTGAGCTTGTTTTTCAAATGTTTCAGAGAAGAAAAAAACAGGTGACAAAAGAAAGATGCTCACTGCAGCGCCAATGAAACTTGCAATCAAGGTCATTCCAACCAGAAAGTAAATTTCACTTTTCTCAATCAACATTCGTTGGACTGCCCAGAAAACGACCAAAATCGTTAGTAAAGTCGAAACTAGATACCCCACTAAAAATATAGCTTTTTAATTTCATTTTTTTACCTCTGGTCTTTCCATCTTATAGCCCAAATCCCCAAACAGTTTTTGATAGCAGGAGTGTTTAAATTCGTATACTTACTCAACTCTTGTCTCAAAGCATGGATATGAACATTGAGTGTATTTGTATCATCCACATAGTCCTCCTGCCATACCTTTTCGTAAAGTTCAGTCTTTGAAAACACTCTCTCAGGATTGCTGGCTAATATCCATAGAAGTTCAAAAGATTTCACTGTCAATTCCAAAGGCTGTTCCCCAATGTGAACCTCATGAGTCACATGGTTGATCACTAAGTCACCAAACTCAATCTGGTCGGTCTCTCCACCACGACTAAGGCGGCGCAAGATATTATTCACTCTCAAAACCAATTCCCGTGGGCTAAACGGTTTAGCTATAAAATCATCCGCCCCCAAACTTAATCCATAAATCTTATCCTGTTCGCTTGTCTTAGCAGTTGTAAAGAGAAAGGGTTGATCAGGAGCAGTATACTGAACCTCGCTGATGAAATCATAACCGTCCATATTAGGCATCATGATATCTGTGATAATGAGATCGATAGATTTTTTTCTAAAAAGTTCTAATCCTTCCTTACCGTCATGGGCAACTAAAACATCGTAACCTGCCTGTAAAAGATAGCGATTTTGAATATCTAGAATATCTATCTCATCATCAACCAACAAAAATTGTCTTTTTTTCATCTGACACTCCTTTTGACAAAAAAACAGTGTTATACTTGCTTTAGTATAACACTATTTTCCGTAATGTTTAAATGATTTGAACCTTAATCTTCTCTTTTGGTTTTCCAACCTAAAAATCCAACAAAACCTGCCAAGGCTAGGCCAAGGATTCCAAGTCCAGCTGTAGCCGTTTGAGCTTCACTAGTATTTGGTAGCATCGCTTTATCATCTTTTTTCATCATATTAGCCATTGGGCTAGAAGCTGGTTGATCTACTTTCATATCTGACATATGGTGATTTGTACCCATCATACCCTCAGTCGTACCTGTAGAGCCTGTTTCAGAAGGCTTCGTATTCATCTGACCTTGTTGAGATGGTATTGTCGCCATTTCTTTTCCACGAAGCTGAATCGTTACTTGGCGAGTAGCAATCAGATTGTTCAAATCAGGTTTGCCGTCTTTAGCGCCATAGACTTTAACAGTAGCTAGATATGTATGGGTTCCGTTAGCTCGAAGTTGATCCAGCAAGGCCTGACCATCTTTGCCAACCGTATTGCCATTCAAATCCACTTCGTAGAAATATTGGCCTTTAGCCAAGCCTTCAAGTGGCAATAGAGCAGGATTTTTAGCTGTTCCGTTGTCGGACCATGGAGCTTTGTCTGAGGCTTTTAACAAGAGGCGAGTCAACATACCATCTCCACCAAAAGCTTCGTATGGAATAACTTGGTTGACACCGGCCAAGAAAGGTCCAGGAACCTTAGCCTTATCAAGGTAGCTAGCTGGAACATCAATCATGTCTTTGACATTATTAACAACAGAGTCTTTAACCTGATTTGGTGTGGTCAAGCCATTCAAATTAACAGTCAAATCTTTAGTTGCTACGAGGTTAGTTAAGTCAGGTTTGCCGTCTTTTGCACCGTACACCTTGATAGTAGCTTTATAGCTTTGAGTTCCATTTTGTTTCAAGAGATCAAGCAGCCCTTTATCAGACTTGCCTTGGGTGCTTGCTAAATCCACTTCATAGAAGTAAAGGCCTTTGCCCAATTTTTCTACTGGTGGAGAGGGATTTTTAGCCGCACTGTGTCTTTTCAGTATTGGGCAGCCATTTCAGCCTTTCTTTTGCACTTCAGCTGGAGCTTTGTCTGAAGCTTTCAAGATAAGACGAGTTAACATGCCGTCACCAGCGAAGAATTCATATGGAATGACTTGATTGACACCAGCTGTAAACGGGCCAGGGAAATTGGCTTTGTCAAGGTAGCTAGCTGGGACATCTACTGTGTCTTTAGTATTGTCAGCCACACCTTTTTGCACTTCAGCTGGAGTGGTTAAAGTTGAACATCCAAACTTTAGTCACATGAGGTTGCTCAAATCGCTTTTGCCGTCTTTTCGCACCGTACACTTTAATAGTAGCTTTATAGCTTTTGAGTGCCGTTTTTGTTTTCAAGAGTCAAGAGCTCTTTATCTGATTTTGCCTTGGGTGCCTGCTAAATCCACTTCATAGAAGTAAAGGCCTTTGCCCAATTTTTCTACTGGTGGGAGAGCGGGATTTTTAGCCGATCCATTGTCTGACCATGGAGCTTTGTCTGAAGCTTTCAAGATAAGACGAGTTAACATGCCGTCACCAGCGAAGAATTCATATGGAATGACTTGATTGACACCAGCTGTAAACGGGCCAGGGAAATTGGCTTTGTCAAGGTAGCTAGCTGGGACATCTACTGTGTCTTTAGTATTGTCAGCCACACCTTTTTGCACTTCAGCTGGAGTGGTTAAACCATTCAAGTTGACATCCAAATCCTTAGTCGCTACAAGATTTGTTAAGTCAGCTTGGCCGTCTTTCGCACCGTACACTTTAATAGTAGCTTTATAACTTTGCGTTCCATTTTGTTTCAAGAGGTCAAGTAGCTCTTTGTCAGATTTACCTTGAGTACCTGCCAAATCCACTTCATAGAAGTAAAGGCCTTTGCCCAATTTTTCTACTGGTGGGAGAGCAGGATTTTTAGCTGAGCCGTTGTCTGACCATGGAGCCTTATCAGAGGATTTCAAGATAAGGCGAGTCAACATACCGTCACCAGCGAAGAATTCGTATGGAATGACTTGATTGACACCGGCTGTAAATGGGCCTGGGAAATTGGCCTTATCCAAGTAAGTGGCTGGAACATCCACTGTGTCTTTGGTGTTGTTGGCCACACCTTTTTGAACTTCAGCTGGGGTAGTTGCTGGTTGCGCTTCACTGGCTTCGCGGTCTTGTCCAGAAACTGTAGACGCAGGACTTTCCACAGGTTTAACTGCATCTTCTGTTGGTTTCTTAGAGTCAGGTTGTGCTTGCACTTCTTCTTTTGGTGCTACTACCGGCTCTTTAGCAGTTGCGTCCGCTTTTTCTGAAGAGCTTGTGGTGTCCACACTTGCTTTAGGTGTTGGAATAGACTGTTCTGAAGAAAGATCTACATCGACTGCTTTTTTGAGAACCTCTGCTGGTAAGTCGCCCTTTTCATTCACCGAGGCGGCGTTTGACACGACTTGAGCAGGAGTCGGATTGACGACATCTGCACGTGCAGAACTTGGTTGACCGACTAGGACAAAGAAGCCACTAGCCACAACAACTGAAGCAACACCTACACTGAGGCGGCGAATAGACCAACGAGTATATCTCTGATTTGGATTGAATTTCATAGGATTCTCCTTAGAGTTTTCTTTTTTTGATAGCTCTAGTATAATCTCCTAAAATTAAAAAGGATTAAGAAAAAGTTAAAATTTTTCTTAAATCCTTCTTATAAAATACTTATATTGACTCAATAGTCACTAGAAAAAAGAATGGTCATTCCTATTTTAATCATTGAGGTGTGCTAGATTATCCAAATATTGGTTATTGATTACTGCCATCATATAGCCATCGGCTTTCAATAGATCATCCGGCCCAAATTGAACATCCAAGGGAGCATTTTCATAGTCACGAAAACCAAGAATATTGAGATTGTATTGTCCTCGAAGATCAAGATGACTTAGACTCTTACCTGACCACGATTGTGGAATTTTCATCTCAACAATAGAGACATTTTTGTCCAACTGAAAAACATCAACGCTGTTATTAAATAAAATAGTCTGTGCCAATGAGCGCCCCATTTCAAACTCTGGTGAGATGACTGAATCTGCGCCAATTTTTTCAAGGACTTTTTTTGCTGTATGGCTTTTAACCTTAGCAATAACAGTTGGCACTCCTAGACTCTTGCAATGCATGACTGCAAGCACACTAGATTCTAAATTTTCCCCAGTTGCCACCACAACTGTATCGCAGGTATCAATTCCTGCTGAGAGCAAGAGCTCTTCATCTGTTATATCTCCAACAACTCCACGTACCAAGACTGGTTCGAACTGATTGATTCGCTCCTCATGGTCGTCAATGGCGATTATATTTATATCATGCTTAGCAAGAGCCGCGAGAACACTGCTCCCAAAAATTCCCAAACCTAAAATTCCAATTGTCCGATCTGACATAGTTTATCCTTTCTTATCCTATGGTAATATCTGCTTTCATATAGTGGATCATATCTTTCTTATCTGGTTGATACTCAGCCAAACTAACTAATAGCGTCAGCGGCCCAATTCGTCCGATAAACATCAGTAGCATGATAATGCTAAGAGCTAATCTACCTAACTCTGGTGTCAGATTGGCAGTCACTCCGACCGTGGCAAGCGCTGAAATTGTCTCGAACATGATGTAGATAAAGCGCGGATTCCCTTCTGCGGTTACCCCTAACAGGATCAAGCCCAGCAAGAAAGTTAGCAGGAAGATAATAAAGACACTGAATGATTTTTGGACTGTCCGAGGTAAAATTGTTCTCCGAGCTACATTGGCATGGGGTAATCCTAAAAGTTCACTGCGTGCAAAGACCAATAAGACAAAGAAGGTTGTGATTTTAAGCCCTCCGGCTGTTCCACCAGGCGCCCCACCGAGAAACATTTGTAAGATATAAATCAGCAAAAGTAACAGGCCGAGCCTGGGTAAAATCAATAGAAGCAAAAACCCGCCGTTCTCATGCTAACTGTTTGGAAAAACTGACTAGCAATTTATCAGGGATGCTGAGATTTCCGATCGTTCCCGGATTGTTCCACTCTATCAAGAGGGTTGAAACTGTTCCAGTAAATAAAATTCCAGCTGTCAAGAAGAGAACCAACTTGGTATGGAAGCGAAGCCGACGTTTTTTCTTGCTCAACTGCGTGGCCAGGTCAAACCAAACCATGAACCCTAGACCACCTGTGATGATCAAAGCAGCAAGCACTAGATTAATCAAAGGATCAGTTTGAAAAGCTACTAAACTTGTACTTCCAAAATTATCAAAACCAGCATTACAGAAAGCTGAAATAGCTACGAAGATAGATGTAAAAATTCCTCGGCCCCAACCAAATTCCGGAACAAAACGAAAACTTAACAGGAAGGCTCCGAGTCCTTCAACGATAAAAGTCGTCAAGAAAATCGAACGTATGAAAACCATTAAAGACTGAGTTTCTCCATAACTAAAGCTCTCCAGAATTGTTTCACGGCTACGAAGACTTAGCTTTTGCTTACTTTGAATATAAAAGATCCCTATAAAGGTCATGAGACCCAAACCACCAATCTGGATTAAAAACATACAGATTAACTGCCCCCAGATGTTATATGTGGTAGCTACTGGTTGAGTAAAGAGTCCTGTCACACAGACCATGGATACTGCTGTAAAGAGATGGTCGAAATAGGTCGCTTGGGAGCTTGTTGCTTGCACAAATGGCAGACTCAAAAGGAGAGAGCCTGCGAGAATAACCAAAGCAAAACTTAAAAAAATTCGACGAGCAGGTGATAAACGCCCCAAGGTCGTGTTTATTTTTTTCCGAAAATGATTTGAATAACATAGTTACATTGTACCATAAAACAGTTAAAGCAGTCACATATGACTAACGATTTCAAGACAGAGTTCTAAGGCCTTGTCAAAAGCTTCTGAACCCCAATCGCGACTATCATAATTTTCTAAATCGGCTAAAGAATCTGCGGTAAAGAGCAACTCTCCCCAGACAACTCCACGTAGCTGGGCTACTGCCGCAAGAGCGGAGCACTCCATCTCCACAACTGCACAGCCTTCTTTCTTACGATAGGCAACTTTTTCAGCTGTTTCTCGGTAAAAACCATCTGTCGACCAAGTCATAACCTCTTCATAAGGAATGCCTAGTTGTTCCAAGACTTGCTCGATGGCAGAAATCGCTTCGACATGTACATCCATATAACGAGAAGGCGCTACATAGTGGTAGCTGGTCCCCTCATCTCGCAGGGCTCGGACTGGAACCAGAAAGGCATTTTCCTCTATATCGGCTAGGACGCCACAGGTTCCAGTGGAAATGATTTGTTCCACACCGTAGCCAATCAACCAATCCATAAACTGGGCCGCTGGAGCAGAGCCAACGGGAGCCTGGGCAAGACAAATCTCCTCGCCCTTGTAGTTGATGACATAGACTGGATAAGTCTTGGTGGCAGAAATGAACTCGCCAACGCACTCTGCTCCTATTTCCTGGGCGTAGCGGTCAATCTCCTCCTCCAAAAATGCATAGATACACTTCTTTGGCAATTGTAAATCTAAGCCTTCGTGATTTGGCATGATGACTGCCTGAGGATTGTCATCAAATTCTAAAATAGGAATGGCATGTTTTTGAATCATAAAGCACCTCCTCTAAATTTGTACTATTATAACAAAAGCTAAACGAAAGTCAAGACGGGAGGCTAAGTCAAATCAGAAAAACCTACCTTAAGTAGGAAACAACAATTAAATGCTTTTTTCGTCATAATAAAATTGCTATAGCTTAGGAATTAGTTTATAATAGATTGAATTTAAAAAGGGAGAAATCTTATGAAATTCTATTCATATGACTATGTTCTCAGTCAGATTAGTCAACAGAATTGGACCATGATTATTGTGTCGACATTCTTAGTGATTGTGACTGGATTCTTTGCATTTAAGGCTTTCAAAGATAAAAGAGGGAGTAAGTTCCGTGAATTATCGCTCATTTCTATTTTGACCTTAATTGCTTTTGTATTGATTAGCATTACGAATCTTCAAAACAACCAATCCAATGATAATCAATTTCGTAGTTCCTTGCACTTCATCGAGATTGTATCAAAAGAGTTAGGTGTTGATAAAAAAGATATTTATGTCAATACTTCAGCTACTACTGATGGAGCTATTATTAAGGTTGGCGACAATTTTTATCGCGCCATTAGCGGGACTGACCAAGATAGCTATTTATTAGAAAAAATGGAACTCTATAAATCAGATGTGGAACTCGTGGAGGTTGAAAAATGACAAGCTTTTTTGCTACAATTGCAATTAAATTAGCCTTGGGGCTACTTTCTCTTGTTTTTGTTATTAACGTAACAGGTAAAGGAAATTTAGCACCAAGTTCTGCAGTAGATCAAATCCAGAACTTTGTTCTCGGGGGTATTATCGGTGGGGTTATCTACAATAGCTCGATTACCATCATCCAATATGTTGTTATCCTCATTATCTGGACTATTCTCATCCTGCTCCTTAAATGGCTGAATACCAATATTTCCTTTTTCAAACACTTAATTGACGGGAAACCAACTATTATCATTAAAAATGGTAAGTTAGATCCTGAAACCTGCCGCTCAAAAGGTCTTGCAGCTGCAGATGTAGCTCTTAAATTGCGCGCTCAAGGAATCTTCCAATTGAAAGAAGTCAAGAGAGCTGTGATTGAGCAAAACGGACAGCTAATTGTCGTAAGAATGGGGGATGAGAATCCTAAGTACCCAGTCATCACAGACGGTGTTGTCCAAGTCGAAATCTTAGAAACCATTGGCAAATCCGAGGAGTGGCTAACTGAGAAATTGAAAGAAGAAGGTTTCGAAGACGTTTCTAATATCTTTATCGCTGAATATGATAAAGGTCAATTAAATATTGTAACCTATTAAAAAAATAAACTGATGCTTTTCGTATCAGTTTTTTTGCTTTTTAGCATAAAAAGGGTATATACTTAAGTTATTATCTGATGGATTTTAGATAATGGAAAAAATTAACGGAGGTAACCCCCATGTCAATCGAAGAAAAATTCAACCAAGCTAAAGGTTCTGTTAAAGAAGGTTTTGGTAAACTTACTGGCGATACAAAAACTCAAGCTGAAGGAGCTGCTGAAAAAGTAGCTTCAAAAGCTAAAGAAGTTGCTGAAGATGCTAAAGAAGCTGTCGAAGGTGCAGTATCTGGAGTTAAAAACATCTTTAAAAAAGACGGAGAATAATTCTTTTTCGTCCTAATAACATAAGAAAATCTCCCTTCTCTTTCGAGGAAGGAGAGTTTTCTTTTATGGTCGTCCACCAGGGCCTCCATTTCCTTGAGGTCCACCTCCACCAGGTATCGAATTGACAATCTCAGTTTGTTTTTCACCATTGAAATAGATGTCTCCGCCTGTGTAAGTCGCTGTTCCATCAAAGTCAAAACCAGTTTGACCAGTCATTTTGATGGTTCCTCCCGTAACAGTAATGTTACCATTTGAGTCAATTGGATCCGTGTCCCCCTGACCAACTTCAACCGTCAAATTCCCACCATTCATAGCAAAGAAAATTTCACTTTGTTGGGCATTTTTGTTGGCCGCATTGACACCATCATCTGTTGAGTATATGGTGATGTCTCCACTGTTGATAGTGATTGACTTACCTTCAAGCCCTTCTGTAGAATTCTTAACGGTATAGGTACCACTATCAATAACCAAATCACCTGATGCGTGGATACCATCATCTCCAGCAGTAACAGTGATGGTATTGTCAGAGAGATACATGGTTCCTACAGATGTGTCCTCATCATTGTCGACCTTAACTCCGTCTTCCTTGGCATCGATAGTCATAGTTGTGCCGGTAATGTTGAGTTCATCATTGACATTAAAGGCATCCCCGACTGCTGTGATGTTGTAGGTTCCACCTGTGATGTGAAGTGTATCATTTGCCTTAATACCATTGTTTTTCTTACCATCTACATTGAGAGTTCCTTTACCGTTGATGGTCAAGTCCACTTTAGAGAAGAGGGCTGCATCAGCTTTTTCATCACTATTAGAAGCTGAATCTGAGAGGCTATTGGTTGTACCATCTGCTAGAGTTAGGTAAACATGGCCGGCTGATGTGGCAGAAATAGCTGCATTGGTATTGGTCATGGTCACACCCTTTAGAACAATATGTACATCATCAGTCTTTTCGGCTTCAATCTTGATTTGAATACCGTCAGATTGTCCAGAAATCACATAAGTTCCAGACTTAGAGATGGTAACGGTAGAGTCTGACACAGCAACTCCTTCACCAGAAACAGTTGCAGTAGATCCAGACAGCGTCACAGTTGATGCAGATTTTTCATCGTAGGAAGTATCGTAGTCCTTGTCTGTGAAATAGCTAGTTTTCTTAGCATCTGTAGTGGATGCCGTTGTTGTTGCGGTATTGCTAGCTGTTGTATTTGAAGTTGACTGGGTACAAGCTGTCACCAGTGTTAGAGTTGCTATACTCGTTAATAGGAATGTCCATTTTTTTGCTTTCATACTCATTTCCTCGTCTTTCATTTACATGATCCTAGTCTACGGGACTTTCCTAAAAGAAGCATAAACTTTTTCTGAAAAGTTTTTCTTAAGTTTAGTTTCAATTAAGTTAAATTTAACAAAAGTTTTAGATAAACTCTTTAAAATCCTAGGCAGACAAGCTCATCCTTGTTTAAAAATAGTATAACCTAAGATTAGAGGAGAAGGACTTATGAAACTAATCGAAACAACTTTTAAACGGATTGAAACCAAATATGTTGTCTCCAAAGAAATATTAGACAAACTGGTTCAGGATTTAAAGAAATATTTGGTAGAAGACGACTATCCGATTTCAACAATATCAAATATCTACTTTGACACAGAAGACTTTGATATTCTCCAAGATGAGCATCTTGGAGTCAAACGAAAAGAAAAGGTACGGATGCGGACCTATCTCAGCCAACCTAAAATAGATAGTCAAGTTTTTTTAGAGATCAAAACTAAGGACCAAGAAGGGATTGGTCGCAAGTACCGACTGCTCTCAACTCCTAGTTCCATCATCAATTTCATGACCAAAGGGCACTTGGATGCTAGCATTACTGATACCGTCGTCATTGAAAAAGTGAAAAAACTTCAGCAAGATTACAAACTCGCTATCAAGCCTCGTATGTACATCTACTACGATCGTTATTCATTAAAGGAAAAGAAATCTATCGAGGGCTTCCACTATAACAAAATCCGTATCACAATTGACCAAAATCTAGTCTATAGAGATGAAACTGTCAGTCTCTTTGCAGGAAATCACGGGGCTCCTCTATTGGATGACAATACTGTGATTATGGAGATTAAAGCTCCTGGAAACAAACCTCAGTGGTTGCAGGACATCCTAGACAAGTATGGTTTGATGGAGCACAAATTTTCAAAATACAGTTGTGCATACCATAAATCTCAAGGACTTCCTTATGCTCCTCGTCCCAATATAGAAAGATCAGGTACTGCTTATGCTTAATCTATTTAATTCTATTTTCAATAACACAACCGCCAAAGCAGAACCACTACAACTTCTGCTGACTCTGTTAGTCAGTCTAGCCTTAGGTTTAGCTCTCACTTGGACTTACAAATATCGAACCCTCTACACCAGAGAATTCGCTATCAGCTTGACCTTGCTTCCCTGCCTCATGACCTTGGTTATTTTTCTGGTCAATGGGAGCTTGGGCACCTCAATTGCTGTAGCCGGAACCTTTAGTTTAATTCGTTTCCGTTCTGCAACCAGTGGTTCAAGAGAACTGATTGCTATTTTCCTAGCCATGATTATCGGTTTGGCTTGCGGAACAGGCTATCTCTTCTTGGCTATTCTCTTTACACTCTTTATCTTGGGAGTTTGGTTCCTTTTGGAAAATCAACAGATCAAAACTGACAATCAACGCCGTAGACTTTTGACAATCACGGTAGCCAATCAAGACAAGGTACAGGAAGCTATCCAATCATCTCTTAACCAATTCTGCTCAGAAGTTGACATGATTACAATGAATAGCACTAACGCAGGTGATAATCTAACAATCGTCTATGAAGTCGAGCTTAAATCTGATACCGATGATTTCCAAGTCGCTAGCTATCTTACACGCAACATTGCTGAATGCGATGTGGCTCTCACTAAAAAAAGCTAAAAAGAGAAAAAAATCTCTAGCAAAAAGAACAGCATTTTCGCTGTTCTTTTTAATTTTTTCTTTTTGACTGGAATTTCTTTGATAACTCGTGCTGGGTTGCCTGCCAGAACTACATTATCGCCAAAAGATTTAGTAATAACAGCTCCCTGCTCCTGCAACAACGTTATCACCTAGTGTAACACCTGGAAGGACAATAACCCCACCACCTGCCCAGAAGTTCTTGCCAATCGTAATGGGTTTCCCAAATTCTAGTCCTGAATTTCGTTCATCTGGATCAAGAGGATGAAGAGGTGTTAAAAATTGGCAGTTAGGGCCAATCATAGCATTGTCGCCAATGGTAATAGGACAAACATCCAACATGGTCAGATTCCAATTGGAATAGAAATTTTCTCCCAAATGAATATTGACACCATAATCCACTACCAAACGAGTATTGACATAGAGGTTTTCACCAGTTGAACCAAACCAGCCTTTGATGATATCCATGCCTTTTACTGGATCGACTTCTTCATTAAAGGAAGCTTGCTTTTGTCGTGCTGTTTGTGCTAGAGCACGAAGTTCTGAATCGAACGGGCGATAGGGTTCTCCCGCAATCATTTTTTGGTATTCACTTTTCATATCTTAATATCCTTGTTTATTTTACAAGATTGTAGCATAGTTCTATCCTTAAAACAAGCAGCAAAGAGATAAAAAAACTAGTACATCTTTGGATGTACTAGTTTTTAATTAGAAAGGTGACTTTCTCACTATTCTACAGAGTTGATTAGTCTTCTTTCTTTTTACGAGCGATAAGTCCAAATCCACTCAAGACACCTACTAAACCAAGAGCAGCAAGGCTAGCGTGGTCTTCAGTACCAGTATTTGGCAATTGGTCAGTTACCCAAACTACCTCTTCAGCTACTGGAGCTGGTTTTTCTGGATCTGGCGTTGGTACTGGATCTGGTGTTGGCACTGGATCTGGTGTTGGCACTGGATCTGGCGTTGGTACTGGATCTGGCGTTGGTACTGGAGCTGGTGTTGGCACTGGATCTGGTGTTGGCACTGGATCTGGTGTTGGCACTGGATCTGGTGTTGGCACTGGATCTGGTGTTGGCACTGGATCTGGTGTTGGCACTGGATCTGGTGTTGGCACTGGATCTGGTGTTGGCACTGGATCTGGTGTTGGTACTTTCTCATAAACATGCTCTGTATCACCGTTTGGAAGTTTCTTAGTCTCTACGAAGCGGTAACCTGGAATATCTCTATTAGGATTTTCACCGTCTTCGATTGGATAACCTGGAATCTCGTTACCTTCCTTATCCTTATGACTTGTCTTCACTTTTTCATAGACATGTTCAGTGTCACCATTAGGCAATTTCTTAGTTTCAACGAAACGGTAACCTGGGATCTCAGCTTTAGGTTGTTCACCATCCTCTGTTGGATATCCTGGGATTGCTTTTCCTTCTTTATCTACGAATGTAGTAACAGGAATTACAGTTGGTGTGTATGTTGCAGAAGCTTTAGTACCATTCATATCTTCACGAACAACTGTAACTGATGGAGCAGTTCCAGTAAATTCAGGTTCTGGTTTGAAGGTTACTGTTCCATCTGGTGCTACTGTATAAGTACCAACTCCCTCAACTGTTTTAGTTGTTGAACCATCGTCGAATGTTGCTGGAACATCATCATTCATAGGCACACGGCTGTCGCCTTCCTTGAAGCTTGGTTTACCAGATTGTTCTTGTCCTTTCGGTCCAATTGTTGTTGCCGGTTCACCTGTAGGAGTTACTGGTGTTACTGTTGGTGTGTACTTACCTGTTACTGGTGTACCATTCTTATCTACACGTTTAACTGTTACACCTGTTCCTGTTCCGATGAATGATTTCTCTGGTACGAAAGTTACACTTCCATCTGGTGTGACTGTGTAAGTACCTTCGCCTGGAATTGTCTTAGTCGTTGAACCATCTTCAAATGTAGCTGGTGTATCATCATCCATTGGAATGTTTGGATTGCCTTCTGTAAACTTAGGCTTACCTGTTTGAGTTTGACCTTGTTTATCTTTTGAAGTTACTTCTTCAGCTGTAGGTGTTACTGGTGTTACTGTTGGGGTGTACTTAGCTGTTACTGGTGTACCATTCTTATCTACACGTTTAACTGTTACACCTGTTCCTGTTCCGATGAATGATTTCTCTGGTACGAAGGTTACACTTCCATCTGGGGCTACTGTATAAGTACCTTCGCCTGGAATTGTTTTCGTTGTTGAACCATCTTCAAATGTAGCTGGCGTATCATCATCCATTGGAACTACTGGATCACCTTCTGTAAACTTAGGCTTACCTGTTTGAGTTTGGCCTTGTTTATCAATTGAAGTCACTTCTTCAGCTGTAGGAGTTACTGGTGTTACTGTTGGTGTGTACTTACCTGTTACTGGTGTACCATTCTTATCTACACGCTTAACTGTTACACCTGTTCCTGTTCCGATGAATGATTTCTCCGGTACGAAGGTTACACTTCCATCTGGCGCTACTGTGTATGTACCTTCACCTGGAATTGTCTTAGTTGTTGAACCATCTTCGAATGTTGCTGGAACATCATCATCCATTGGAACTACTGGATCACCTTCTGTAAACTTAGGCTTACCTGTTTGAGTTTGGCCTTGTTTATCAATTGAAGTCACTTCTTCAGCTGTAGGAGTTACTGGTGTTACTGTTGGTGTGTACTTACCTGTTACTGGTGTACCATTCTTATCTACACGCTTAACTGTTACGCCTGTTCCTGTTCCTGTGAATGATTTTTCTGGTACGAAAGTTACACTTCCATCTGGTGCTACTGTGTAGGTTCCTTCACCTGGAATTGTCTTAGTTGTTGAACCATCTTCGAATGTTGCTGGCGTATCATCATCCATTGGTACACTTGGGTTACCTTCTGTAAACTTAGGTTTACCTGTTTGTGTTTGACCTTGGATATCAGTAGATGTTGTTGGATCAGCTGTTGGAACAACTGGAGTAATCTTAGGTGTGTATGTTGTTTCAGCTGGAGTGCCGTTGGAATCCTTAGCTTGAACTTTAACTGGAACTACATCACCTGAGTATGACTTATCAGTTGGTGTAAAGGTTACAACACCTGTTTCTTTATCAACTGTGAAAGTACCAATAACTTCACCACTTGGAGATTTAGCATCTACAGAAGCAGCCGGTTGACCATTTTCATCAAGAAGAGTAATGGTATCCTTGTCGATTGGTGCAACTGGGTCACCTTCTGTGAAGGTTACAGTTCCAGTTTGAACCACACCTTGAGGTGCTTCTGATTCTGCTGGTGTTGCTGTTGGTGTTACCGGAGTTACTGTTGGTGTGTACTTAGCCGTTACTGACGTACCGTTCTTGTCAACACGTTTAACAGTCACACCTGTTCCTTTACCTGTGAATGTTTTTTCTGGGACAAAAGTAACTGTTCCATCTGGCGCTACTGTGTAGGTTCCTTCACCTGGAATTGTCTTAGTTGTTGAACCATCTTCGAATGTAGCTGGCGTATCATCATCCATTGGTACACTTGGGTTACCTTCTGTAAACTTAGGTTTACCTGTTTGTTCTTGACCTTGTTTGTCAGTTGATGTTGCATCTTCAGCTGTTGGTGTCACTGGTGTTACTGTTGGGGTGTATGTTGCAGAGGCTTTTGTTCCGTTCTTATCTTCGCGGACAACTGTCACAGATGGTGCAGTTCCAACGAATGATTTTTCTGGGACAAATGTTACTGTTCCATCTGGTGCTACTGTGTATGTACCTACTCCTTCTACTGTCTTAGTTGTTGATCCATCATCAAATGTTGCTGGAACGTCTTCGTTGATTGGAACAGTCTTCTCAACACCGTTAACTTCAACTGTACCACCCTTGAATTCAGGCTTACCTGTTTGTGTTGCACCTTGGATGTCTTTTGTTTCTGCTGGTGTTGCGGTTGGTGTTACTGGTGTTACTGTTGGTGTGTAAGTTGCAGAAGCTTTTGTTCCGTTCTTATCTTCACGGACAACTGTCACTGCTGGGGCAGTTCCAACGAATGATTTTTCTGGGACAAATGTTACTGTTCCATCTGCTGCAACTGTAAATTTACCAACACCTTCTACTGTCTTAGTTGTTGAACCATCGTCAAATGTTGCTGGAACATCTTCGTTGATTGGAACAGTCTTTTCAACACCGTTAACTTCAACTGTACCACCCTTGAATTCAGGCTTACCTGTTTGGGTTGCACCTTGGATGTCTTTTGTTTCTGCTGGTGTTGCGGTTGGTGTTACTGGTGTTACTGTTGGTGTGTAAGTTGCAGAAGCTTTTGTTCCGTTCATGTCTTCACGAACAACTGTCACTGCTGGGGCTTTACCAACAAATGATTTTTCTGGAACAAATGTAACTGTTCCGTCTGGAGCTACTGTGTATGTACCTACTCCTTCAACCTTCTTGCTTGTTGTTCCATCATCAAATGTTGCTGGAACGTCTTCGTTGATTGGAACAGTCTTCTCAACACCGTTAACTTCAACTGTACCACCCTTGAATTCAGGCTTACCTGTTTGTGTTGCACCTTGGATGTCTTTTGTTTCTGCTGGTGTTGCGGTTGGTGTTACTGGTGTTACTGTTGGTGTGTAAGTTGCAGAAGCTTTTGTTCCGTTCATGTCTTCACGAACAACTGTCACTGCTGGGGCTTTACCAACAAATGATTTTTCTGGAACAAATGTAACTGTTCCATCTGCTGCAACTGTAAATTTACCAACACCTTCTACTGTCTTAGTTGTTGAACCATCGTCAAATGTTGCTGGAACATCTTCGTTGATTGGAACAGTCTTCTCAACACCGTTAACTTCAACTGTACCACCCTTGAATTCAGGCTTACCTGTTTGTGTTGCACCTTGGATGTCTTTTGTTTCTGCTGGTGTTGCGGTTGGTGTTACTCCTACAACTGTTGGTGTGTACTTAGCTGTAGCAGTCTTAATGTACTCTTTTTGAATCTGACCGTCTTTATTTCGACCAACTGGCGCTGACAATGTAACTTCCACACCTTTGGCTGTACCAGTAAAGCTTGGTTCTGGAGTGAAGGTTACTTCTCCAGTTGTAGGATTAATAGTGTAAGTCCCTTCTCTTGCTACTGTTACAGATGTCTCATCAATAGTACGACCTGTTGCTGGGTCTACCAACTTAGCAGGATAGTCCGCACTTGGAGCAATAGCAATCTTATCACCAGCTGAGTTAGAAGCTGTTGTATTAAAGGTAGGTGTTTCTTTTTGAGTTGCACCTTGAATATCTTTAGAAGTCTTGTCAACCCCTTCAATGTCAATCGGTGTCACAGTAGGAACATATTGACCATCCATAGTATTTAATTGGCCATTCACATTAGGCTCGCTGTCTGGGAATTTTGTTGACCAACCAGTATCATAGCCATTATTATCTGAACGACGGATAGAGATACCATCAGCAGTTCCTAGGAAGTTATCCTCAGGAATAAACTCAACATCTACATCTTTACCCTTAGCAGTAATCTTGTACTTACCTTGTCCTTGAACGACGTAGTAACCGTCTGCGTCAAGGGTTGCTCGGTTGCCATCTTTGTCAACAATGTATGGTTCTACAGTTTCATCAATAACAGCAGTAGAATCACGTTCAAACTTGTGTTCTCCACGTGCTGTAAACGCAACAGTTGCTGATTGTTTCGTACCTTGAGGACCACTTGTTTCCTTAAATTCCCCTTTTGGTGGGTGGGTGATTTGAGTCTTGAAGTCTTCTACTTCACCTGAGAAGGCCATGCCAGTTGGGCTTTCAATCTCGTTCGCTTTCTTAGCGATACGAACACGAGCACCTAACTCTTTAACGCTTGGGTCGACGTAAGTCTTGCTGTTTGCAAAGGTCAACTCAACAGTGCCATCTTGTGTGATTGTAGCGAGATTTGAGCGTTCATCTTCATCGAATTTACCATTTTGGTTAAAGTCTACCCAACCATAGATATGTGCTTCTGAAGCTCCATCCGTATGAGCTTGAATTGACATCTTGTAGTTACCTGGTTTGGTACGGTCCATTTGGATCATCTCATTGGTTGTCCCTTTGAGTTCCTCTGGAAGCAATTGGTTAATTCCTTCATCGGCCGTAGTTGCCTTATCATCACCGAACCAGTCTTGAGTGGTGTTCTCATCCATATCTGGGCTCACGTTACCAATGTACGGTTGATTTACTTTAGCTCCAGTAACACCGTCTACAGTTGCAATGGTATGGACTGCCTTACCATATGACTCAGGAGCATCCCCTTCATCAAGTGGGAAGAATCCAAGCATAGCTGACTGTTTACCAGCTGAAGCGATATAAAGTCCCACTTCAGATGCTCCACGTGTCATAACGAGTGGAACTGTTCTATTTCCTTCAGAAATGTTTGGTCCAAAGATACCGGTTCCTAGACCACCTGTAACTTGGTCAGGATTTCCAAAGTACTTCCATGCTACTGGTTTCTTATCTGGTCCAGCTTGAGTAGAATTATCACGAAGTTGTCTTAGGTTAATGTTATTATATTTAGGTTTAGAACCAAAAAGATTCTCTGTATCTTGTGGTTCATAAGGAACAGAGGTGGCTGGTCTAGTAGTTTTCTTCCATTCCCCAATGTGCTGCCAACCTTGTCCGTTGGTAGTAAACATAACAAATTCACCAGGGTTAGCAGACTCACCATCAGCCATAACAATAGCTGGCTTAACTTTCTTTCCACGGAAGGTTGCAGAGATTTCAAACTGAATTCCAATATTCCCACCATTATATGCAGAACTCATGGTAGTCTTTTTGGCTTTCGTATCAACGTTTTCATGTTTGATTTCAGTCCAACGGTTTTGGGCATCAGCGATAACGTCGGCTTCTTTGCCATCAGCAAAATATTGCCTAGCAATTGGTGAAGTAACACCCTTTACATATCCATTTTTTGCATTTGGATCATAGGTCGCTTTTTCAGCTTCTGTAGCCCCTTGTTCTTCCATCCGTTTTTTATAGATTTCAGTTGCTTGGAATGGTTTCAAAGATTTGACTTTTACAGTAACTACATAACCAGGCATGATTTCCTTGGTATAGGTTGCCCCAACTTGAAGAGCTAAGGCCTCTTCTAGCTCATTTGGTTTAACTTCCTTTTTAGCGACCTGGATTGTTTTTGCTCCTGTCCAGTTAGCTACATCTCCAAAGTCCAACCAAGAGATTTGGCTAGTCATAGATTTGGCATCAAGATCTGTTGTAAGCCAGGTTTTTCAACTTTTGGAGTTGAAGTTGCATCTTCAACATCATCCGCGATCAAGTTAGGATCGTTGGCGTCACCAAGAGCACGACGGCTACGACGTTTCCCAGTGTTTTCTGCTGGAACTGTTGCAACTTTCTCTTCTTTTGCTGGTGCCTCTACGCCTGCAGCGATAACTTCTTCTTTCTTATCTGCTTGCGCTGGGGCAACAGGTGCCACAACTGGAGTTTTTTCTTCAACAGGAGCTGTTGTAGTTGGGGCAGTTTCTGTAGCAGTTACAGGAGCTTCAGCTTTATCACTTGTTGCTGGAGCTGTTTTTTCTGCAGAAACTACAGGAGCTGCATCTGCTTGATAAGTTGTTTCAGGCGTCTTTTCTGCTTCAACAGTTGGAAGACTAGCTGGACTTTCTACCTCTGTAGTCGCAACAACTCCCTCAACTTTTTTGTCCTCTACAGCTTCATCCGCACTAACGTTTGCAGCTGTACCGAGCATAACTAATGTTCCGAGTAAGACTGAGCATACTCCAACATTTAGTTTACGAATCGAAAATCGACTGATACGATCGTTAAACAAATCATTTTTCACGATATTACCTCCAATACCCTTGCAGGATTGCATATATTGTTATATTTTATGCGTTGTTTTTTAACAATTCTTTAAACAAGCAACGTCTTATTTTAGCACTATTATACTTATTTTTAAAGCTTTTTGCTCATTATTTTGAAAAATAAAAAGTAATGTTTTTATTTCAATTTACTATCATTTTTCTAGAAAACATACATAGAATTTTCAGTATCTATACGTACAAAAAGAGGGATGACCCTCTTTTTGTTTAAGCATTATTTTATTCACTTGTTTCAACAGTCTCGACTTGGGCATCTACTTGCTCTTCTTGTGAATCTGCAAGGAGTGACTCTTCATTGACTGCTTGTGGTTCAAGGTTACGGTAGCGAGCCATACCTGTACCAGCTGGGATAATCTTACCGATGATAACATTTTCCTTGAGACCAAGGAGATGGTCTTTCTTACCACGGATAGCTGCGTCTGTAAGGACACGAGTTGTTTCCTGGAAGGAAGCAGCTGACAAGAAACTATTTGTTTCAAGTGAGGCTTTGGTAATTCCCATAAGGACTGGGCGACCAGTTGCTGGCACACCACCTGCGATAAGAACATCTTTGTTGGCATCTGTAAAGTCGTTGATATCCATGAGAGTACCCATGAGAAGGTCTGTATCCCCTGGATCCATGACACGAACTTTACGGATCATTTGACGAACCATTACCTCGATGTGTTTGTCACCGATTTCTACCCCTTGGCTACGATAAACTTTTTGTACTTCACCGAGAAGGTAAGTTTCAACTGACAAGACATCACGTACAGCAAGGAGACGTTTTGGTTGGATAGAACCTTCTGTAAGAGCTGCACCGCGAGAGATTTGATCTCCAACTTGGACACGCATACGGGCTGTAAATGGTACCACGTATTCGCCTTCTCCAGTTTCACCTTTAACGAAGACTTTCTTAGTACGAGTTGAAGCATCTTCTTCGATTGCTGTAACTTCCCCTTTGACTTCTGTGATGACCGCTTCCCCTTTAGGATTGCGGGCTTCAAAGATTTCTTGGACACGAGGAAGACCCTGAGTGATATCGGTATTTGAGGCAACTCCACCCGTGTGGAAGGTACGCATTGTAAGCTGTGTACCAGGTTCCCCGATAGATTGGGCAGCAATTGTACCAACTGCTTCACCAACTTCAACCGCATCACCAGTCGCCAAGTTGATACCGTAACAGTGACGGCAGACACCATGACGAGTGTTACATGTAAATACTGAGCGGATGGTTACTTCTTCAACACCGGCATTAACAATTTCACGAGCCTTGTCTTCTGTGATTAATTCATTTGGACCGATGATAACTGCACCAGTTTCTGGGTGTTTAACAGTTTTCTTAGTGTAACGACCATTGAGACGTTCTTCAAGAGACTCAATCATCTCTTTACCCTCAGTAATAGAACGGATCAAGAGACCACGGTCAGTTCCACAGTCATCCTCACGAATGATAACGTCTTGGGCAACGTCAACCAAACGACGAGTCAAGTAACCTGAGTCGGCTGTCTTAAGGGCCGTATCGGTCATCCCTTTACGGGCACCGTGAGTTGAGAAGAACATTTCGAGTACTGACAAACCTTCACGGAAGTTTGAAAGGATTGGCAATTCCATGATACGTCCGTTCGGAGCAGCCATCAGACCACGCATACCGGCAAGCTGTGAGAAGTTTGAGATGTTACCACGGGCTCCAGAGTCCATCATCATAACGATAGGGTTCTTAGGATCTTGGTTGGCAACCAAACGTTTCTCGAGTTTTTCACGGGCAGCACGCCATTCAGCTGTAACAGCATTGTAGCGTTCGTCATCTGTGATCATACCACGACGGAATTGTTTTGTGATTTGTTCTACACGTTTGTGTGATTCTTCGATGATTTCAGCCTTGTCTTCAACGACTGGAATATCAGCAATACCCACTGTTAAACCTGCAAGAGTTGAGTGGTGGTAGCCGAGGTTCTTCATACGGTCAAGTAGGGCAGATGTTTCTGTCGTACGGAAACGTTTGAATATTTCAGCGATGATATTTCCAAGATTTTTCTTCTTGAATGGTGGGTTGAGTTCAAGTCCATCGATAGCTTCCTTGATATTTCCACCTAGTGGCAAGAAGTACTTAGCCGGAACACCTTCTGTCAAGTTAGCGTTTGTTGGCTCTTGCAAGTAAGGTAGTCCTTCTGGCATGATATCGTTGAAGAGTATTTTACCAACAGTTGTAAGCAAGATTTTGTGTTTGCTCTTCTGTCCATGGTTTGTTAAGGCTATCTGTTGCGATACCAACACGTGAGTGAAGGTGAACATAACCATTGCGGTAAGCCATGACAGCTTCGTCACGGTCTTTGAAGACCATGCCTTCGCCTTCACGACCAGCTTCTTCCATGGTCAAGTAGTAGTTACCCAAAACCATGTCCTGAGATGGAGTAACAACTGGTTTACCATCTTTAGGGTTCAAGATGTGCTCAGCAGCAAGCATCAAGATACGAGCTTCTGCTTGGGCTTCTTCTGAGAGCGGTACGTGGATGGCCATTTGGTCACCGTCAAAGTCGGCATTGTAGGCTTCACAGACAAGTGGGTGCAAGCGAAGGGCTTTACCGTCAATCAAGACAGGCTCAAAGGCTTGGATACCCAAACGGTGAAGGGTAGGTGCGCGGTTCAAAAGTACTGGGTGTTCTTTGATAACTTCTTCGAGGATATCCCAGATACGTTCATCCCCACGTTCTACCAAGCGTTTAGCCGCTTTAACGTTTTGCACGATATCGCGAGCTACGATTTCACGCATCACGAATGGTTTAAAGAGCTCGATTGCCATTTCACGTGGCACACCACATTGATACATCTTAAGAGTTGGACCAACGGCGATAACGGAACGGCCTGAGAAGTCGACACGTTTACCGAGCAAGTTTTGACGGAAGCGTCCTTGTTTACCTTTGAGCATGTGGCTCAATGATTTAAGCGGACGGCTACCTGGTCCTGTAATCGGACGACCACGACGACCATTGTCAATCAAAGCGTCAACCGCTTCTTGAAGCATACGCTTCTCATTTTGAACGATGATACCTGGTGCATTCAACTCAAGCAAACGAGCCAAACGGTTATTACGGTTGATAACACGGCGGTAAAGGTCGTTCAAGTCAGATGAGGCAAAACGGCCACCATCCAACTGCAACATTGGACGAAGATCTGGTGGAATAACTGGAAGGATGTTGAGAATCATCCATTCAGGCTTGTTGCCAGACTTGTGAAAAGCGTCTAAAACATCCAAACGACGGATAGCTTTGACACGTTTTTGTCCAGTAGCTGTTTTTAACTCTTCTTTGAGTTCCGCAATTTCTTTTTCAAGATCTACTTGTTTCAAGAGGTCTTGGATAGCTTCGGCACCCATTTTGGCAACGAATGATCCTTGACCATATTCACGCAAGCGTTCACGGTATTCACGCTCTGTCATGATAGATTTGTGCTCCAGTGGTGTATCTTTTGGATCGATCACCACGTAAGCAGCAAAGTAGATAACTTCCTCGAGGGCACGAGGACTCATGTCAAGGGTCAAGCCCATACGGCTTGGAATCCCCTTGAAATACCAGATATGAGATACAGGAGCTTTCAACTCGATGTGTCCCATACGTTCACGACGAACTTTTGTACGCGTTACTTCAACACCACAACGGTCACAAACAATCCCTCTGTAGCGAATGCGTTTGTATTTACCACAAGCACATTCCCAGTCTTTTGTAGGACCAAAGATCACTTCATCAAAGAGCCCTTCACGTTCTGGTTTCAACGTACGGTAATTGATTGTTTCAGGTTTTTTGACTTCTCCATAAGACCATGAACGGACTTTGCTTGGAGAAGCTAGTGTGATTTGCATACTTTTAAAACGATTTACATCAACCACTATTTCTTCCCTTTCTATTTTAAGTGAACTGCTTATTCTTGTTCAGCAGCTTCTTCTGTTGCTTCCGCTTTTGCATTTTCTTCTGCCTCAAAGGCTGCTTTAGCCTCTTGAGCTGCTCTTTCGCGGGCTTTTTCAAGGTCATCTACGTGGATGACATCTTCGTCCATTCCTTCATCAAGGTCACGAAGTTCCACTTCTTGATCATCTTCGTCAAGGACACGCATGTCAAGACCAAGAGATTGCAATTCTTTTACAAGAACTCGGAATGATTCTGGAACACCTGGTTTTGGAATTGGTTTTCCTTTAGTAATAGCTTCATAAGCTTTCAAACGTCCGTTGATATCGTCAGACTTGTAAGTCAAGATTTCTTGAAGGACATTTGATGCACCATAGGCTTCAAGCGCCCAAACCTCCATCTCACCGAAACGTTGTCCACCAAACTGAGCTTTACCTCCGAGTGGTTGTTGTGTAACGGTTGAGTATGGTCCGACTGAACGAGCGTGCAATTTATCATCAACCATATGGTGAAGTTTGATCATGTACATGACACCAACTGACACACGGTTATCAAATGGTTCACCAGTACGCCCGTCGTATAGGATAGTCTTAGCGTCGCTATCCATACCTGCTTCTTTGACAGTGTCCCAAAGATCTTCAGAACTTGCTCCGTCAAAGACTGGCGTTGCGATGTGGATGCCAAGAGTACGAGCCGCCATACCAAGGTGAAGTTCCATAACCTGACCGATATTCATACGTGATGGCACCCCAAGTGGGTTCAACATGATATCGACTGGAGTTCCATCTGGAAGGTAAGGCATATCTTCTACAGGAACGATACGAGAGACAACCCCTTTGTTTCCGTGACGTCCGGCCATCTTATCTCCGACCTTGATCTTACGTTTTTGAGCAATGTAGACGCGAACTAGCATGTTAACACCTGATTGCAACTCATCACCATTTGCACGTGTAAAGATTTTAACATCACGAACGACACCATCGGCACCGTGTGGTACACGAAGGGAAGTATCACGAACTTCACGAGATTTGTCACCGAAGATAGCGTGCAAGAGACGTTCTTCAGCAGAAAGGTCTTTCACCCTTAGGTGTGACTTTACCTACAAGGATATCCCCTTCTTTAACCTCAGCACCGATACGGATGATACCCATTTCGTCAAGGTCTTTAAGGGCATCTTCACCAACGTTTGGAATTTCACGAGTGATTTCTTCAGGCCCAAGCTTTGTATCGCGAGTTTCTGATTCGTATTCTTCGAGGTGAACAGATGTAAACATCGTCTTTCACCAAGCGTTCGCTCATGATAACGGCATCCTCGAAGTTGTAACCTTCCCATGTCATGTAGGCAACGATTGGGTTTTGTCCAAGCGCCATTTCCCCTTTTTCCATAGAAGGTCCATCAGCGATAAAGTCACCTTTTTCGATGACATCGCCAACTCGAACAAGGGTACGTTGGTTATAAGCAGTACCTGAGTTTGAACGACGGAATTTTTGGATGTGGTAAACATCAAGGGAACCATCTTCACGACGAACTTCTACCTTGTCCGCATCCGCATAGGTAACCTTACCACCATGTTGTGCAATAACTGCAGCTCCTGAATCATGGGCCGCTTGGTATTCCATACCAGTACCAACGAAAGGTGCTTTAGGATCGATCAATGGCACAGCCTGACGTTGCATGTTGGCACCCATGAGGGCACGGTTGGAGTCATCGTTTTCCAAGAAAGGAATACATGCTGTCGCAACGGCAACTACCTGTTTCGGAGAAACGTCCATATAGTCAACACTTGATGCTGGATATTCTTGGTTAACCCCTTGGTGACGTCCCATGACAACTTTTTCAGCAAAAGTACCGTCAGCGTTCAATTTAGAGTTAGCCTGAGCTACTGTGTATTCATCTTCTTCATCGGCAGTCAACCAAACGATTTCATTGGTAACTTTACCAGTTGCACGGTCAACTTTACGGTATGGTGTTTGAATGAAACCATACTTGTTGAGGTGTCCGTAAGAAGACAAGTTGTTGATCAAACCGATGTTTGGTCCTTCAGGTGTTTCGATTGGACACATACGACCATAGTGAGTGTAGTGCACGTCACGCACTTCATATCCAGCGCGGTCACGTGTCAAACCACCAGGCCCTAAGGCAGACAAACGACGTTTGTGAGACAACTCAGAAAGTGGGTTGTGTTGGTCCATGAACTGTGACAATTGTGAAGAACCAAAGAATTCTTTGATCGCCGCAGTCACTGGACGGATGTTAATGATTTGTTGAGGTGTTAACACTTCGTTATCTTGAACAGACATACGTTCACGAACGTTACGTTCCATACGTGAAAGTCCAAGTCGTACTTGGTTAGCAAGCAATTCACCAACAGCACGGATACGACGGTTTCCAAGGTGGTCAATATCATCAACACGACCGATACCTTCAGCCAAGTTGAGGAAGTAGCTCATCTCAGCGAGGATATCTGCAGGAGTGATCGTGCGAACTTTATCCTCTGGATTTGCATTTCCGATGATTGTTACAACACGATCTGGATCAGTTGGTGCTACAACCTTGAATTTCTGAAGTACTACTGGTTGTGTCAAAACAGCTGAGTCATTTGGAGTGTAGACAATCTTGTTCAAATCACCATCCAAGTGACTTTCGATGCTCTCGATAACATCACGAGTCATGACAGTACCTTTTTCAACCAAGATTTCACCAGTTTCAGGATCCACCAATGGTTCAGCGATTGTTTGGTTGAGCAAACGAGTTTTAATATTTAATTTCTTGTTAATCTTGTAACGTCCAACGGCTGCCAAGTCATAACGACGTGGGTCAAAGAAACGAGCCACAAGTAAGGTACGTGAACTCTCAGCAGTTTTTGGTTCACCTGGACGAAGACGCTCATAAATTTCTTTCAAAGCTTCGTCTGTACGAGAGTCCATTGGGTTTTTATGGATATCTTTTTCAACAGTGTTACGAACCAATTCGCTGTCACCAAAGATATCAAAGATCTCATCATCACCTGAGAAACCAAGTGCACGAACCAAGGTCGTAAATGGAATTTTACGAGTACGGTCGATACGAGTGTAGGCGATGTCTTTTGAGTCACTTTCCAGTTCCAACCAAGCTCCACGGTTAGGGATAACAGTTGAACCGTAGCCCACTTTACCGTTTGTCTACCTTGTCATTAAAGTAAACACCTGGAGAACGCACCAACTGTGATACGATGATACGTTCACCACCATTGATGATGAAAGTACCCATCTCAGTCATGATTGGGAAATCACCAAAGAAGACTTCTTGAGTTTTGATTTCACCAGTTTCTTTGTTAATCAAGCGGAAAGTTACAAAAATTGGTGCTGAATAACTAGCATCATGGATGCGAGCTTCTTCAAGCGTATATTTAGGTTCTTTGATTTCGTAGCCAACAAATTCCAACTCCATTGTTTCTGTGAAGTTTGAAATTGGCAATACATCTTCAAACACTTCCTTCAGACCATGGTCTAGGAAATCTTTAAATGAATCAGTTTGAATTTCAATCAAATTTGGTAAGTCAAGAACTTCTTTGATTCTTGAAAAACTACGACGGGTACGATGTTTCCCGTATTGAACGTCATGTCCTGCCAAGATGATTCTCCTTTGTAAATAAAGTTCCAAGCTTAGTCGCCTAAGCTAATAATTATCGTTTAATGGTTCTAAAACCCCTATCAACTTATCCCCTTTGGCTAATTTTTTTCAGAATCTTTAAATCTCTGTTACAGATGCAAAAAAATACCGAAAAAAAGCACAAAAAGAGCAGTTAAATCTGACTTTTTTTCAGGAGATTTAACTGCTGTGAGCCTTGTCCGGACAATATTTCAGACAAAAACCTACGACAAATGATTACTCATATTATACCCGATTTTTCTCTAATTTTTCAAGTCCTTTGGAGGATTTTTTTCTTGTTTTAGTATAGTTGTAGCTTGTTTTCAGAAAAAGAATGTTTTTCGGAGGTTCGTTCTTGAATAATTAGAATCACTTGTATGATATATCTTGCCAACCAACTAAAAAAACGCTTCCCCCTTGTTTGTAGGGTATCATCTAACATACTGGAAAAGCACAAAAATTTTTCTAAGTAAGAAAGAATGCTGATCAATTCAACTTGCTTGACAAAAGCACTTCTTAGTGGTTTAATATACCCTATAGAGGTATGTTTGGAGGTGCCTATGTTTTACTTATTTACAAAAATCGATAGTATTTCTACCCGCGAATTAGAAGCTAAACTCAAGGAACCGATTCAGCTATTGGACGTTCGGACGCCTACGGAATTCCGTAGAGGTCATATCAAAAATGCAAAGAATATTCCTCTAACCGAAATCGGATCTTACACACCTGCGACAAAAGAAACTCTCTATGTCATCTGTCATTCTGGTGTCCGAAGTAAGATGGCTGCTAAAAAGCTCAAGAAAAAAGGCTATGATGTTATCAACGTCCGAGGCGGTATGATCGCTTGGACAGGCGAAACTATATAGAACTAAAAGGAAGAAACTCAATGAAGATTATCATTGTTGGATGAGTTGCAAGTGGTATGTCAGTGGCGACTCGTCTCAGACATATCATGGAAGATGCTATCATCTCACTAGCTTCTCCTGTAAACCGTCAAGGACGTCAAGTGGCAGACATAATTGCTGGAATGGAGCGCAAAAACAAGGGTAGTATCGGTACTGCTATCGTTCGTGCTTTTGGTATATCCCCTGCTTCGACAGGTTTTAGCAAGCGCACTCTTAGTGACAATCAACTCCCATACAAGGCACTTCATGTCAGTGGGAAAGACCACGCTGGTTATTATCCAGGTGCTACTGTTATGACCTTAAAGTTCCTCTTTGACCCAACCAGTGGCAAAATTTATGGCACAGCTAAAGGAGTCGACAAGCGAATTGACATCCTCGCAACAGCTATAAAGGCAAATCTCACTGTCTTTGATTTACCAGAATTAGAGTTTACTTATGCACCGCCATTTGGATCTGCCAAAGATCCAGTAAATATGCTGGGATACGCAGCCTTGAACCTTATCGAAGGTCTGAGCGACAATATACAGTGGTACCAGCTAGAAGATGAAATAGCTACTGGCAAGAAATTCCTGGATGTACGGACCAGTGGCGAATTCCAAAGTGGTCGACTTAAGGTTGACACCATCTACATCCCCTAAACGAACTACGGGAACGCTTGGATGAACTAGACAAGAACCAAGCCTACATCGTTAGCTGCCACAGTGGTTTGCGCAGCTATATCGCAGAGCGTATCCTCAAGCAAGCAGGATTTACCGTCCAAAATCTTGACGGCGCTTATTCACTATACAAAATGGCTAATCCAGAAGGAGTAGAATATGCTAACTAATATCAGCATGGCTGACTTTTATGAAAAATATCAAAATGAAAATCTAGATCTTATCGATGTCCGTTAAGTACATGAATTCCAAGCAGGACATGCACCAGGTGCCAAAAATCTTCCGTTAAGTACCTTGGAGCAAGGCTACAAAGAACTCAAACCTGACCATGAATACCATGTCATCTGTCAAGGAGGAGTACGTTCTGCCTCTGCCTGTCAATTTCTCAGCGCCCAAGGCCTCACCGTTACCAATGTAGAAGGTGGCATGAATGCCTGGCCCGGTGATGTAGAATAAATCAAATACAAAAAGAGCAGTTGGTTTACTCTAAAGAACACCAACTGCTCTTTTACTATTCTATCAACTTTTCAAGTAAGCCTTTATTCTGTTACTTCCGTTTAATCAAGTATTTAACTGCCTTTTCCAATCTTTCCTTCTGCGCTTGAGGGTCGCCTAAAGGGTCGTTAATACAAGCTGTTAAATTCTCCGTTATCATCAATTCAATAATACGATCAACACTGGATCGAACTGCCGTTAATTGAGTAATGATATCGACACAATCACGCTCTTCCTCCATCATCTTTTGGATACCCCGCAATTGACCTTCTGAGCGTTTGAGGCGTGTAATGTACTTTGATTTTGTCATCTCTTTATCCTTAACGATTTTTCTACATTATATCTCTAATAAAGGGCTTTGTCAAAGGTATCACTTTTTTAGTAGTCAAAGCCTTCTAGTCCCACTCTCACATGAGTAACAATCCCATCTTTATCTGTAATGGAGAACTCTGAAGAGGAAATCCACTGAGTTCTCGCCTTGTCAGTTTGAGATTTTGAAAATAGTCTCAACAGTTCTTCTTTATTCTCAACTTCAACCACATAGTAGGCTAGTCCTGGCATTCCTTGCTCACGAGGAGCTAAGTTTTTACCTCCCCATTCATTGACAGCCAAATGATGATGATAGTCACCTGATGCTATCCAACTGGCATGTGGAATCGTGAATTTATCCTCAAGACCAAGAGACTCTTGGTAGAAAGAGCTCGATTCTAGACTATTTTTAACAGATAGATGAACATGGCCCATACGAGTCCCACTTGCGATTGCAAAAGGCTCGATTTCTTTTCCTAGTTGGTAGATATCTTGAGCAGAGAGTTCTTCTGTCACACCAATAATACGGCCATCCTCACGAATGTCCCACTCGGTCACAGGCTTGTCTCTATAGAGTTCAATACCATTACCCTCCAAATCTTCTAGATAGATAGCTTCACTATAGCCATGATCAGCTCCACCAACTAATGGAATCTTTAAGTCTAACAAGTGTTTAAAAAGATTTGCCAAATCTTCACGAGTCGGCAAAAAGAAGGGCCATATGATAAAGACCATAACTTTGCTTAGGATTGCTAATGTCATCTGTCTTAATTAGCTGAACTAGCGGTTTTCCCACCGGCACCTAAAAAGAACTTGATTTTTCCGATTGATTCAAAAATCTCCAAACCCAAGCAACTGATGATAAAAATGCTGTCTGACTTTCTAAGTCCTTGACATTTAAAAGCTACTTCAGCCAAATAAATCTGACTATTATATTGGTAAACCATAGAAAACCTCTTTAATTGTAACTATTTTTATTACATCTATTGTACTCCCTTCTCAGCCAATGTCAATCCAGATGCTCAACGTTGATAAAACAAGAAAAATCCTCCCCATGTAGGAAGGATTGTTTGGATTTAATGAGCCAACATTTCTTGAGCAATCTCTTGACCTGATAAGCCATCTGGATAGTAGGTTGGCCAGTTGTCCATCTCTTCAAAGAGGGCTTCTTGGCTAGTGCCTCCAAAGAAGATATGGAAATGCTCTGCCTTGACCGGAGCGATATTGTGGTCGCTAAACTGAACATACTTGAATTGTCCGGCGTCTGCATCAGTCGCTTCAAAGAGGAAGCGTACTCCACGATTCCCTTTCTTATAAGTCAAGATTTTCTTGCCGACATACTTGTAAGTATATTTCTTACTTTGGCCACCTTGGATGAATTCCATAGTGTTATCCGTGATGTTAATCTTGGTCACATCTGTTTGGTAACCTTTTTGATAGTAGGCTTTGTATTCATCCTTAGTCATCTTACCAGTCAACTTAGCCTTGTAGTCAAAGACTTGGTCAAGAGTCCCATCCTCAAGGAAAGGATAGACAGACTGCCAGTTGCCAGCATAATCACTTAGGGTACGGTCTTTAACATCTGCATCCTCAAAGTAGCCATTTTGAACGGTTTTAGTTTCCTCTGCCTTTTCTGGTTCAATCTCTGCTCCTGCCTGATCAGTTGTCTGCTTGAGAGACTTGAGATTTTTCTCCATGACAGAGATATAGTTTTCTCCAGCCTTCATGTCCTCTTCTGTCAAACTTTCAAGAGGATTCAGAACATCTAACTTCACTCCTGTTTCTTTTGAGAGGGTATTCGCTAGGGCTTGAGAAGCATTTTCTTCAAAGTAGATATAAGAGATTTTATTTTTCTTGATGTACTCGGTCAATTCTGCCAAACGGCTTGCTGAAGGCTCCGCATCTGGTGAAAGACCTGAAATAGAGACTTGATTAAGTCCGTAGTCCAAGGCTAGATAACGGAAGGCTGCGTGTTGAGTCACAAAACTCTTTTGTTTTGCACTAGAAAGTCCTTCAGTATAGGCCTTGTCCAAGGCTTGCAGTTTTTCGATATAGGCTGCTGCATTTTGTTCAAAAGTCGCCTTCTTATCTGGATAGTCAGCTGAAAGACTATCACGGATGTGTTCTACAAGCTTAATCGCACGCGCAGGAGACAACCAGACATGAGGGTCATACTCGTGATGATGACCTTCTTCACCATGGTCATGGTCTTCCTCTTCTTCATTTCCTGGAAGGAGTAGCATATCTCCAGTCGCCTTGATTGTTTTTACTTTTTTCGCATCTAGAGATTCTAAAAGCTTAGGAACCCAAGTTTCCATGTTTTCGTTCTCATACACAAAGGCGTCGGCGTCTTGGATTTTAGCGACCGCCTTAGGTGATGGTTCATAGTCATGTGGCTCTGTTCCAGCTCCGATTAAGAGTTCAACATTGGCTGTGTCCCCTGCTACTTGCTTAGTAAATTCATAGACAGGATAGAAAGTTGTAACGATATTTAATTTCCCGTCTGCTTGTTTTTGATTGGAACAAGCGACTAAGAATAGTGTCACAAGACTTGCCAAAAGTAGGCTTAGTTTTTTCATGTACTTCTCCTATTTGATAAAACGTTTGAGTAAGCTGACTACTAAAAAGACAACTACAAAGATAATGGTAATACTTGCACTTGGTGGTGTCTCTGCATAATAGGAAATATAAAGCCCCGCAACCATGCCTAGAAAACCAATAACACTAGCAAGTATCATCACTGAACTAAAGTTTTTACCTAGACGCAAAGCAATACTTGCTGGTAAAACCATGATAGTCGATACCAAAAGTGCTCCCGCAGCTGGTATCATGAGGGCAATAGCCACACCAGTTACCATGTTAAAGAGGATAGACATGGTGCGTACAGGCAATCCATCTACAAAAGCTGTATCCTCGTCAAAAGTTAGAATATACATAGGTCTTAAAAAGAGGAAGGTCAGGATTAAAACAACCGCTGCAATGACAAAGAGGCCAATGACCTGCTCTTGACTAATGGTCACGATAGAACCAAAAAGGTATTGGTCCAGACTCATAGAACTAGAGCTCTTACCCTTACTCATAACAATAAGTGAAACTGCAAGTCCTGTAGACATGAGAATGGCTGTCCCAATCTCCATAAAGCTTTTATAAACCGTGCGTAGATACTCAAGGAAGACCGCTGCAATCAAGACAATCACAATGGTTGAAATGGTCGGAGAAATTCCTAAAACCAAGCCAAAGGCAACCCCTGAAAGCGAGACGTGACTCAGAGTATCACTCATGAGACTCTGACGACGCAAGATTAGAAAAGTCCCCAGAACTGGTGAAAAGAGACTCATGGCAATAACAGCCAAAAAGGCTCGCTGCATAAAATCATAAGACAATAGATTAAGCATGCTCCACCTCCTGGTCACTTTCATGGACATTGAAGCAACGCCATGGGGAATCTTGGTCTCGGACCAGGTGAATGTTGCGATCTGCGTAGTCCTTAACTTCTTCAGGATCGTGAGTAATCATCAAACAGCCTTGCCATGATGGTGGGCACTGTGGTGCATGAGTTCATAAAACTCATCCTTGGTTCCCGCATCCATCCCTGTCGTCGGCTCATCCAAGATAAAGATATCTGGATCCGAAGCAAACATGCGTGCGATAACAGCTCTCTGCTTTTGCCCGCCAGAAAGGGAACCAATCCTTTTGTCTCGATGTTCCCACATACCAACAGAGTTTAAACTAGCCTTGATATGTTCCTCATCGTGAGCATTTAGACGACGGAACCAGCCCTTTCTTGGATAACGACCTGATTTGACAAATTCATAAACGGTACTTGGAAAACCTGCATTAAAACTTGCAATCTGTTGAGGAAGGTAGGCGATTCTTAGTTTTGTCCCACGAGTGTTGGTCTTTGAAATGGTAACTTTGCCAAATCTTGGTTGCAAAATTCCCAGACTAGCCTTAATTAGCGTTGTCTTGGCTGCTCCATTTTCTCCAGTAAGGGTGACAAATTCCCCACTATCAACACTGTAATTGATATGCTCAAGCACAGGTTCCTTGTCATAATAGAAGGACAAATCCTCTACTGTGATGTATCTCATTACTTGATTTCTCCTACTAAAGCAGTTAAAAACCGCTGGATAATTTTTTGCTCCTCAGCCGAGAATTGACTGGCAACTTGTTCATACGTCGAGAGGGTGTGCTCATGATGATGATGGTGTTCTTCAGCAATCGGTCGAGCTAGGTCTGTCAATTGATAGAAAATCACTCGAGCATCCTTGGGATCCTTGGATGTCTCCAACATCCCCTCTTTAATCAAGGACTTAATGGCCTTGGTGACGGCTGCTTGACTGACATTGAGACGGCGAGCCAACTCCGAATTCGTTAACGATTCCTCTGATAAGAGCATAAGAATATGCTCCTGAGTATTGGTCAAAGCCACATTACTGGTACAATGGCCAATCAAAATTTCATGCTGGTTTTCAGCCTTGAGGATTACTTCATTTAAAAAAAGATCAATGTCTTTTGCTAATTGTCTCATGAACTTCTCCTTTCTTAGTTATCTTTTTCCTAAAACAATATAGATCACCACAGATTCTTTACTGGTTAATTATATCATAAACCAAAAAAGAATCAAGAAAAAAGATGAAAACACCTGAGATGTTTTCATCTTCTCGATCTCTTTTTACTTACCTTTATTCAAATGAGGAGGCCACTACCACACTGTCCATTACCAAAAATCATTCATTACAAAGAGCCCAAACTAAGGTTCAGGCTCTTTTACTATTTATTGAAAATCTTTGATGTTACCATCGTAATCCGCCCAATCTTGGCTAAAGAAGCGGTCATTCATTTGGTAACTAGGTGCTGTTGTTGGATTACTCAAAAAAGGATTTACAACCTTATCAAACGCCAACCAGCCTAACCAACCGATATGAATCGTATCCTTGACAAAGTATGGATCTCCTCCGTTTTTTGAAAAGTCAGCAATATTGGTAAAACCTTGACTTTCCAACTGGTAACGGATCTTTTCAACAGATTGTTGATACATTTCTTCACTCAAGCCTGTATAGTCCATCCATTTTTTATTGACAGGTTGAAAGACAAAGAGTACATTCACCTTAGATTTGGCAAATTGATCGAGCACTAACTGCAAATCATTGTATTCCCTTGACTGGAGGAAGTTGTAATTTTTTTGATACCCTTCCCACTTTTTCAAATCCTTCTTTAGTTGAGTATTATAAAAGTGGTTCTCCATTCCCAAATCATTATTGGTCGTATTTTCTTCTGCATCTTTACGTGCAATATTTTCCAATTCTTCATAAGAAAATTGTTCCGGGAGACTGCTCAAATATTTCTCAACATGATCTTTGTACTTTAATCGACCTCGAATCGAGAATTGACCAAAAAGGGCAGCTTGTCTTTCATTGAACTCAGCAGAGAGAGTAACCATCGTTTGATCAAAGTCTGACAACTGTTCATTCCTAGCCAGTTTTTCAACAATCCCCTTCATCGGTACGCTTGGATTCTGCTTCAAGAGTCTATTAGCCGCATACTGAGTGGCCACATCCCCAGATTGATTTTCCAAGAAGGCAGTCAACTGATCATTGTTAAAATAAGTTTGAAAAATAGTCGGGTCATGATCCTCTTTTGTAAACCACTGTGGAGAGATTACAAATACCGCTTGTTTATTTTCAAGTTCAGATGTGATTTGTTGCATCCCAAAATACTGACTAAGAGAAGCGGCTCCTGCCTGCCCCATAAAATAAGGACGGTAGGAGCGGTTATACTTTTCAGCCAACACTCCTGGATGCATGCTATCAAAACGAATCCATTCACTCGAACCCAAAAAGGGAATAAAACGTATATTAGGATCCGTGAAAGCTCTCACTTTTTGACTTCTCTCTTTGAAACTTTCTGCACTTACTGAGGCTGCAGAGTATTTTTCCTCCATTAGATTATGACTTGGACTACTTGGATAGAAACAGATAAGAAGAAAAACCAATAATCCCGCTACAAAGATAGGCCCGAAGATTAACCACAGGCGTTTAAGCATTCTTTAACTCCGTAATTCCTGCTATGATTTTATTAGCTGTATTCCAGTCATCACGACCAAATTCTGTAACTGGGACACGAATATCAAAGCGATTTTCGATTTCCACAATCAATTCAACTGTTCCCATACTGTCCAAGACACCTGCATCGAAAAGATCTTCATCCATCATGTCAGAAACATCTTCCATAAATAATTCATCGATAATTTCAATAACTTCTGATTTGATATCCATTTTTTAATTTCCTTCTATTTTTTAAACCATAAATCATTCAAAAATCCAGAAAAGATTAAGAATGAAACCATTACGACATGGAAGGTTATCACCATGCCAAGCAACTGAGCCCAACGATTTTCAAGCAAGGGAGGTCGTCCTGCTTTCTTACGTTCTTTATTGAGCGTTTTTTTCTTTCGAACCCAGACATCATTAATGACTAAGCCCACTCCATGAAAGAGCCCGTAAACGATATAAAACCATGTTATCCCATGCCAGAACCCCATAATCAGCATATTTACAATATAAGCGACACTTGAGGTCACATTTCGATTCTTAAAAAGCTTCTTTCTCGTCATCACCATGACCATGCGCATAAAGACAAAGTCACGAAACCAGAAGGATAAACTCATGTGCCAACGATTCCAAAACTCTTTCAAATCTCTTGACAAAAAGGGTTTGTTGAAGTTGATCGGACTACGAATCCCCATCAGATTTGAAATAGCTATAGCAAACATAGAGTAACCTGCAAAATCAAAGAAGAGTTCCAAACCAAATGTGTACATGATGGCCACTACATAATAGTTAAAGACGCCACCTGTTTGTAAAGCTAAATTCTTTAGCGGTGGTAATAAAATCTCGCCTAAAATATGGGCTAGGATAAATTTATACAGAAATCCCCACATGATATACCGAACGGACTCGGCTAGCATATCTAGCAACTCATCGCGCTCTGGTATCGTCTTATAATTTTCATTAAAACGTTTGAAACGATCAATAGGACCACTTGAAAATGTCGGCATAAAGAGAAGAAAACGCAAATACTCCCACATTTTCAAATCCTTAATGACTCCATCTCTAAGTTCGATGATGATTCCCACTGAACGAAAGGTCAAATAAGAGATTCCTACGAATCCCAGCAGAGACTGTGTACCGTTAATAGCTGGTTGCACCTTGACAAAGATGATGGGAAGGAGGGACAGAAAACTAACGAGGTAGAATACCCACTTGCCATCCTTGCTTTTTCGATAGTGCTTGTAGAAAAGCAGGAGCAATATTTCCCAGCACAGATAAATACCCAAGGCAGCCAATTGATTGGTCTTGCCTCCCGTCAACATAGTGACTATAAAGAAGAGACTAACCAATATTTCATACCAGCCAAAACGTTTTTTGAAAAAAAGACCGATAAAGATTGGCAAAATAGCAGTAATCACATACAAAAAGTACTGCGGATTCCCATAAGGCTCAATATGAGGAAGCTGTTTAAGAAGCTCCATCATCTATTGTTAACCTCACTAATCAACCCTTTGATGTCGATTTTCCCATTTGGAGTTAACGGCAAGCTGTCACGGTAGAGGAATTTCGAAGGCATCATATAAGACATCATAATATCTTCCAAGTCTTCCTTGATAGCTTTCGTGATATCAATCTCGCGCTCAAATTGTTCTTTGACCCCATCTTTTAAGATAACATAGGCCAAGAGATTTTGAACCTTGTGATCTTTATTATAGCGCGGTACCGCAACAGCCGAGTCAATGTACTGAGATTTGTTCAAGTTTTGAGAAACATCTTCTAGCTCAATACGGTAGCCGTTAAACTTGATTTGGAAATCCATCCGTCCACCGTAGAGAAGAAGGCCTTCATTCGTCATCGTTCCGACATCTCCCGTATGGTAGGCTGGCAGACCTTCAAATTCGAAGAAAGCTTCTGCTGTTTTCTCAGGATTATTCATATAACCTTTTGAAACAGCCGGCCCAGACACGATGATTTCTCCTTGCTCTCCATTTGGCAATTTGTTTCCTGCCTCATCAATGATGAAGGTTGGAGAATCTTCTTTGGTATAGCCGATTGGCAGACGTTTCAAAGTAGCTAACATCTCATCTGTAATAGCCACTGCCGACAAAGCAACGGTTGCTTCTGTTGGCCCGTAAGCATTGATGATGCGTGCATTTGGGAAACGCTCGCGCAATTTCTGAGCGGTTTTCACGGTCAACTCCTCCCCATCAAAGTAGAAATGGGTAATGCCTGGCATCTTTTCAGCATTGAAATCCTCAGACAGCATAGCCATATCTGCGAAAGATGGTGTTGAAGTCCAGATCGCAATCGGAAGAGAAAAGATGGTCGCAAAGAGTTGTTTGAAGTCTTGAGTGATGGCTGATGGAAGGGCAAAAAGGGTCCCACCAAGAGCCAAGGTCGGTGCCCAATACATGACAGACAAGTCAAAGGAATAGGGTGGTTGCGCCAACATTTGCGGACGCTCTGGCGTTGCAAATTCCTTATCCGTAATCATCCAGTTGGTAAAGCTGAGCAAGTTATCATGCGAAATCTGCACTCCTTTTGGCTTTCCAGTTGTCCCTGAGGTAAAGATGATGTAGTAGTTATCATCCCCTTTGACCGGATGTTGCAGTCATAAGCATTCTGAGCTGCATAAGCTTCACGCACTTGCTCCAAGGACATGATCGGAGCAACTGGGTTTTCGATTGGAAACTCATTGATGGCAATAATCAGGCTTGGCTCAGCCACTTCAAGAATGGCAGACACGCGCTCCAAGGCAGAATGGCTATCAATTGGGATATAGGCATGACCTGACTTGGTCAAGGCCACAAAAGTTGCTAACATTTCATATTCTTGGCCACCAAAAACGACTACAGGAGATTTTTCAGGTAAATCTAGTTGATCGATTGTTGCAGCCAAACTATCCGAATCAGCCTTCAATTGGCCATAGGTATGCTCTTCTCCAAGGACATTGTAGACCGGAAAATTAGGCTGCTTTTGAGCATAATGCTCAATGGTTTCAATCATATCTTTAATTGGCTTATTAGACACGATGAGTTTTCTCCTTTAAAACTAAAATTCATTGTAGATAAAGCTACCCTGACTTTGTCCTAGATAACTAAAAGAAAGTAAAGCAAACCCAGTAAAACAATAAAAATACAGGACAGTTTGTCCCTAAAAAAACATAGATATGGTTTCTTTTTATCCATGATTAACTTCTTTTTCTGTAAATTTTTCATCATTTTATGCAAACATACAATTACTATTTTTCTTGTTCCCATTTTTACCACTTTAGTCTCTTTTATTTTTCAACTGTTTACCATTTTTTTAAAGAGTTGATTTTAGCCTATTTTAGTATCTGATATCAATAAAAAAATCATAATCCCTTTTTATCTGATCCCAATACAATAAATCATCAATTTGAAAACGACTAGTAAACACTCCCACTCCCCTTTGGGCATTTTTTTATGCTAAAAATAGTAGCTATGGATAAAATTATTAAAACTATATCAGAAAGCGGGGCTTTTCGTGCTTATGTTCTTGATAGTACTGAAACCGTCCGCACTGCTCAAGAAAAACATCAAACCCAAGCTAGCTCAACTGTAGCACTTGGCCGTACTTTGATTGCCAGTCAGATTCTTGCTGCCAATGAAAAAGGAAATACCAAACTAACGGTTAAAGTTCTTGGAACTAGCTCTCTAGGTGCCATCATCACCGTAGCTGATACCACGGGAACGTCAAAGGCTACGTTCAAAATCCTGGTGTTGACATCAAAAAGACTGCAACAGGTGAAGTCCTGGTTGGGCCTTTTGTCGGCAATGGTCAATTTCTAGTGATTACGGACTACGGTACTGGAAATCCTTACAACTCCATGACTCCCCTCATCTCTGGAGAAATCGGAGAAGACCTTGCCTTTTACCTGACTGAAAGCCAACAAACGCCGTCAGCAGTTGGTCTCAATGTCCTTTTGGACAAAGATGACAAGGTTAAAGTCGCAGGCGGTTTCCTTGTTCAAGTTTTGCCAGGAGCCAAGGAAGAAGAGATTGCTCGTTTTGAAAAACGTATCCAAGAAATGCCAGCTATCTCAACCCTTCTCGAAAGCGAAGACCATATCGAAGCTCTTCTCAAAGCCATCTATGGCGACGAGCCATACAAACGCTTGTCTGAAGAAGTGATTCGTTTCCAATGTGACTGTAGCAAAGAACGATTCATGAAGGCTCTTTCTAGTCTTCCAAGCTCAGACTTGCAGGAAATGAAGGACGAAGACCACGGGGCAGAAATCACTTGTCAATTCTGCCAAACTACTTATAATTTTGATGAAAACGACCTGGAGGAACTCATTCGTGACAAATCTTAATACACCTTTTATGATTGGCAATGTTGAGATTCCCAATCGTACCGTTTTAGCACCCATGGCCGGCGTGACCAACTCAGCCTTTCGTACCATTGCTAAAGAACTCGGAGCTGGACTCGTTGTCATGGAAATGGTCTCTGATAAAGGTATCCAATACAACAACGAAAAAACTCTTCACATGCTTCATATCGATGAAGGCGAAAACCCAGTCTCTATCCAACTTTTTGGTAGCGATGAAGATAGCCTTGCACGCGCAGCAGAATTCATCCAAGAAAATACCAAGACCGATATCGTCGATATCAACATGGGTTGCCCAGTTAATAAAATCGTGAAAAACGAAGCTGGGGCTATGTGGCTCAAGGACCCAGATAAGATTTACTCTATCATTAACAAAGTTCAATCAGTCCTTGATATCCCTCTCACTGTCAAAATGCGTACAGGCTGGTCTGACCCATCCCTGGCAGTTGAGAATGCTCTAGCTGCTGAGGCTGCAGGTGTTTCTGCCCTTGCCATGCACGGCCGTACACGTGAGCAAATGTACACAGGTCACGCAGACCTTGAGACTCTTCATAAGGTTGCACAAGCTCTGACCAAGATTCCATTTATCGCTAACGGAGACATCCGTACGGTTCAAGAAGCTAAACAACGCATCGAGGAAGTCGGTGCCGACGCCGTTATGATTGGGCGTGCCGCTATGGGAAATCCTTACCTCTTCAATCAAATCAATCACTACTTTGAAACTGGAGAAATCCTACCTGATTTGACCTTTTGAAGACAAGATGAAAATCGCCTACGAGCACTTGAAAACGCTTGATTGATCTCAAGGAGAAAAGGTTGCTGTCCGTGAATTCCGTGGACTGGCTCCTCACTATCTCCGTGGAACATCTGGCGCCGCTAAACTCCGTGGAGCTATTTCACAAGCCAGCACTCTGGCTGAGATTGAAGCACTCTTACAATTAGATAAAAGCATAATCTTCTATCTACTTCACAAAAAGGCAAAGCTCAAAAAATGAGCTTTGCCTTTTTATATATTTTCATCTTGCAAATCTAGTTGCTTCACTCTAGCTATATAGTAGGACATAATCAAAAACAAATTGAAGCTGACAATCCAAACAGACCATTCATGAGAAAATGCATCGATACAGCCAAAGCTAATAGCCCCTACTACAAAACTCCCTACAACAATCCCATAGTTTAAAGGCTTGACGACGATATTCTTGAATATCTCCTTCTCCTCTAACGATGCAATACAAAGCAGTCAGCATCTTTCGGTAATTTCCAGAGGTCATAAAAATGACATAGGGATGATCTTCAATCAAACTACCCGTAAATGTTAGCATCATCATGCCTGTTCCAAAAAGCAATAAAAGGGTACTTCTAATAGAGGAAATCTTGAAAAGAAAGGGCAAAAGAAGGTTCCAATAAATAAGGGAAGTAGCATCTTAACCCGCCAATAGGCTGTTTTTACGATATTCTTTCATGTGTAATGCAAACAGAAATCCTAGAGAAAAAAATAATGGAGCAGAATCGCAACATGGTATTGATAACATGTGAGTCGTGCCAATCTGATATCAGTAGGAGGATATTCCCTGTCTGTGTTGCCACCAAACTATGGTACTGGATGTGACAGAACACATCCAAAGAACCACCTATAAAGCCAAGAAACACTCCCATGAGTCGTGTGTTTTGAGGTAAAATTAATTTATCCGCCATTGATTCATCACTCATTCCCTTCGATGCATTTATTATACCACTTCTATTGGAGAAATTAAGTGAAAAACAGTTGGACTACTCTTTTGTAAATCTAAGTCTAGACTATACTTGAGGTAGTTTTCTATGGTTGAATCAGAACAACACTAGATACCGTACCATCTGCCCCTGTTGTAATTTGGATAACTTTTCCACCACCTACTTCAGCATTGTATTTCCCATCATCAAGGGTATAAGAATAGCTTTGGATAGAGTAGTTTTCTTTCTTGCCATCAGCAGATTCTACTGTAAATTGACCACTTGATGAGACAGTGATAGTTTCACCATTAGCCCCCTTCCAATTCCCAGCTGCAGCCGAAAAGTCTTTGTCCACCATAGTCAAGACACCTTTATAACGTTTGTTATGTTCTGCCTGCTTGTCTTGAAGTTTGCGATCAGTTGATGGATCATAAGTTGACTGATTCGGTTTTGCTTGTGTTCCTTGTTGATTTGATTGGGCTGAGGGTTTCCTGTTGCTGAGGAGCTTGTGGAGTTTGCTGCTGCTCGATTGGCCTCTTGTCCTTGAGTTGTTGGACTTGATGCTTGTTCAGAGGAAGCTTTTGCTTTTTCTGAAGTCGTAGTACTTGTTGAAGCTTGAGTTTTACTTTCTTTGTTGGAAGAGTTTGTCTTAGAACTAGAAGATGCTTGTGTTGTCTTACTAGAATTATCGCTTTTTAGCTTCTCTTTCTTATTACCACATGCTCCTAAAAAGCAAAGTTGAAGCTAGTACAGTTGCGCTATTAATTTGATAGAAGTTTTATTTTTCATTTATACACTCCTTATGTAATATTTTTGAAATGTTTAGAAATGTTTTTGTAACAATATTGTAATATTTGTTTTTAGATTTGTCAACTATTTATATATGGTTTTTGGTTTTTGTTTATATTTGTTCTTTATCCTCCTATCTCTATTATTCGTTAAAAATTTAAAAAAACAGGAAATTTTTCCTACTAAAAATACTATATTTTACAAAGTGTAATCGCTTGCATTTTTTCTTGAAGGACTATAATAAAAAATTGAAATAGGATATTGGAGGTGTAGAGCTTATGTCAAACAACTATTACAAGTATCTTCCTTGGATGATTTTAGCTGCTTTCGTCTTCTTATGGAATGCTACTCATTACGCTCAAACAACATTTTGATTTGTTCTACCTAACTGCTATTTTCATGATTGTCTACTGTGCCTATTGTATTTACACGAACACTATTTAAAATATAAATACAAGATTTATTCATTCGAATCATGAGCAATTCTAATAAAGATAAACATCCTTAAACAAAAAAGAGGTCGGGATTTTTGTCCCGACCTCACTTTTTATTTTAATCGATAAATAGTGATAACTTCCTTCTGAGGAATCCGTTTTAAATCAACTTCCTCTAATGCTATGACCATATTTCGATAAGAAACTATCACTCGTACATAATTTTCCTGGGAATAGAATCTCAACGAGGGCTAACCCATCATCCACTGTGAATTCATCCTCTAGTAAATAAAGGAAACGAGGGTCATAGTCGATAGCTTTTTGAATCTTCTTGATGGATTCTTGAATAATGGATAAGTGGTCAAATGCAAAGTCCTTCTCGTCAAGTTCTTTGCCATCCAAGTAACACTTGCCTGTGTGAAAATCAACATCTACAAGAATGACTTCTTTTGCATCATCTCCTGCCTTAGCCAAGTCAAGAGCTCGACTAGGTAGGTAAACCAAGTGGGCAATGGTAACTGTCCAACCTCTGGGATCACGACCAGGAGTAGATACTGTCACTAGCTGCTCAATCTTTTCCAGTGGAAGCTCAAGGTTGATTTCTTCTTTTACCTCACGCTGACAAGCATGGGCAGCATCTTCCCCTTTATCCATAAAACCACCAACTAGCGCTAAGCAATTTTGAAAAGGGTGTGCCTTCCGACGAATCAGAAAGAGTTTCATTTTCCCTTCTACAAAGCAATAGGCTACCATATCCACAGTCACGCTTGGTTTTTCATACTGAGGGAGTGCTTGCTTGTGGTACCAGTCTAAAAATTCAGCTTGACTAGCGTGAACTTCAAAGTACTCTTTTTCTGTCATCCCGGTTGGAATTGTCTGATTCATCATCTTCTACTTCCTTTCTGCTTTTGATGGCAATAAAGAGGGCGGATCTACAAATTATAGATTCATAGTTCTTGTTTTATACAATGTCAAATTTCAATTGACCAGCTTTGACGCCAATCTTAAGTGTCTTACCTTCTTTCAATTCACCTGTAAGAAGGAGTTCTGCTAGTTTGTCTTCTACTTCTGTTTGCAGAGTTCTGCGCAGTGGGCGAGCTCCCATCTCTGGATCATATCCCTTCTGAGCTAGAAGCTTAAGGGCAGATGCTTGGAGTTTCAAGTCAATTCCTTTTTCAGCGAGACTTGCGATCAATGGTTTGACCATAATCTTAACCACGTCCTGCATATCTTGACTTGACAAGCTATGGAAGACCACTTTTTCATCAATACGGTTGATAAACTCTGGACGATAAGCTTTTTTCAACTCTTCGAACATCCGTTTTTCCATATTTTCCTGGTCAAAACGAATATCCTTAGCTCCAAAACCGACCGTCTTGTCATCACGAAGAGCTGTCGCACCAAGGTTTGACGTCATGATAATAATGGTATTTGAGAAATCAACCTTGCGACCCTTACTGTCTGTTAAGACACCATCATCCAAGACTTGCAAGAGCACATTAAAGATATCTGGGTGGGCCTTCTCTACCTCGTCAAAGAGAAGTACTGAGTATGGTTTAGTTTGCAGACCTTCTCAGTCAACTCTCCCGCCCTTCTTCGTAGCCTACATAGCCTGGAGGAGCTCCGTTGAGACGACTGGCTGCGAATTTCTCCATATATTCACTCATGTCAAAACGAATGAGAGCTGACTCGTCATCAAAGAGAACTTCTGCCAAGGCTTTAGCCAATTCAGTTTTACCAACACCTGTTGGTCCTAGGAACATAAAGGATCCAATTGGACGTTTTGTTATTGCGAATACCCGATTGATTTCTGCGAATGGCGACTGATGCTTGATACCGCTTGTTCCTGTCCGATAACACGTTTATGCAGTTCAGTTTCAAGATTGAGATATTCTTGGCGTCCGTTTGTGTCAATTTTTTTGAACTGGAATACCTGACAAACGACTCAAAGGTTGTCAAAAATATCAGACTCTTTTACTAGATCTTTATAGACTGAACTTTCCTGTTCTTTTGAAATGAGCTGGTACGCTTGTTTTCCATTGCCATCCATCAAAAGGCCTTATCTGCTGCTGTTAAAGCCTGACTCATCTTTTTAGCGTGCTTTGATTTATTTTTGGACAGTTGCTGCTGCTTCATCCAAAAGATCAATCGCTGAGTCTGGCAAGTGACGACTAGTCAAATAGCGATGTGCCATTTTTGACAGCTGTTTCGACTGCATCATCTGTAATTTTGGACATGGTGATGTTTCTCATAAGTTGCTTTTCAAGCCACGTAAGATAGCCATACTATCAGCCACGCTCGGCTCTTCAATCATCACTTTTGCAAAGCGACGAGAAAGAGCTGCGTCTTTTTCGATGTGTTTTGGTATCTCTTCCTGAGTAGTTGCTCCCAACAGTTCTCAGAGTTCCACGTGCTAGGCAGGTTTTCAGGATATTAGCCGCATCCAAGGTCGAATCAATACCACTTCCTGATCCCATAATAGTATGAAAGCTCATCGATAAAGAGGATAACCTTACCGTCTTCCTCGATATCTTTGATGATATTGTTCATACGTTCTTCAAAAGTCTCCACGGAAACGAGTTCCTGCAACCCACATTCATCAAATCAAGTTCTAGGACACGCATCTTAGCCATTTCAGCTGGTACATCTCCGTTAGCAATTCGCTGTGCAAGGCCAAGTGCCAGAGCTGTTTTACCAACACCCGCATCTCCAACTAGAACTGGATTGTTTTTGGTTTTTCGACTCAAGATTTGAATCATACGAGAGATTTCTTGGTCACGCCCGATAACTGGTTCCAACTTGCCAGAACAGAGCTTGCTCTGTGAGGTCATGGTGTAATCTTCCAAACCACCACTTGGGTTTGAGGCATACCCATCATATTGGCCATAGAATTTTGCTTATCTGCTACTGAGCTGTGGCGCTGACGTAGAGCCTTCAAATCTTCCTTTGTCCAACCAGCACGCGCTTCAAGACTACGACGAAGTCCAGCAATCTTGACTTGATCTTTCTGGTCTTCATAAGAAAAACCTGCTTTTTCCAAAATGCGAGTAGCTAGAGCATTGCCATCATGCAAGATTGCGTAGAGAAGATGCTCAGTCCCCAATGCTTTGGCATGTACCACCGAAGCAACATGTTCCGCCTCCAACATCAAGACGTTTCAAACGATAAGAAAAATGGGAGTTCCTGATAATCTTCCTTGTGGTTATAGTTTGCCTCTGTTAATTCTACAGCGACCTCCTCTAAACGATCAATCTCATAGGAAACTCATTTCAAAGTTGCTCCAGCAACACTGTAGCTATGATTGGCCATGGCAATCAGTAGGTGCCATGACTCTAGGTAGTCTGCTCCAAAGCGACTCGCCACTAGAAAGGCACTGTCGATACATTCTCTCAATGCTTTTGAATATTTCATGTCATTTTATTTTCCTTTTCTATCTACTTCATGCAATAACTGACGAAGCATATTGGCACGAATATAATTAGCTTCCTCACCTAGAAACTCGATCTGGGTCCCGTATAGCTAACAATAGATTCATCTCTTGACGGGTCAAGAGTTCTTGTTCGACCAAGAGTCTTAAAGACATCTTCAAAGATGACTTGGTTTACCTCATCACCCACTGAATACAACAAATCACGGAGCATATCATGGTGGTTGGAGAATTCAATTCGACCTATACGAATATAGCCTCCACCTCTCGCTTACTCTCAACTAGATATCCTCTACTCTCTGTAAAACGAGTCTTTAATCACATAGTTAATCTGGCTGGGTACGACTTGAAAGGTATCCATAGCTGACTTCGTTGCAATTCTACGATACCAGATTGTTCTAAAAATCGCTTGTGATATGAAAGCTTCGATATGGTCCGATGTGTTTTTAAATTTCATAGCTTGCTACCTCCTTTTTAAACTTTGACTATCTTTGACTATACTATCATTTAAGACTCTATAAGTCAAACTTTTTAGAGCTCAATCCTTGAAAAATACTGAGTTTTTAAAAATAGCTACTGATAACAAGCAATTCCCATTTCATTTTCTATTCTACATTTATGTTATAATAAAAGAAGTTACAGCTAGCTTTCAAATCCTTTGAAAGTATATTTGTTATCATCAAATCTAAGAAATATTTCGTAAAGTCTAGAAAAACTTCGGTATCATTAATGGTGTACCGAAGTTTTTGTAGTTTAGTTGTTTTCAGTTCTTTATCTATAGTTCCAAACCCAACTCTTCTAAAATTTTGTCGTTTTATAGGCAATTTTTGAACTTCCTTGTCTTCGGCTTCCAGACCAGTCGAGTTTGATTTCAGAAACAATCTGACCAGGGCGATTTTTCAAGATATAGATGCGATCACTGAGTTGAGGGCTTCCTCGATACTATGCGTAATGATGAGTGTCGTCAGACTAGCTGTTTATGAATATCAAGATACCAGGCATGAGTTCCATCTTAGTCATCTCATCCAAGGCACTAAATGCCTCGTCTAGAAGAAAGAGCTTGTGCCCGAAAAGGTAGGTACGGAGTAAAGCAACACGCTGGCGCATCCCCCACTGAGTTCATGAGGGTACTTATCCCGTACGGCCGTCAACTGAAAAGTAGCAAGGATTTCATCTGCTTTGGGCAATGGCTTCTGCCTTATCCACCTTTTTGGATCAAGAGGGGCAAAGATGATATTGCCAAGAACTGTCTTATGTTCAGGAGCAAATCCTTTTTGTAGCATATAACTCACGCGCCCTTAGGGATTTTCCTCACCGTCAAGAATGATTCGTCCCTGACTGGGACTTCTAAAATCCCTGCAATCAGGTTAAAGAGGTAGTCTTTCCCACACCACTTGGGGCCTAGGATAGAGACCACTTCACCTGAGGTTACCTGTAGGTTAATATCCTCTAAAATCTTTTTTCATTGTCGTAGGCATAGCTTACGTGTTCTAGTCTAATTTCTGTCATTATTTTTACAAATTCGTTGGTAAATCCTTTTATCTGTCAAGTCTTCCTTGAGATTCCATTTTCTTTATCCCATTTGTAGAAGGCATTCCAACGATCAGCGTCAAATTGTCCCCATTTTTCCTTGTCGCTTGCATACTCTTTTGACAAGTATTTTTGAGATTCGATAACAAAGTCACGTTTTTCCTTTAACTCAGGGGCATTCTTTATCAAGATATCAGCTGCTTCTTCTGGGTGCTCCATAGCGTATTGGTAACCTGATAGCTTGGATGACTTTGAGACTTCTTCTTTGTTGTCTTTTAGATAGTCGTTGTTTGCAATGATGACTGGTGAGTAGTAGTCAAACTCTTTGACGTAGTCTTTCAAGTACATGAAGTTAGCATCTACGCCTTGAGATTTGGCAAGGATTCCATCCCAACCATAATAAATCCAAGCAGAGTCAAAAACTCCATTGGCAATCGGTGTAATCGAGTTTGAGTCGTTGTTTGGTACTTTTTCAACCTTCTCAAAGTCTCCACCTTGTGATTCTACCAAGGTTTTCAACATAGCAAGCTCAGTTGGGTCATTCCAAGTTCCGTATTTCTTGCCACCAAATCTTTTAGGGACTATTGATATTGTCAGACTTACGAGATAATCCCTGATGTATTGTGTTCTACAATCGCTGCAACAGCAGTAATTCCTGCCCCTTTTCCAATTTCTTAGTCATGTAGTCTTGGAAATAGATTGCAAACGTGCCTTGCCATTGATAACCAAGTCAGATGAACTTTCTTCTGGCGGCAATTTCAAATCAACATCCACTCCAGCTTCTTTGAAATAACCTTTTTCTTTAGCTACATAAAGCCCTGTGTGGTTGGTATTGGGTGTCCAGTCTAGGATAAAGTCAATTTTTTTGAGTTCTGCTTCTTTGTTATCCTTAGAAGCTGTTCCTTGGCCACAAGCCACAAGCACGACAGCTAGAAGAGCTGTTACAATCGTTAAAAACACTTTCCATGTTTTCTTCATTTATATTTCCTCTTTTCTTTTTACAAAACGCTTCTTTTAAGCACGTTTCCATTTAATCACATATTTTTCACTGATATCAACTAGCTTCATACCCAGAAGACTGATCAGCGATACCAGAATAATAATCGCAAACATGGTATCATACTGAAACAGTTTTTTGGACTGAATCATGTAGACACCTAGTCCTTCAAAGCCTCCCAACCACTCAGATACCACTGTTGTGATAAAGGCGTAGGAGACACTGACCCTGAGTCCTGCATAAAAGTAAGGCAGGCTGACCGGGATTTTAAAATGCCACAGGATTTGCCAAGGATTGGCTCGCATCAGACTAAACAAGATCAGCATATCCTTGTCACAATGCCTAAATCCATCTAGAATACTGACGATAATGGGAAGGTTGTCGTCAAGATAATCAAAGACAATCTTGGGCAAGATTCCATACCCCAACCATAAAAACTAGGGATAGGGGCTATGGCAATTGTCGGTATAGTCTGGACAACCACCATCATGGGGTAAATCAGGTCATTGAGCCATCCCAAACTATCCATAAGGACGGCCATAATACAGGCTATCAAGACACCCAAGACCAAACCTAGCAAAGCTACTCTCAAAGGTTGCCCAACTATGGTACCAGAGAAATTCTCTGTCACGAACAAAAGACTGGAGAATCTCAAGTGGTGTCAGCAAGATAAACTTTGGTAGAGTTTTAAGAATCCCGCCACTGCCAAAGAGATAAGACACCCAAAAATTCCTAGCAGACTAATATGCCGTCTCATTATACTTTTCAAGTTTCTCATCGATGCTAAAATCTCTCCTATATTTATTTTCACATTGGCAAAATACATTGTCTGCTCCTTGGCCTGCCACTTCTAACGCTTCTTTGAGAATGCGCATAAGCTCATCAAACTCTCCTCTAAAACTGTTTCAAAAGGTGTCACCACTATGGTCACTTCTTGAGCTTGCAGATAAGCAATGACCTTATCAATTACAGCTATGCAGTCAATCCCCTGTGACAGGGGCAGGACTTGTAAAAAGCAATGCTTGCTTTCATTAAAACCTCCTTCTAAGTTACAGTTTTTCTTTGTAAAAAGAAAAACCTCTTTCATATATGAAAAAGGTGCAAAAATTAGGCCAAGTATCGTTCCTACGCTGGCATTACCCAGATCAGGTGCGGTCGAAGTTTAACACTTCCTCTCAGACTGTACA
>BNJU01003258.1_pt1 | contig 50065 bp, 47 predicted proteins | sample 8539281 | NCBI WGS metagenome assembly BNJU01 (sample SAMD00202456, study PRJDB9452) | human saliva metagenome | isolation source: human saliva | place: Japan | reverse complement strand
ATCTTTCATCGCCCAGCTCCTGGTTTACGCGCGCACACGCGTGCCGCCATGGAGCCAATGAGAGGCAGCCCTTGGCGTTAATGTCGCGGTTGTTGGCTCGCACTGCCATCTTGGTGCGGTGCCCAGGTTCGCGGGCCAGGGATACAATCTCCACCTCACCCTTAGACAGCTCGGGTACTTCACGCTCAAAGAGCTGACGCACCAGGCCCGGGTGAGTGCGTGAAGAGAATGATCTGAGCGCCGCGCGGGCCACGGGAAACTTCAGTTACGTAGGCACGCACGCGGTCACCGTGACGGTAGCGCTCGCCGGGCACCTGCTCAGCGGGAGGAATAATGCCTTCGCGTTCTTCGTCTAGGCGCACGTATACAGTGCGCGGGTCGCGCCCCTGCTGCACAATGCCGGAAACTAGCTGGCCGGTCTTGTCTTTGTAGGCGCCAAGCACTTCCATGTCACGGCGGTCGTGGATGCGCTGGACCACTACTGAACGGATAGAAGCCTGAGCGATACGCCCAAAGTGCGGGGGCGTGTCGTCAAAGTATTCACCGGTGGGCTGGTCGTTTTCATCTAGCTCAGGGGCATAAACGTTCATTTCGCCGTTGCGGCGGTCTATACGCACGTAGGCACCCTTAATAGCCCCGGGCTGCTTGAGATAAGCGTTTAGGATCGCTTCTTCAATAGCAGGGATCAGGTTATCTAGGTCTATTTCCAACTCATCTGCGGCAACGCGCAGTTCAGCCATGTCGATTTTCATGTGTGCTCCTTTTATTCAGTTATGGTTACAGCGCACCGCTGAGGTCTACTACCTGCTGAGCCTTGATGATCTGCGTAAAGGGTACTAGCTGCGTGCCGGTTTTGGTTTCTACCTCTACCCCGTTTTCGTTGACGCTTAGTACACGCCCGAACACTTCACCGGCTTCGGTGTTAATTTGTGCCAGTCGGCCTACCGCACGACCAAATTCGCGCGCATCACGCAGTTCGCGCTCGGCGCCGGCGCTAGATACTTCAAGCTGGTAGGAGCCCTTAATTGGGTCAGCTTCATCTAGCGCGTCGCTGATTTGACGCGCCACCTGTTCAATTGTGTCCAGGTCAACATCTCCGGGGCCTTCTGGTAGGTCCACGATAACTCGCAAGGTCGAGTACTTTCCGGCCTTGGTTAGCTCAGTTTCCAGCAGCATTAAGCCGTTTTCGCTAACCACTGGGGCCAGGATTTGGGTCAGTTCAGCCGGTGCTTGTTTGTGGTTTCCCTTAGCCTCGGGTGCCATTGCTGATCTTTCTGTCGATAATTACCTGCCCATATCTTACCTGTACGTGGGAAGATCAGGGGGTGAAGTGCCGCGTAATCACCCCCGCCCTGCGCCCGTTTAGTTTTCGCGCTACCGCCCGCAATTGTTCAATCATGGCTCTGACCTGCGTTTTAGCTCTGTCAGGCTGTGGTTTACGGATAGGTGAGGGCACGCGCGCAGCTCTGCCTACGCTTTCAGCGTCACAGCAAACTCAGGATGCTTTAGCACGCCGGACTGCGTTGATTAACTCTGCCGCCCAGTTGCTAGCTAAATCTGGGTCAGCTGAGGTGGCTGCAGTAGCTAAAGGCTCGGCTAGTCAGTTGCGCTCTTTGGGTGGGGTTTGGCAGCCTTGGCACACCACTCCCCCAACCGGTTATCCCACTGTCTCACCGGTTCCTACGGCTGGTTCTGATACGACGACGGCGCAGCTGGTTATGTACCTTAAGCAGGGCACTGGTGAGGCCCTTAAGGCTGCAAGTGAATCTAGCGGTAAAACTGCCCAAACCTATGCCTCTATCGGTTTAACTTGGGCTAGCTGGGCACGCGCCCTTGATGGCACGAATTTTGACAAGCTGATGGCCCCGCAGCCGCGCACCGGCGTTAATTTAACTAGCCCCCTGCAGGCGAGCACACTCAGCGCCTATGACCAGGCCCGCTACGGTTTAGAGGTGATTGCGGCGCAAAGCGGTGACGGCGCCACCGCCACCCAGGCTAAGGCCGCCGCCGCCACAGTAGACGCCTGCTTGGCAATTAAATGCCCTGATCAGCGCCTAAGCAGCTACCAACTGCCCAGCGGCAACTCCTATGAGCAGGGCGCTAGCCTATGGCTAAATGTGGTTAGCGCTGAGCTTGGTGAAGTAGCCAATGCTAAAGATGACTCACAGCGTAAACAGGCTATTAGCGCCGCAGCTTGGGCACTAGTACAAGCCCAAAGCTGGAATGCGTCGCTAACTCAAACAGAACAAGCCCTAGGGGTTAAGTAGCTTCCAAGTAAGCGTAGGGGGCGGGCTGGTTTAGCCCAGCCCCCTACGTTACTGAGTTCTTTACACTTTAGTGCTTAAAGCCCACGCTAAGCGCTTAAGGCCTGCTTTGTTAGCTCAGTTCGGCCGCTAGCAGCTCGTTTAGCTGGGCTACAGCCTGCTCAGCGCTAACACTGATGCGCTCGCCGCTGCGACGGTTGCGGATTTCTACAGTGCCGTCCTTAGCTAGATCGCGCCCTACCACCACAATGTAGGGCATACCTAGTAGTTCAGAGTCAGCAAACTTAACGCCGGCGCTGACCTTGCGACGGTCATCAAATAGCACGTCGTAGCCTAGGCCATCTAGCTCGCTGGCAATGGTGGTGGCAGCTTCAAATACTGCCTCATCCCTTGCGGTGGCCAGTACCTGCACGTGGTGGGGCCAGGGTGCACGGGCCAAGCTAGGCCGTGCTCGTCGCGGTTGGTTTCAGCCAGGGCCGCTGGTACGTGAAACCCGATGCCGTAAGAACCCATGGTTACTACCTGGGCTTTACCGTTCTGGTCGAGCACCTTTAGGTCTAGGGCGTTAGCGTACTTGCGCCCGAGGGCGAAGATGTGACCGATTTCGATGCCTCGGGCTAGCTCTAGCGGGCCAGAGCCGTCGGGGGCCGGGTCGCCGGGGCGTACCTCAGCGGCCTCAATTACCCCATCAGCCTTAAAGTCGCGCCCAGCTACCAGGTGGTAGACGTGGCGCTGGTCGAGCGTCGCGCCGGTGATCAACTGGTGCCCTCTCTCGCGGATCTGCGGGTAACGCACGCTGCCGCTGGCTGCTCGACGCCGTCGATCACTGAAAAACGCACACGCGGGCGAGTTGGACCCCACCTGCGGGCCAATGCAGCCCAGCCACCAGTCTCAGGGGTGCTCGAGCTGGCTACTCGTGACCAGCCATTTCCACCTCGGCCGGGCCCGGCGGCCTCTGGGCGCTTCCTATCCACTTCGCGGTCACCGGGCGGACCAATTACCAGCAACTACTGGGAGCCGTCAGCGGGTGGGTCAGGTTAACCACCGTTTCTTTAAGCGTGTCGGCGGCGCTCAGGGGCAGTCGGCGCGCGGGTATTTGGTGAACAGCTCCACTAGAGTTCAGTGGTGGGGCATTCAGGGGGTGTCTACCTCACCGGGGCCGCTCGTTGGTCATCCACAGCCTCTGGCACCGGGGTGGTGACGGCCTCAGCGTGGCAGCGTAGCCCGCCGGCAGAGCGCACAGTGTCTTCGCCAATGGGTGAAGGGTGTGGAACTCTTCGAGTGGGGAGCCCCCATGGCTCCACTCATGGCGTGCTGATTACGTATTCAAGGCCCAGGCGCTCAAAAGATGCGCTGGTAAACGGCGCGGATGTAGCTGGTAGGAGCGTTCCAGGCCGGCGTCAATGTCGAAGGGTACGGTCCTTCGCATGAACTCGCGCCCACGGATCAAGCCTGCGCGTGTTGAGCCTCATCCACGGTACTTGGTCTGGATCTGGTAGAGGGCAAACAGGCAGATCCTTGTAAGAGGTACATGTCCTTGACTATGCAGGTGAACATTTCTCTCGGTAGTGAGCACATGTAGTCTGCCCTTACGGTCACTGCAGCCCGAACAGAGGTGGGGCGTGTTCTTCCCAACGGTCGTGGCCTTGTAAGTCGGCAGCTGCGCAGAGCCGGGAAGTGTGCTTTGCGCGATGGTATCCGCCTCTTCGCACCTGCTCCACGCGCATCAGGTACGCATGATCCTAGTGGCGTAGCCAGGTGCTCAGATTCCCGAGCACGCGGCGAATACGCATGCTTTGCACCAGTGGTTGACAGCTTCAGCTCTGCGTCAGCAGAGATCCTCACGCAAAAGTACAGCGGATAAGGCATTGGTCATTGTCTGAAAGCGCACGTGTATGTTACGCGTGATGAGCCCAGTAGCTAAGTGAAGCTGGTGTTGTAACTGGCCCTGCGCTGTTCCAGCGGCCGGGTTTATAGCGCGTTACAGCAATACTGTGCTCACCTTTGGGTGCCACCTGCGTAAAACCTAAAGGTTGCCTATACAGGCCCAGGGCCGCCACATGCAAAGTCATTAACATACAGTTGATCCCGAAGCGGCCTGGTGTTGGAAGGCGTAAATCAGGAGCCAGCCAACTCGCTGCCGCCGCTGCGATCCCTACCGCGCAGGTCAGGGCGAGTCCACGCGTTGGCGGGCCTGCCGAGTTCACTGAGCTACCACGTCCGGCTACAAAAGCTGCACTGTATGTATTACGGGTGGCCCGGCGCCGTCGTCGAGAAGTACGTAAGCTGCGCCCCTGCTCCAATTAACTGGCTGATATGGCGCCCGCCATGCGAGAACCGCTAGAAGGCGGGTCAAAACCTACTTCTTCTGACGCATGGCCACCGCCGCCGGCGGTACCAGCAGTCTCCATCCCCACCTGCCGCTTGGGTTTTGGCTGTGCAGCCGCCGCCACTCAGCTCGTCGGCGCAGCTACGGCTGGCAGCTGCCAAGTCAGGCCTGAGCTGCCTGTTCGGCCGGCGGGCGGCATAGCGCACAGGCTGAGTGCAGCGCCTGGCGCGCCAAATAAGCGCTGATCCGCTCTCGCCATGAGCGCGGCCATCATCAGCACGGCCCCACATCACTGAGCCACGCCTAACGTTAACGGGCGCCCGTAGCTGGCTGAGGGCTTTTACAACTCTACTGCTGCGGTGGCGCGGCCGTAGAGGATACGTGAGCCGGTAGCCCAAGCGCCAGCGTATGTTGCAGTGCCTGAGCGACTGTCTCCCCTACCCAGCAATGTTCCAGCGACTAATTTGCGCCCTAGTTGCACCCGGCTGGCGTCGCGCCAGCTGGCGCTGCATTGGCGCGGTGCTGTTGCGCGGCGCGAGCGCATGCAGGTCGCGATGCAAACGCAGCATCAGGCTGAGGGCACCCATCTGTCGGGGCGGCGTTTTGCTAGTGCTTCCTCGCCCATCTCGGCAGCCATGTCTGCGCCATGTCGTTGGCGGCGCACCCACTGTGGTTTTCTGACGATGCGATCTTCGGGCACAGTCTCTACAACCTTGCCGCGCACGAAGATCTGGCCCTTTGCCGTTACCGAGGCGCAGCCTGGGTCAGCTTCGCGGGCCTCACCGGGTCCGTTAACTACACAGCCCATAACGGCTACGCGCAGCGAAACCTTAACATCTTTGAGGCCTTCTTCACAGCCGTTTCGGCTGCGGGTCCACACGTCCACCTGGGCGCGGCCACAGCGCAGATACGATCTCTCTAGCGCGCTGGGCGCAGGCCTTCGCAATTCGAGCAACGCTATGCCAACCTGGCTGCTCTTACCAGCAGCCCGCAGGAGACGCGGATAGTGTCACCAATGCCTTCCAGCCTAGTAGCTTTGCCGAAACGCCAGCGCAGGACTTAATATGGTGCCCTGGAAGGCGGGGCGGCTTCGGTTACCCCAGAGTGCAGCCCGGTGCCTTTTTCGCGCTTAGCGGGCGGTAGGCCTGGACCACCAGTGACCGGGTCAGTTTGTGCCAGACGGAAGATTTTTGAAGTCGGCAGTCGTTTTCTTCACTACAGTGCCAGCTTCCGGCTGGCAGCTCGCAGGGCCTCCGGTGGCGTTTGCCGCCGCCTTCCAGTAGGCGCGGGTCTGGCGAGCCGAGCGTTTACGCGATAAATGCTGACGCGCCGTGGTCGGAGGCCATCTCTGACAGATTTCAGCTACCTGGTCGTCAGTTTACGGGTGTGCCGGGTTTACGCGCGCACTCCGCCGCAGCCAGCATGATGGCGGCGTAATGACCAGCCTGGGCTGAACAGAGTAGATGTCGGCGATCACCGGGATGCGTGACTGCTGGCGATAATGCGCAGCGCTTCGGCGTCGCTCATCGGTGACCAGGCCGCGCCACCATGTCGCAGCCGGCGGCGATCAGCTCAGCGATCTCACTGCTGGTGCGCCGATATCGTGGAGTTTGGTGGTGGTCATGCCATCTGCACGCTTATCAGGCGCATCGCCACCACCCTACCGGTACGGATCCACCATGATTTTTGCGGGTGGGCTTGCGCTTACGCCTAGAACGGGCTGATTCTTCACGGAGCGTGGGGATTCCCCAAAGCAGTCGATGCAGTAGTCGCGTTGACATTGCGCTAGGCAGCGGCCCTCTGCCCAGATCAAGAAGACATCCCACAGTTGTGCAGTAAGATAAACACACCTGCCCAGTTGGTATGCAGTTTGAGCGGTGTCAACTGGCGGATCTGAGGCTACGTGGAGTTTGGCGAAGCTGCGACGCAGGCCTTCCCAGATGTCGCCCACAATGTCACCGTCTAGAGCCTATGGTGGGATCATGTTGGATGCGAACAGAAGGGCTGCATTAAAGGCTGGCTAGTAGCATCAACAGCGCGCCGGGTAACCTGCGCACCATGCAGGTCACTACCCACCGCCGCCGCCCGGTACCTGCAGCCACGGCATCACGATCCTGCGGCCTGGCGACTGGTTTGAAGAAGGGTGGATTCTTGCCCCAGGGCGCTGGCACCCGGTGGTAGAGGCCCGCCGGCAAGGTGACAATGGCACAGAGGTGCAGAGCGTATAGCGTAGGTGGTTTTCAGGGCCCGTGCCAGCCGGCGACTGGTTGGCGCTGACGGGCTGGCTGATGCGCGAGTGGTGCAGGTTAGGGGCCGAGCCGTCGCGGCGCTAGAGCTGCACGGGCGTCATGCCACTGCCCGTCACTTGGGTCGGGCATTTCACGTTTAGCTGCTGGCCGCGTTGCCTCGCTTTACGAGTACGACGACGCCGGTGCCAGCTTGGTGCAGCGATGGCGGTTTTGACAGCTGGGTCAGTCATTGATTTGACTGATGACCATCCAGAGGGTAATGGTGTCGCCGGCACGCTTTTCCAGCCGCTGCGCAGCAGACCGTGGCTTTGCGTCGCATGTTGACTGTCCCAGATTCAATGGTGCGCTTGAAAGCAGGTGAGATACGCCCGGGTGTCGTGGCTGGGCACCCGATGAAACTCGGTCAGAGCAACGGTGTAGCACCTGACGAGAACAGGTTCATCACCGGCCCGCCATAACGCAGCCACCAATGGTTTTAGGGGCGCTTAGTGGCAGAAAGCTGTGTTCTTCACCCTGGCTCCTAGTTCAGCTACGTGACTCCTGAAACGGAGCAAAGCAGCACCATGCCTGAAAGCTCGCCCTTTGGAGTTCACTTGTCAGGAGTGGCCTAGGTTTAGCTGGGTGGCAACGCGCGGCCATACACACATACCACCCAGGGCAGGCAGGGCTTTTGGCCATATTCAGTTTCTGCAACGCACGTGCGCATGACCAGATACGCATGGCCAAATCCGATGAAGTACTCAGCAAACGCTCAACGCCAAAAGCTTTTGGCACGGAATCATATGTCGAAAGCTCGTGCAAGGCCACCAGAATCAGCAGCACAATGAGAGATAACATACTATGCTAGCCATTACATAGCGCGTTTGCTTTTCCTATACGATCAGTTCATCTGCACGCGTACGCGCCACGCGTCTACCAATGCAGCACATCATCAAAGCTGGCGCTAACGCTTCGTACTTTGCTCGTTTACCACCGCAATGTCGATGTCACGATATCCACCCGGACTCAGGAGCGCGCCTTTGAGAAAAGCGTCTACGGCCTGCTCATTGGCGGCGTCAAAACACTGCCGGGTGCGTGTCTGAGCGCTGACGGCGGCAGCCAGGCCAGCTGCAGGGCAGGAAGGATGTGGTTATCACCGGCTCAAAATCAGCTGCCTTACCTTGGTGAAGTCGGTGGGTTTTAGATTGGCTTACCCACAGACGCGCTGCCAGGGCCCAGAGTCATGCCCTTGCCCAGGGCGATAGGCGGAAACGCATGTCGGGCGGCTGGCCTGGGCGATGAGTGGCGCCGTCGGCAGAACTCACCGCCGAGTGCACGATCGACTGGTGCACCGCCACGTCGAAATGTCGCAACGTCAGCGTCCACATCAAAGATGGATAGGCCTCGCGCTCCAAGCCCTTATTGACCGGCGTAGAGGTTAGCTGTAACCACTGGCCCCATTTGACCAGGTGTAGGGCGAAAGCCTGGGCGGCAGTTACCTGGCTGGAGCTGCTCGCGTCTTACCCCTGAAACGCGGCCCCGGGAGCGGTCAGGATCAGACGGAGACCTCACCGCAACCACGCAACTACCGGGACGGTGGGCCTTTTCATCGCGAGCCACTTAGCAGGGCCTGGGCAATAGCGCTGTGCTCCAGAGTCAGCACAGCACCACCTGGCTGGGTGGGCTAAGGCCCACTGCCTGCCCATCACCACCGCAAATTCCTTGCCGTAACCAGTGCCAGCCGGGCGCGAAATCCGGCCAAAGTAGCCTTCAGTGGCGTAGACCGAGCCGAGACCAGTAATGCCGTTAAGTACCGTGCCCTCCTGGCGTGGCTGGGCTACGCACCAGCTCGGCGTGCATCGGGGCCGCGTGATCTATGGCTGGCTGCTCACCGGCGCCGTAGTGTAAGTCAGCAGTCGCTGGCAGCGGCGCTGGCGTGCAAGCCACCGCCACCGCGCCAGGCTAAACTCCATACCTCTAGCCACCCTGCCAGCTCACAACTCAGCGCCAGCCATCGCCGTGAAGCCCAGCACCTGGATATCGCTTTGACCGCTGGCTTTAAGCGTCACGCACTACATCCAGGGCCTGGGTCCCAATTGACCCAGTGGGGAGGCCCAAAATGAGTCAGTTGGTTTGGAAAAGTCACGACGCCTCTGAGTGTTGCTCGCGCATCGATGCTTCGATGGCTCGCTCAGCCGTGCGTCACACTGGCCTCGTCACAGGCCTTATCACTGGCCGCAGAGAAAGTAAATCTACGTAACTGCGTGCTTTAATGGTCGCTTTGTCATGCTATCAAACGGGTCGTAAACAGCACTTCCAGCAATCAGACCATACGCTTGGCCGGCTTGCAGACGCTTACCTTCCGGGCGTATGCAAGCGCGGATAAAAGCGTGGTAGCTAGATGTAGCTGCCTCATCACCATCCAGGCTTGGCGGCCCTACCGGGCCACCAGAGGTCACAGTTTACGCATCAAAGCCGCTTCCAAGGCGGTCCCGCTGGCCGCATCTACCGCGTGCATTAGTCACCGCCACGCCACGGGCCGCCACATCCGAAAACGTTGATGCACGCACCTGGGTAGTCAGCTAGTGGTGTCGCGCCAGCTTCAGCGCATGTAAAGATCGTGGGCACGGTTGAACGCACTCAACTGCGCTTTTGCACGCAGCCCTTCTGGTTCCGGGCTACGGTCTCGAATAAGTCGCTCGTAGCTGCATCAAGCGCGCTTTGCTGCAGCGCTGGCGGCCCGGCTGGCACGCGTACCATCAATATCAGAACCGCGGGTATCTCCTTTGCACAGTTGTAATAGTACCAGCCTGCGCAGAGGTGTTTTACTGAAACTCCTGCTGCGCACCCTGGGGCGGCCGACAAGTGCAAGGTGAGCAGCGGTAGCGGGATGGGGTTAGCAGCGAGCCCATGCGCGAGCCGCGCGTATTGGCTCGTCAGCTTCGCGCTGGGCACGCCAAGCGCGATCATTCGTCTGTCCTCGATCAAGGCGCATATTCAATGGTGTTCCGCCGGCCGGTGGCCTCCACAGTGTTCGTGGGCGGCGTCGGCAGCTGCCACCTTCCAGCGGGAGTTAACCTTGGGATCAGGTCGTCTGCGCAACGCTCGTCGTCGGGCGCATGCGAGCCGCCGCAGGTGGCCGCGCATGCTGCAGTTGCCAGCTTCTTAATTAGCGGCACCGACCACGTGGAAACCGTGATGTTACACGGGCCGGCTACTGCAAAACGCTCAGCGCGCTCTGGGTGAGCGAGTGCAGGGCCGGAATCAGATTTTTGTAGCTGACCATGGGCTCACCCATGCTCACCATAAACCTGATATTTGACCAAGCCGGGCGCGGTCACAGCTGGCTCACGATCACGTGAAGCCGCCGCGGCCGGCGCATGACTCAGTGAGTTTCAGCGGTGAGTCAGGTTACGGGTTAAACCCATCTGACCGAGTGGCACAAAACGCCGACAGGCCATACCGCAGCGGCCTCGCGCTAGGGAACCTACGCGCGCGTGCGGTGCTATGGCGCACTCAACACGCTCTCACCGACCCGTCGACATGGCTCCCACGGGTGCCAATGGTTTTACCTGGTCAGCGCCAGCACCACTGGCTCGAGCAAATCGCTGCGATAGCGGCAGCAGCATGTCGCGCCCGGCGCGCTGGGGAGGCCGGCAGGTCGTCATATCAGCCCGGGTTGCGGGTGATATGCGTGAAATAGTGGCGAAAAGCTGGTCGGCGCGATAAAGCCGGCAGCTGCGCCCTCTTTCTGGGCCTGCCCGTCAGCCAGATCCATCAAGTCAGCCAAGTGACGCGCACACATAACTTGCCAGACTACCGGCGCAGAAGATAGGCGCGGCTTGGCATCCAGGGCTAATAGCGCCCTCGGTGGCTGGTCGTCGGGCGACCACAGCGTCGACGCCGGCGCGGCAGTGGTACGCGACAGTCAGCCATTAAAATCCTGAGGCTTCGAGCCAGTAGGGTTACGTAGGCGGCGGCGTCGTTAGTGGCTGAGTGCGACGCGAGCCACACCACTATAGAAAGCTAGCACACTGTAGACCAGATAGAGCACCAGGGGCGGTAGTGAGGATCGGAGTCGATGCACGGTCAAGCACCGACCACCGTGTCCGGGCGGCAGGTTAGACATGTCCTTTGAAGCAAATCACGCTTGATCCATGGCGACGTCACCAAAGGTCACCCAAGGTGGCACATAACCGCGCTAAAGCTGGTAGTACGGTCGCCACTGGCGACGCAAGCAGCCACAGCGCAGCAACGCCGGTGCCAATGGTCGTGGCAATTACCGAACCAGCGAAACCCTCCAGGCGTTTTCTTAGGCGAAATCTTGGGGGCCACTTACGGTGCTGACCGAAAGTAATCGCCAGCGGCCGCCGGTGTCGCCCAGACAGGCGGCGCAATTGGCGCCACAATCTGACACACCCTGATGCTGGGCGGCAGCAGCCCAACCGCAACCAGCTAGGACGCAGCGTAGCAGACGGACGAAATAGCTGCCGCGCATCCGGGAGTGCGTGAGCGGCGCACCACGTCGTGGGCGTGGGTGCGCGGATCTTCCGCGAGCGATCTCCAGGGCAGGGTGCCGTAGTCATGCACTGGGCCTGGGTGGCAAAACTCCACCACCAAACGAGGCTGGAAGTGCCACATACGACTGCCAGCAGCCTCAAGGGCGATCACATGAAAGCGCAACAGCGCCCCAAAAGTGCCACGCCGCATGTGGCAGCGGCGGCAAACCTGCCGCGCGCCCTGGCGAAAGCCAGCGCATCACAGAGCCGCAAATGGCTACTGCCGCAAAGGCGCAAAGTAGGCAGCCTTATTGAAGGTCAAGCTGAAGCGCAACCAGCCCAATCAATGGCACGGCCGCGCCACCGCTGCGGGCACGCTGCGTCACACCACCCTTTTGAGCAGGGCGCGACCACCCCGTTCGTTCTGGGTGGGACCGCCGGTGCCAAAGCGCACCGACAGAGCTGCGTTTGGCAGCACGCAGCGCCGAAACTGCCGTGTATGTTGCGGTCATAGGCTCACTTCTTTACGAGACATGAATTTGGGCCGACAGCCCGAGCCAGCCGTAGTCATGTCAGACTTCACTGGCTCGGATTGCTTGGCGGCCAGGCCTTGCATCGACCTGCTCGACGTAACGCGCTTGGTTAGGCGTCGGAAGCGCCCTTTTCGCGCGCTCGACACTCGTCTCTCGCCTCGCGCCGTCCTGCCAGTGGTCGCCTATCCTGGCGCATCGCGGTCTTACGACGCGCACGTTGCTGCTGGCTGCACGCGCGGACTCCTCGCTGGCGCGCGAACGGGCTAGCTTTACGGCGTATTCCTTGCGGCGCTCTTGCTTCGGTTAGAACCGTGAGGTTAGCGCGGATGACCGATTACCGTCGTCGAGTGGGGTTAACGCCAGGTCAGACGCTCACACACGGCGGTGACAATGTCCGGTGGCGGTGCAGTCCAAGAGTGATCCAGCACAGTGCGGGCTACAGGGCACGGTCACTGCGGCTAGCTGCTGCGGCGGGGTGGGGGCGCCGTAGTACTCCACGCTCAGAAATTGAACAGGGCCGGGTGGCTTGACCGGCGGTGCGGATGGAAGCTGAGTCGTTCATAGCGGCCACTGGGCCCTTTTCCATCTTCTCTTCCGGCTTCTTCGCAGGGGTTTCTTTCAATCCTTGAGGGCTCCTTCGTCGTTGGTGACCGGTGTTCCGATCTTTGTGCAGCCAGCTGAGGCGGCGGTAATGTGCCTTCACCTTCCATGCCGCGACGCTGCGCATGGGTGAGGGCGTTTCACGGCACGGTGAGGAATGCTGCGGCGTCAAAGTACCTGCAGGCCGTCAGCTGAGGGCTCGGTCGTGAGGTGAGCGAGTCTAGCAGCTTGCGGGCGTTTGCGATCACCGCGGGTCTGCGCGGTGTAGATACCGTCGACGCCGTTCTTACCCCACCAGCAGCTCGTCGCGGTGGGTTTCGAGACGCGCTGGGCGAAACCGTGTCGGTGCGGAAAGATGGGGCAGACCAGCGCCGGCGAAAACACACGCGGCCCTTTTTCCCGTATGTGGCGAATGGCGCATGCGGCAGAGATGTAAGACTCGGCTTTACCTGATGACGCACGCCGTAGCGCTCTCGACGCGGGCGGAGCACTTTTGCCTGCTCAATCATGCCAAGTCCTAGTAGGGCTGGTGCGTTCATCCACTGTGCCCCAGCATTCCCGCGCAGTCGGCGCGGGCGCGGTCAATACGCACCGCGCTGAAGATAGCTGGGCGCCACGGGAAGAGATTGCCTCCACGCCCACCTGACCAGCTAACACCTGCACGCCCTGGCGCACTGCTGCGGCGAGTCACTGTAGCAGCATCGAGACGACATCCCGGGTCTAAAACCGATGGAGCCTCCGCCAAACACTTCACCCGGAAACCTTTAAACAGCACTCGGCGCTGTTAATGCCAAGGTGCCCTACGGTCACTCAACTCGCTGCATGCTCCTGTAAGTTGACGGCGGCTTAATTGCAAGCCCACATAACTGGGGGCCCTAGCCAAAGTCTATCGCACTTTAACGGCTAACGACCTTAAAGCTGCCAGGGACTCGCAGCGCTGCTGCGGTCTTCAAATATGGTTTAGATCAGGCGCCTGCGCGGGAGAGCGGGCGAAACCGTTGATCTCTTACCGCGGTAGCGCATACGTACCTTGCCTACGGTGGTCTTGGGGTCCGCTGGCGTGAGCCACGGGTGCCACGAGGCGGTTCTCCTGGCAGAAGGCGTTCATGCTGCAGCCCTCGACGATCTTGTGCGAGCCTTCTCGAACAGCGCCTTCGGCGCGGTGGTCTCCTCGACGATGGCGCGCTCGCCTCACGTCCTCAGCAGGCACCTGGCTGCACGCTGCTCTAGCCGTGCGGAGAGTGAGCGGCGATGTGCATCAGCCACGTCGTGAGCCCGGCCTCTCTGTCGCGCCCGACGGCGGTGCCCACCAGCACGCCCACCTGAGCGGTGCGGTCCGCTGGTGCACGAAGATGCGGGTATGAGACAACCTCGCCGCTTGGGCGGGCTGGTAACGCACAACGATCTTCTCGCCGATGACGGCCTGCATGCCGTCGAGTCGGGCCTGGACGGCTCTGGCCGCGCCTCGACGGCGCAGCCTCAACTCTGCATGACGCCAGACTCGATCGCGGCGGCTGGGGCTTAGGTGTTGGCGAGTGAAGTCAATGAACCTCGTTCTTGGCTGAAAGTCGGTCTCAGGTCAGGTCTCCACCGACACCAACACCTGGCCTTCAGCGCCGAGTCGAAGTGCCTTGAGCGACAGCCAGACCAGCGCTGGCGCTGCCGGCCTGCTTCACGCTTGGCGATACCCTTTAGACCCATAACGCGGATTGACGTTTCGGCGACGCCTTCTCTGCGGTCGCGATGGCCCTCTTCCAGAGGCGTCTAGCGTCCATCAGCTGCGCGCGCACAGTACCTCACGCAGACAATGTCCGTTTGAGGCTGCAGTTAGCCATTTAACTGCTCCACAAAGTTTCGGTGACGGCGTCGGGCAAGCCCGGGCACGCCGCCGTCAGTAAAGTCTACAGTCCTGCTCGGCCTCGAGGCGACGCGCGGCTTCGCTCGGTAGTGGCGGTCTCTCGCCGGCGCGCGCGCTCAGCTCGCTCGGGCATGCGCTCCCACGGCGTTGTCGCCAGCCTGGCCGCGCACCGAGCACGCGCTGTCTGCCACGGCGTCATGGCGATGATAACGCCCCGTGCGGAAGGCAGGGTGACGCGCGGATGGCGTCGTCTGGTGCCAGGGATGCCGTAGGTAACCTCGTCGGGGTCACGTTGGTGTGGCATCCAAGAGTCGCCCACGATCAGGATGTAGCGAAGCGTGTTGGCCTCGGCTACGGCCAGGTGCTCCTGCTGCGTGTCGACGATCCACGCACAGCGGCAGGTGGCTTGGCCATGTCTTGCGGATACCACGCAGGGTGCGGGCGGACATCGCTTCGTCGACGCACGCGTACACATCATGGCAGTTCCTTCTTGGTGCGGCGAGGCGGCCACGTCGTCGAAGATCAGTACCTGCAGCTGCACGCGACGCTCTGGGCGGGCGTGCGGTGGAGAAGTTGGTCAGCGCACGCCGCCAGTAGCCAACGCTGGTTGACGTGGGAGCGCGCCACGCGCTGAGGCCTGCTCGGCTACGGCTTCCTGGGCCTGCCTTCGCAGGTGCCAACGAACGGGATGTGTTGCCACCGCGAGCCACAGTCTCGCTAACGCGAAGTCGTAGGCGCGGTTGCGTTTCCTCAGCAACGCTCTGACGTGGAGTCGATGATGTAGATACCGTTGCGCTCGGTGAGGATGATAGCGCTTGCTGCCTTCATCTTGGGGTTCCAGCGACGGTCTGGTGTCCAGAAGTGGGCCCACCGCTCTCTAGTAGCGTGGCGCGCCATGCTCTGTGCAGCCATGATGGTCGCGCGCTCAATTTGTGCGCTGTTTCGCAAGCATACTGGCTATCCGGTGACTGCCCGGTGGCGGGGCCGAGCGAAGTTTTCTGGTTATGTAGGTTTGAACGCATGGCAAGCTGATCAGAGGCCTGCCTGAGCGCCTGCATGCGGCCCAGCAGCTAGAGACCGAGCTACACGCGAGGCGGGGCGGGCGCAGAAAGTCAGCTGTGGCGCACGCAGCTGCACGCGCGAGGTTATCACACTTTGACGACGTGCACGGATTTTGAAGGTGATGCACTGCAATAAGCGTCATAGTGGCGATGACGCACTACACCGCGCGACCACTGCTGTGGTGGCTAGCCAACGCAAACTATGTACGCCCGCTACGAGCGCCGCCCAGGACAGCCAGACCCGCAGCGGTGCGGATGGCGATAATGCCGAGATTTTCAGTTTAGCCGTTGTAGGCGGTTGCGAGATAACGATAGAGACGGCAGCGGGCACCAGCTTAGATCGCCGATGGCGTGACAGATACCTAGTAGCTGGTCTGGCGCACGTACCGGTGAGGGCTACGACACTAGGGACAGCGGGATGGAGATCCACGCTGCGCGCGCCTGAAGCCGCCGCACGCCGTAGCTCATGTCGCCGGTGAGTTCTTCTTCTTGGGTGAGGATGGCGGGTGCCTTGGCACTACCGTCTCTCATTTTAGAGGTTTTGATTCACTTTGGCGCTGCTGCTGAAAGCTTTTACGCACGCAGCCAGGTTGAGCCCATAGTGCGGGCGCGGTAGATGAATAGGCGACGGGCGTGAGAGGGCGTAAACATTGGCTGAGAAGGAGGAGATCAGGGCGTGGACGATTATCTCACCCGCGGATGAGCCGACGGCGGGCACGCCAGCCATGTCGCACTGCACGCTGGTGGGTTTGATTTTCATCTCGGCGCTGAGTTCCAGGGCAGCAGCCGTACTAGCGAACTGGCTGGTGCCGATGTACCGAACACCGCGGTGCGCCACACGACTTGGCGGATGGCGGCGCCCGCGGCGGCGGCATCTTCTGCTTCAGCGGCGGCGATGGTGATTTCAATGCCGCAAAGGAGGTACACTGCCAGTAGAGCTGGCGATCCGCTACCACGCCGGCGGGCGAAGCCGCCTTCACCTAGGAGGTTGTGGCTTGGGATAGAGGTGCGTCAGGGATGATGTTGAATGCTGACCCTGAACCTGAAAGTAGGAATACGGCGATGGCGGCGACTTTCAATACCAGCTAGCCAGGCCGATGGTTCAAATTCGCCGGCGGTGCGTGGGTTTACACATGAGCACCACCACAGTAGCTGAGCAATTACCCATTGGGGCACCTGTGAAACCAACAATGAATATGGTTGCGGCGCAGCTAATTTTCTGGGCCGAGCACCATGATTAACAGAGCCGTACACCAGCTGCCGACAGTAAATCCGGCCAGCGCAATACCGCGGGCGTGGGTGGAAGGAGCCTGATGAGGAGTAGCGCTGAGGCTAGTTCAATGGGCGTAGCATTACAGAAATGGCGATTAGGGCCGCGATCGCATAGGAAATGAGTACCGCTGGTCCTGCCACTGGGGATATGCAACTCGGTGCCCTGGAGAAAGCCGGCACGGTGCGCCCTTAGAACCATACATGGACGGAGTGGCTGTTTTAGGTTGCCACGGGGTGCTTTTGCGTGTCACCTGAAAATCTTTTCCGTTTGCGATGTTGATATATGCACTTTTGGTGTGGGCTTTTATACCATTTTTCGTCACAGGGTTGAATATGTGGGTCCGTGTTTCGGTATTTTCCACTCCAGCCTCCCTTACCCTTATCGCAGCTGCTAATTATTGTTTAGGTGCGTAGCCGTTTTATTACTTCTTGTTTAGTTGTTTGCATTAGCCTATTTGCCTGGTGGCAAGCTCGATTTAGTGGCGTTGTATGCATCCCAGGGTGCTGTCGTCATCAGTAGCCTAGCGGGGCGGTGGCGGTTTAAAACGTTTTCTCCCAGCCCAGCGTTGGCTGGCGGGTCATCGCGGTGGATTTGGCTTGGCTGCTGGTAGCCTGGTAATGGCTAGCTCATGGGGGGTGGTGGCTTTTTGGTGGCGTGGTGGCTACTAAGCCGGTGGTTTCCATAGAGCATAGTTACCCACCAGGTTTGCCGCACTACTGCCTATGAGCCGGTGGTGGGCATAGTTAAGGCTGGTCAGAGCGTTAGGGCTGGGCAGGTGATTGGGGTTTTGCAGGCAGGTCACCGCAGCGATGGGCGCGATGCGCTGCATTGGGGGGCGCGTTTTGGGCGCGATCGTTATATTGATCCGCTGTCTTTGTTGCGCAGGCCCCGCATAGTTTTGAAGCCGCTTGCCCGCGCGGGTGACGTTGCTGCTGGCGGCATTGGCGACGGCGTCGCTCCAGATAACGGTCAGCGAAGCACCCCGCCAGGCAACGATGGCTCAGACTGAGTGGGACAGCCCGCGCCAGCGCACCAATGCAGGCGGTTTGGGCGCTGGAAACGGCGCTGGGCCGCAACGCAGGCGTTGGCTGGCCAGGCAGCCAGTTTTAGGCGCGTGGATGGGCTTGAGCATAGATGGCGCGCAGACGCTCACTGGTCACATGTGTATAGCGCTGGGTGGTGGCCAGTGAGGAGTGGCCTAGTAGTTCTTGCACGGTGCGCAGATCTGAGCCGCCCTCCAGTAGGTGTGTGGCGGCGCTGTGGCGCAGGCCGTGGGGGCCCAGCTCAGTGCCGATACGGGCGGAGTTGCGGTGCACAATTTGGCGCACTGCCCGCTCCCCTATGCGCCGCCGCGCAAACAGGGCTTGGCCAGTGGTCGTTAGCTGGCTGCCAGCTGGATTAGAACCAGTTTTCTGGACTAGCTGCCGGCAGCCGTAGAGGCACTACCGCGTTCTTTGACTTTGCCCTCACCGAGCACGCTTGATGCGCTGTTCTCGGTCTAGATCACGCAGATCTAAACCCACTAGTTCAGATACGCGCACGGCGGTGGCGTAAAGCAGCTCCAAAATAGCTTTGTCTCGAATATCGGTGATGCTTTCGCCTTCAATGTCTTCAACCAGGTGTTTGGCGAGTTCCACACTGAGCACGGTGGGGAGGCGGTTGTCGATTTTGGGGCTGCGCAGGCGTGAAGCCACATCATGGGGCAGGTAGCCTTGCTGGTAAGCCCAGGTGGAGAAGGTACGCACGGCCACGGCGCGGCGTGCCACTGTGGCACGTGAACAGCCATTTGCCAGCATGTGGGCCAGCCAGGCACGTAAATCGTTCAAATCCAAGCTTTTAGCTTACGCAGTTGCCGGCGTATCTGGCTGCATGTCTAGAAACATCCACCAGCGTCTCTAGATCGCCACGGTAGGCACGCACAGTGTGTTCAGACATGCGCTGGCTAGCTCTATCAGCAACGAGGCGTCAATTAACTGCCCGCGTGAGTCGCCGCGATTTCATGGCTATCAGCATAGCCAGGGCCTATGTTTAAGCCCGTTTATACGCGCCGCCTAAAGCTTTTACTTTGCCAGCTAATTGCAGCTGCCCTAAAGCTGCCAACACAGCGGCGGCATCTAGCCCACTTACCTGCACTAATGAGTCCACACTGGCGCAGGCTCGGCGCGGCAGGCTGTCATAGACGCGGGCGGCAAGCGGATCTAAACCATCTAGTAGCCCTGGCTGTTCAATACGCCAGGCTTTTTCTTGTTGTAGCCGCTCAGGGACTGTCCCAGCAGGTGACTAGCTCGCATAAACTTCATCGGCGTCGGTTATACACACCGCCCTGGCGGATCAGGCGGTGGCAGCCTGCTGAACTAAAACTGGTAACCTGCCCAGGCAGAGCCCCCAGCGCTCGCCCCAACTCCAAAGCATGATTTGCGGTAGATATGGCCCCTGAACGCCAGTTAGCTTCCACCACCACTGTGGCCGAGCTTAACGCCGCGATCAGTCGGTTTTCTGGTTAAAACCGGTGCCTCAGCTGGCGCGCAGCCAGGCGGCACGCTTCACTGATCAGCGCCCCTGGGTGTACCAGATTTGACGCAACCTGCTCATTACCTGAAGGGTAAAGATATCCCTCCCCAGCGCACACAGCGTGCCCGTGCAGGGGCCGCGCGGTGGGCAGCGGCGTCGACCCCTATAGGCACCCCAGAATGATGCTCACCTTAGAGCCCAAACACGCCATAACGGCTGGCCACCCACTGGCCGTAGTGGTACGGGCGCGCGGCCCTGCAAAGCTAGGCTCGGCCTGAGCGCAACTGGGCCAGTTCCCCCTCCCCACAGAGCAAAACGGCGGCCAGGCCAAATCAGCGAGCGCGGGCCGAGTGGCGTCACTGGGAGTGGTCCGGCCGCCTAAAAGCTTTAATGGCGTGCGGTTACGAATATCGAGACTTGTCTGGCGCCCTTGCCGACGTTGGCGCCCGCTCAGTGCCTTGGATGGTTTCGCGTCTAAACTAGCAGGGATCGCGCCGCTGGGCTCACAAGCAGTCAGAGGCCGCAGCTGGCACGCACCAGCTCAATAGCCGCGTTGTCGGTGGGCTCACCAAGCGAGACCAGGCCGCCCAGGCCAGGTGCGGATCAGCGGCGTATCAGAGGCAACATACCGATCACTATCACTGCGCAGGGCTAATAGCGCTAGCATCGGTTTTGTTCAGCGCTCGCGGCCTTGCAGATCAGCGATGCTCAGGGCCGCGCACGGCACCGGTCAATGGCCCGTAGCGACAGCCCCGCCCGCATAGCCAGCTCTAGCAGCCCCAGAACCTGCGCATCTAGATCGGCTTGCGGCCCGCGCAGCCAGTGGCCAGGAACCTGACTGTTCAGGCTCCAAGGCGTATCAGCTAGGCGACGGCGGGCGTGGGCCCTGGCCTGAGCCACCCGCGCGGCCACCTGGCTACTGGACTCGCCCTGGCCCAGGCCGCGCAGGGCTGAGCTAAGGGCCATAACCTCAGTTTGGATGTCGATGCGGTCTGGCAGCGGCCCTGATAGCTGCTTTAATGGTTGCGTCTGCGCGGCGAGCGGTACATTTATCCCTCAGCGAAACTAGCTTTACCGCAAGGACGCACGGGTTAGCGGCCAGCACCAGCTGAAATTTAGCCGGGTAGGTGGCCCGCCCGCGAGCGCGGTCGATGGTGATGGTGCCCGACTCTAGCGGCTGGCGCAGACAGTCCAGCACTGAGGGGCCAAATTCTGGGGCCTCATCTAGTAGCAGCACCCCGCAGTGGGCTAGTGAAATATCCCCCGGCCTGGCCAGTCCTGAGCCTCCCCCCACAATGGCTGCGCGGGTGGCGCTATGGTGTGGGCTGCGCAGTGGGGGCCGGCGCAGTAGGCCCTTTTTGGCTTCCAGTGTGCCCGCCAGGGAGTGTACGGAGGTGACGGTGACTGCGTCGGCGTCGTTTAGATCCGGCAAAATTCCTGGCAGGCGCTGGGCCAGCATGGTTTACCGGCGCCAGGCGAGCCTATCATCAACATGTGATGCCCGCCGGCGCGCGCTTCAACTACCCGCGCGGGCTTCGCTGGCCCTGCAACCTATAAATCCAGCTCACTGGCCAAGCTGGCTGGCTGGCTGCGCGGATGGGGCTGGGCTGGTTGGTTGACTTTTGCGCAGAGCAAGGGCCACCCTGGTGGTTGCCGTAGTAGCGCAGCACCTGGGCTAAATTACTGGCCCCAATCACCTGCGCGGCGGGCACCAAGCGCGCTTCATCAGCGAATTGGGTGGGCACAATCACCGTGTTGTAGCCGGCAGCAACTGCCGCGTTAACTGCCAGCAGCACCCACGCCCGGCCAAAAAAGCACGTCAGGCTCAGCTCCCGATATACTACGCCGCGCGCAGAGCTGGGTTGTCATGTAGCCGCCGGCGCTTAGCAGGGGCCACAGCCGCGCAGGTCAAAGCCGGTGCCGGTTTTAGGGATGTCAGCTGGGAAGGTTTTACGGTTACGCGCCGCTCGGCCCAGCTAATGCCGACGGCGTTAGTGGCTGCCACCACCCATCGCGGGCTATACTGTCAGCTGTGTCAGCCGACCTGCAAACGCGGGCAGAAGCCGTTGGCACGGTGACTACCTCAATGATGGGGCCAGCTGGGCCGTTTAAAGGCCACAGCTGAGGGTGGTGGCGCTGCTCGTACTGCCGCCCGGTGGTGGCGTAGTTGGGCGACGTCGCCGATGTGGCAGAGTCCATCCACCCTGCGGTGGGGCCGGGACAGGTGCTCTCTAGACCAGGCGGCACGCAGCAGGCGCAGTTGGTGTAACGGCGTGGGTGAGCTGCTGCCTCAGCGGGCTATGCGTAGCGGGTGGAGCTGCGGGTTTCAACCTCCACAAACGCAGGGACGCTAGCCGCCCGCGCCGCTCGATTACTACCAGGTCAATCTCGCCGCGTAGGCGCGGCGTGGGGACGCGCAGTTATGTTCAAGCTCAATCCAGCCTGATCAGCCAGGTAACGGCTGGCTGAAGCTTCCACCGCGTTTACCCTAAATCTTGCGGGCTTTGTTTTGCGCACCTCGACCACCTCCTGCCTCATGATGAGGCAGGTACAAAGCCTGGCGTTTAGGGCCGCAATGGCTAGGGTGCTGGGGGCTAAAAGTTTTTCCACCTGTGCAAAGTGTAGCAGGGCGAGGCTGGCGCCTCCTGGGTCCTGGCTGCTTTGAGGCCCTGAGTGCTGGCATCTTGGGGCCCACGTCGGTAGATCCCAGGCTTTTACGAGCGGGTTTAGCGCACCACCACCGCACTGCCAGCTGCGTGATCACTTTGGCGTCGTCGTTATCCATACTGCGCGTGCCTTTGAGGGAGGCAGCCGCCTCCTGGCGCGGGCAATAAATCAGCGAGGGCCAGGGGCGGCGGGATGCCTGATGGTCAGGCACTGCCCTCGCAGGGGCCGTGAAGCTGCGTACGTCAGTTGACGCCACCATTGTATGATTTCGTGGCCCACCTTGCCGGCAATGCGGATAACTACCTTAGACCGTTTTCGCATTGGCCACTAGATGAGGCACCAGCATGGTCACTGATCAAACTGTTCAAGCATCCTGAAATTTTGCATCAGCGGTAGCTGCTCGCCAGCAAAGGGGCCCGCCCTACTGCTGCATCTGCACCCCGAAAAGTTCGCACAGCTGCGCAAACGCATCTGAAATGGCAGCAAATTCGGCTGGCGAAAAATATGGTCATGACCGTCGGCTGATAAATGTACGGCGCTGCCGGGTCCATCTCCTCTGGCGCCACAGATATGCGCTCATCACTGCAGCGCCGCCGTGAAGCAAAGCGGCTGCACATGACTTCCAGCGCTCGCGCAGAGTCTACAAATGAGCGTGGCGCAGCGTATAGCCGCGGTGTGGCTTTACCGTAAAACCTGTGAATCAGCAACCACTGCAGGTTGGCTCTGAGCAATCATTTTTCCCACGTCGCTGCGCCGCGTATTCACACCATCAAACAGCGGGGGTTTGATCATCTGAGCTGCTGCGGGCGTTGATATCACCGCCGCGTTCAATCAGGTGAGGGATCTGCTCAAGCGCGAGGCTACTACGCGCGCAGATGGATGGGCGATGCGCCCATAGTGGTCACGTGGTGATGTCTTCCGCGCTCTAACCGAAAATCAGTGATCTGCTTGGGGCCGGAAAAGATGCATCAACCGCGGCTCACGCGCTACGCAAAGGTAGGCCGATCTCGCGGCGCTGCACTGCCCGCGCCAGCATCCTCAACATCACTGAGTCAATGATTTGTTTTAATATCGGCGAGCGAGGGTCTTACGCGAGCGCATGCGCTGCTCTCTCTCTGAGATTTAACGTGCCCTGTCAAAAGCCAGGCTGGAGACTAAAACTGGCTGTTAAAGCACTGGCTGCGGGTTTAACAGGCGCGGGCTAAAGACTGGCTGGGTTTAAGAGCTGGGGTTTGCAACGGGCGCGGGCTAAAGCTGGCTGGGACGCAGAGCTGAGGTTTTAAACCTGGCTGGGCGGCATTTCAATTTCGGGTTTGTTTGGCTCTTCAGCGTTTGCATCGCTTGAAGGTAACCACCCGCACCCGCTTAACAAAACGTGAAAGGGCAGGTAAATGCTCCCACACCGCACCGTCATCCATGACGACCTGCCTCCAAAATAGATGTCGCCGGCGCTGTATCGTCTGGTGCATCTGGACGTAATTGTCCAGATAAAAAGCGCCGTCAGTTTCACTCGAGTAAACGGACCCCACCACATCCCGGTATTCGTGTTGAGCTCTGCTGCTCGTTTTCACGGAAGCGCGCTTCGATATCGTGAGCACTCACCTTTACCAATGCCAGATCGCGGTTTTCGCGGTTTTCGCCCGCGTGGCGAGCGCGCGATATTGGTCGAGTCCAGGGCAGATGCCGCTACGGCGATGGTGCTTCCTTCAGTGGCGATAAGCTTCATGGTGGGCTGGCGCCGCGTAGCCTTTATTGAGCCCAGCTATGTGCGAGGGTCTATGGGCGCGACCATTAAAGCTGTCGCGCTCACTGGCTAAGCGCCGACGCACGCACCACCACACAGTTAGCGTCGGCTTTTCATTATTACAGCGTGGCTATGCAAGTGCCATTAAATCTATTTCGGCGTCGGCCAAAGAAAATAAGTATCTCTCGGACCAGCTCGACCATCTAAAATAATGGTCAGGTGGTGAGCGCCCGCTAGCGTGGGAGTGAGGCCCGCCAACAGAGCGCAGCGCCCCTACATCCCAAAACGGTCACACCTCGCTGAGCTGGCGTGGGCTGCCGCTGTCAACCGTGCTGTTTAGCATCCACCAGGTTTTGGCGGCGGGTAGGCTAACCAGTTTAAGTCTTTGACCGCTGAAGCATCGCTGGTTGAGTTATCAACCGAACTACAGTAGCTGGGCCGCCAGCTCCGCACCCTCATCCATACCGGCCACCAGTGGTGGGTGGCTAGATCAAGTGCGCGGGTGGGTACTGGCTCGCTGGCCGCTGTCTTCTACGCTCTGGCCAGGTCGAACTGCCTAGCCTACCATCGCTGCTCTCGCCATGGTGACCTGGTCCCGAGCTCAGTTGACTCAATGTCAGTGGGCTAGAGTGTCGCAGGCTGGGTCTTTAGGGACGCGGTTGGTAAGTCAGTTCATTACAGTTGAAGCAGGCTGGGTGTGGTTGGCGCTGGGTACGGTGTTCAAAGACGCCGTAAATCAACTTTCGAGCTCCAGTGGCTTAGCGGCCAAACCACCATGCGGGTTTTGCCCACAATGTTTTTAATCGGCACCAGGCCGTGGTGAGCGTCGCTTTGGTGCATACGTGAGTCAGCAGAGTTGTTGCGGTTATCGCCCATAACCCACACGTAACCGGCCGGCACGGTGATATCAAAAGCCATATCTGAAGAGTGCACGCCTTTAGCCAGGTAGGTTTCGTTAACCTGACCCGTTAGATGGTCATGCTGGGCCATCAGCCACAATGTGGTCTCAGGCACCAATAACGCAGCAGTGGGTGCTTGCCGGAATTTTTGGCGGCAGGTGCACTATTCAGGAGCGTTACGGCTGCGCTTTAACGCCACTGCGCTGCAGCTGAGGCAGCCAATTGTCGGGGTCTTCAAAAACCACCACGTCCCCGCGCTTTACATCTTCACGGTCCGAGACGCTAACAATGATGCGGTCTCCCGTCATCAAAGTGCGCTCCATGGAGGCTGAGGGGATAGAGAAGTTTTGCACGATAAAGGTCTTGATCAGCGCCACCACGGCGATGATCACCACCATGACTATCACGCTGCTGATGTAGCGCACTGATAAGTCCCTGCCGGGGAGCTTTATCTGAGTGTCGTTTTGGTGCAACAGTTTCAGACTGCGGCGAGTCCATCACGTCACGGTCAAAATCAGTTTCAGGGATTGTGAGACGCCTTACCTGCTTAAAAGCTCATGGTGGAACTTCAGACCTTGGGCTAATAGGCACCCTAAGGATACAGCGCTAGCCAAAAAGCAAGGCGGCGCCTGGAACTGTGCTCCAGCGCTACCTCAAAAACGATTACGCTGGGCCTCACGACGCTCGCGAATCTTGGCAGCCTTACCGCAGCTTACGTACGTGGTACAGCTGGCGCGACGTGACGTCACCGCGGTGACTACCTCTGCCTTCTCAACGGTGGGGGTGTGTAGCGGGAAAGTACGCTCAGCATAACACCGAAGAAATCTGCGCACGGTGTGGGTGGCGCCCCAGGGTGGAGCCACCGTTGCGGGCGATTACTACGCCCTGGAAAACCTGTACACGGGCGGTTGCCTTCGATAGCTTCACGTGCACGCTCAGTGGTGTCACCGGCGCCGAAAGCCGGGATGTCTTCGCGCAGCGGGCGGCGTTAATCTGATCGATGAGGTTGGTCATCTATTTGCTCCAACGTCCATGCCGCTGGTCAGAACGTTTGTCACGGCACCTGCTTGCGTGCGTTACGGACGTGTATACTCATGCCAATATGAACCAAACCCCAGCGGCAGGATAAGTTCGGCAGACAGCCTAAGGTTACTACAAGCTGGCCACCATAACTTTACGTCTCTCGGCAGGTAGTGCTGCCCACTTTAAGCTGCGTTTGCCGGCGTTTTTAAAGCCCGTAGCGTTTATCTGGTTTGAGGCGGCGGTTGGTTTTCATGCGTGCTGGCCACATGGTTTTAACGCATGGCGGCGGCTACGCCTGGTCGCAAGGGCGCCGGCGATTCCGCCTCCGCACGCTGGGCAGTGGGTGCAGCTTGCACATAGCCCAGCTCGGCTTGGCTGCGCAGCGCTCTAGGCAGCGGGCGCGGGTCGATTACTGGCTCATGGCGCGCGCCGGGCTGGGTCGCGTTCTACTGGCACGTATACAGCTGCCCGCTGCTAGCGCTCGGCCACAACCAGGGCGGCGTCGTCGCTGTTACCAGCAGCCACCTGCTCAGGGGGTGAAGGTGGCATCCATGAAAAGCGCACGTCGTCGTCGCTAAGGAAGGCGAGAGGCAGGCGTCAGAAGAATGCCCGACCGCTGCACTGGGCTTCGATTTCTTCGGTGCGCGCGGGCGTAGCGACAATGCGCTCAAAGTGCTCAGCCGTCTAGCGCCGCCCATGCCCAGCTGGGCTAGCACGGGGCTCAGTCGCGCGGTCTAAAGTGTCGGGGTTTAGGCGTCAATCATGTCTGGGCGCCTGGTTGCGAGGCTCGCGGGTAAGGGCCTGGTCTCGACGACGCCGAGCACGTAGGTTTGTAGGTTTGCCGCCAAGTAGCTCTGGGTCTGGCTCTAACCCGCGCCGAGCTGACTGGGCGGTATAGACCGGGTATTCCAGCGGGCCACTGGCCGCATGGGTTCTTCACCAGCGAGTGGGGTTACCGATAACGCCGGGGTGCAGGCGAGGCGTACCCAGCCATCACTAGGTGGCTACTTCCCCACCGTTTGAGTACGTAGTCGCCAATGGATAGCTCACGCACCTGGTGGCCGGCGCTGGTAATGTCTCGGCGACGCGCGCATCGATAGCCTTCATAGCGTCCGCAGGCGAAAACTAGCTGGTCGCGTCGGCGAATTCTTCGCCACGCTGGTAAGACCTGACCTGAGGGGTGGAGGATTACCAGCACGCGCCGGTGCGAGGGGCTACTTGGCGCCCATGAGCGGTTTCAGCGGACTGCAGCCAGCGCGACGTTGCCGCTAGAGGATCTGGCGCAGGCGCAGCGAGGCACGCTAGCATCCGGTACGTGGGCTGGCGGCGCGGACGTCAGGGGCGCATCTACGTCATCACGTCGGCGCCGCCTCCGCAGGCGTGTCATCAGCAACCGTGTATGTGTGGCGGTCCTGGGTCCAATCGCGCAGGTCGTGGATGCCCAACTGGAGCTTTCCGGCGTCGATAGCTTTACCAGTGGGGATAAATCCAGCGCCCGCAGGTGGTCGGGAAAAATGGTGACTACGTCAATCACGCATCAGCGTGCGTCCTCCGCCTGGCCCAGGCCGGGAGACAGGCCACCGGGCGGGTTGATTACAACCACCTGCGCCTCAACATCAATTTCGGGTGACAATCAGCTTTCACGAAAGGAACCTCAATGCCGCTGGGTCATCCTCGGGTAGAGCACCACCAGGCGGTCTTGAGGCAATACCGGGAATCAAATCCACTACTTCACCAGCACTCTCCGGGCTCAGTTTCCCGAGCTTCTGAGGCCGATCAGCTCGTGGGCGTACCAGCCTTCTTCGTCGCTTTCTTCATCATCGTCGGTTTCCACCACAGCATGGTGCCGCGTAGCTGCTCAGCGCGGGTGCGGTCGTTAACCTCAGCGAATTTAGCGAAATAGTAGCGCCCGTCGTAGCGTAGGCGCTCCACGGTTAGGGGGCCGTTGGCCGCCGGACGGGTGGGTAGGGTGTTACCTACCGCGAGGCGCCCCTGGGGTCAGAGGTGCGGATCTCTGACGCACCTCGCCCTATAGGGCATGTGCCGAGTCCGATAACTGCTACGTTAAGCTCCGTTTTCCTTAAAGAATGGGGGAATTGCTATACACAAAAACCCGGCTCCTTAACCCAGGGTAGCCGGGTTAGGTGCTAATGCCTAGTTAGCGGCGGTCAGTGTCAACTACGTCCACACGAACCGGACCATTGGCCAGGGCCGAAACCACCGTGCGCAAAGCACGGGCGGTGCGACCTGAACGGCCAATGACTCGCCCCAGATCCTCGGGGTTCACACGCACTTCCAGCAGCTCGCCGCGACGCAGCGAACGGGAATTGACGGTGACATCGTCAGGGTTATCGACAATGCCGCGAACCAGGTGTTCTAGGGCATCAGCTAGCATCTCAGGCCTCCTCAGAGGCCTGTTCGGATTCTTCAGCAGCCTTCTGCTCGGCGGCCTTGGCCGAAGCCTCAGCCTTGAGCTTCTCGGCGCGGTCAGCAGCCTCAGCAACTGCCTGAGCAGCGGCATCGGCGTTAACTTCCTTGACCTTCAGGCTACCCTCGGCACCCTTTAGGCCCTTGAAGGCCTGCCAGTCACCGGTGATCTTAAGCAGGTTGTGCACGGTGTTGGAAGGCTGGGCACCAACACCTAGCCAGTACTTAGCGCGCTCGCCGTCGATCTTAATCAGTGAAGGCTCCTGCATGGGGTCGTAGATACCGATCTCTTCGATAACACGACCGTCGCGACGCTTGCGGCTGTCTAGGACAACCACGCGGTAGAACGGCGCGAACTTCTTACCCATGCGCTTTAGGCGGATCTTTACTGCCACAGTTATGAACTCCAGTTCAAAGTAGATTTGGTCTATGCCCTTCCCCGGTGGGGTTAAGCAACGGTTTCAGGCACACACCTGGACGCGACCGCACCCGAGAGAGGGGTCGTGTACGGTCGAGTACAACTGGTTATTTTGCCAGAAACCCGTATTTAAGCCAATTAACCTGCGCCACCAGCCCGCTGCGATTTACCGCACAGCCCTTTAGGCAGTGACGCGCCCAAGCCCACGACGACGACGCCGCCCCGCTATCTGCCAAGCGCCACTTGGATCGGTGGTTGCGCCCCTACCTAGCAGCCGCTTTTAACGCAACCAGGCGCCGTCGTCGCCAAAAAAGCAGCAAAACCCGCAAGCCGACCCCCATGACAAATGTCAGCCCAAGCCGGTGACAAGGCACCTTAGTAGCCCCCAGCCCCGGCGTACATTATGGATACATGAGCACTTACGCAGATCAGGGCGCTAACACCAGCGCCACGCACGCCCTTGAGGTAAAGCAGGTAACTAAATACTTTGGCAACGTACACGCGGTTGACGGCGTAAGCCTAGAAATCCCCACCGGCCAGGTAGTGGCCCTGCTGGGAGAAAACGGCGCCGGCAAAACCACCCTGCTGGACATGGTGCTGGGGCTAAACCAGCCCACCAGCGGCACCATCAAGGTACTGGGCACCAGCGTGAAGGACGCCGCCAAAAACGCAAAAATCAGTGCCGTACTGCAAACCAGCGCTCTGCTAGGTGACGTTGATGTACAAAGCAACATTGAAATGATCGCGGCCCTTAACCACCTAGGTCGCCGTGAAGTCATGCAGGTCATGGACCGCGTAAACCTAACTGAGCTGCGCAAACGTAAGGTAGTTAAGCTCTCGGGCGGCGAGCGCCAGCGCGTGAAGCTAGCCATTGCCCTGGTGGCAGCGCCGCAGCTGCTGATTTTGGATGAGCCCACCACCGGTATGGACCCGCTGTCGCGTAAAGACTTTTGGGACACCATGCGCGCCCAAACCAGCACCGGACGCACCCTGATTTTCGCCACCCACTTCCTGCAAGGAAGCCGCAGACTTCGCAGACCGCATCATCATCATGAACCACGGCAAGATCGTGGCCGACGGTTCGCTAGCTGACCTGCAGGCCATGGCCAGCGACAACGTGGTCACCATTACCTGGCCGGGCACATTAGAGCAGGCCCAGCAGGCCCTGAGCAGCTACAGCGAGGCAATTTCCGCCCTGGAGCTGACCGGCGCGGTGCTAAACGTGCACACCAAGGCCTCCGACAGCGTTGCCCGCACCCTACTGGATCAGCGCGGCGCCAAGGACCTGCGTATCAGCGCCTCCACCCTCGACGACGTATTTGCCGCTCTGATCGCCTAAATCTTTCTAAATCTTTTTGAATTTTTATAGGAGCTTGAAATGATTAACCCCCGTTACATTGCTTTAGTTGCTAAACAGCGTCTAACTGACACCAGTTTCTACTTCTTCACGCTGTTTTTACCCCTAGGTATGTACATCTTCTTCGGCGCCGCCCAGTCATGGTCTGAGGCAAGGGCAGGGCACGGCAATGTGGCGGCCTGGATCATGGCTTCCATGTCGGTTTACTCCGCGATTACCTGCGCCACTTCCAGCGCCAGCGAGATCAGCGTGGAACTATCAAACGGTTGGGGGCGCCAAGTGGCCCTAACCCGTGGGGGCCTGAGCAGCTACCTGTTTACAAAACTACTGGTTACCGCAGTTATTTCGGTGGTGCCCGTAGCCGTTATCTTCACCGCCGGGGCACTGACCACCGCCGTAATTGACACCCCTGGACGCTGGGCGGCCGCTTTTGCCCTGTGCTGCCTGGGCGGCATCCCCTTCACCCTCTACGGCATTATGTCTGCAACCTGGCTGGGGGCACGCAACTCTGCAAGCATTTCTGGCGCAGTGTTATCACTACTGGCTTTTATGGGCGGTCTGTTCCTGCCCCTGTCTGATGGCTTAATGAAGGTAGCCCGCTTCACCCCCGTCTATGGTGTGGCCAACCTGGTGCGCTACCCCATTCAGGGCAGCTATGTAATTACCACCTCCGGTATCCACCACGAGCAGCTGTGGATGCAGATTGTTAACGTAGTGGCCTGGACGCTTATCTTCGCGGTGCTTTGCTACGTTGGTCGCAACCGCTCTACCAGCCGTAAGTGAAAGGTAGTCATGTTTAACCGCAAGCCAGCCGCTCAGGGCCGCAGACTTAACTGGTATGCCATTGTTTGGCTAGTTATCTTGCTGCAACCAGTATCAATGCTCTGGCGTCAGAGCGGCTCGCTGGCGTTAAAACTACTTGCCACTTTTTCCACCTAGCTTTTTGTGGCTTCTACATTGAACTAACCCGCTTTAAGACCGGCAGGCAAATTGGCAGCTCCGAAAACCGCTGGCAGGCACTAGCCAAAGTGGCGCTTATGCTTTTGCCCTGGGTGGCTTTGGCGGTGCCAGCGATGAACTGGATGGCGGCATTCTTCCTACCCTTTGTAGTTTCTGCCACCATCTTCACCACTCCCCTACGTTTTGGTTTAACCGTAGCTGTGCTTGAATGCGCGGCCGTCTGCCTGGGCGCTGGCTTCTGGGATAAGGCCTTGCTAAGCAGCGGCAATATTTGGGGCAGCACCCTGTCAGCCTTCTTTGTGATGCTGATTAGGGTTTTGACTGAGCGGCAATATCTCGACAATGAACGCGACCGCCGCGAAGCCGCCCTACTGCAGCGTGAAGCCATCAGCCGCGACGTGCACGACCTGCTGGGTCACTCTTTAACTGTGCTGACCCTTAAAGCCGAGGTGGCCAGGCGCCTGGTGGAGGTTAAACCTGAGGCCGCCGCCAAAGAACTAGATGAAATCATTGAACTATCGCGCACCGCTTTAGCTGATGTGCGCGCCACCGTCACCCGCCTGCGCACCCCGGATCTGGCCAGCCAGTTGGCCACCAGCGTGACCGCGTTTAAAGCCGCCGAAATTGAATTCACGGTTGAGGGCCAGGTGGAGCAGGTGCCCGAGCCCCAGCGTGAGATCCTGGCTTGGGCGCTGCGTGAAGCCACCACCAATATTTTGCGTCATGCCCAGGCCAAGCAGGTAAAGCTCGTTTTGCGTGAAGGCTACCTTTCTATCAGCGACGACGGCGTAGGCTTTAGCGGCGCACAGTTCGGTAACGGCCTGAGCGGGCTGCGCTCGCGGATCGAAGCTGAGGGCGGTAAATTCACTGTTATCGTCCCCGCCACTGGCGGCACTAGTTTGGAGATTGAACTGCCATGACTATTAACGTGCTTTTAGCTGATGACCAGGCTTTATGCGTGGAGCTTTAGCCACTTTGCTGGGGTTGGAACCTGACATTGAGGTGGTGGCGCAGGTGGGTACTGGTCGCCAGGTGGTGGAGGCGGTGCGTGCTAGCGGCGCTGATGTGGCGCTACTTGATATTGATATGCCCGACGGCGACGGGCTCAGTGCCGCTGCCGCCATACGTGAAGCGCGCCTGGATTGCCGCTGTCTGATTGTGACTACTTTTGGGCGCCCTGGTTACCTTTCGCGCGCTATGGAAGCTGGGGCCAGTGGTTTCATTGTTAAAGACACTCCCCCTCAGCAGCTAGCTGACGCGGTACGTAAAGTTCATGCAGGTTTGCGGGTAATTGACCCATCCCTCGCGCAAGAATCAGTGTTTTTAGGGCCTAACCCGTTAACTGAGCGCGAGCAGGAAACTTTACGTGAGGCCTTAACCGGCTCGGGAGTTAGCGAGATTGCTAAGCAACTGCATTTAAGTGAAGGCACTGTACGCAACTACCTCTCCAGCGCGATCGGTAAAACCAATTCGCGTAACCGCACTGAGGCTGCGCGCGTAGCCGAAACTAATGGCTGGCTTTAAACCAGCCAGCCGTTAGTTTTGCTTAGATGTTTGCTAAACGCTAGAGCGCTTTAGAAACGCACTGGCTGCTCAGGGATTTGGGTAGCGCCTGCGCCAGAGAGGTTAACTGCCAATGGGTTTAGCAGGTATTGCAGGTTTTCAGCTGGGTTTGCCTCATAGGTGACGCTGCCCAGCCAGTGGGCTTCCAAACCTAGAAACTCGCGCACACTAACCGTGGCTAGACGCATGATTTCACTGTCGCTAATCCCAGCGCGGCGCCAAGCCAGCAGTTCACGCGTCAGGCTGTTGTGGGGCAAGCTGCCGCCAGCGTCAGAGCCCGGCAACAGACGCACCCCCGCCTCATACATGGCGGCCACCTGCTGCTCATGGCCTGCGTGCAAGGCCGTAACCGTGGCGGCGTAGCGCGGATATTTATCTCCCGCCTGGGCGGCAAACTCGGGGAACTTATCAACCTGTAGGAAGGTTGGGGTCACCGCAATTGCGCGGGCGGCCATTTCTTGAATCTGGTCGCTGTCAGCGCCGGTGGCGTGCTCAAAACAATCCACCCCTGCCTCAATCCAGGGGTTCAAGGTGGCGTGGGCGAAAGTGTGCACGGTTATACGCGCCCCATTTTCGTGGGCGGCAGCGACGGCGTCGGCAATTAGGGCCTGATCCCAAAGCGGGGTGATGTCGGCCTCGGCTCCCCAAAGAGCGGTCAATCCAGTCCCCCACAACCTTGACCCAGCCGTCCCCGGCACGGGCCTGGGTGGCCACGGCCTCAGGTAGATCCTGGGGACGCTCAAGTTCCAAAGCAAAGCCGCGCAGGTAACGCTTAGGGCGGGCAATGTGGCGTCCGGCGCGCACCAGGCGCGGCACTAAAGCCCCCGCTTCACGCTGAGCATCTAGCCAGTGGGTGTCGGTTGGGGCGCCGCAGTCGCGCACCCCTAAAATACCGGCGCTAACCGCACTGGCCGCCTGGTCCAAGGTGGTTTGGCGGTCAGTGGCGCCCTGAGGTCCCAGCCCTAGGTGACAGTGCACATCTACCAGGCCACCGTCTAGGTCATAGCCGGTTTGCGCAAGCTCAATGCCGTCCAAATCTACTGCGCTCAGCTGGCTGGGCTTAGCGCCACCAGCAAGCACCTGGTCAATGCCGCTGTTGCGTAGGGCTTGGCGCATCGAGTCTTCAATGTCACCTGGGCGCATTTACTACAGCCCCAAACGACGACGTAGGTCTTCAGGCAGACCAGCCATGGCGGAGTCCACATCCATCGGCTGACTGGGAGCCTGGGGCTGAGCCACCCCAAAAGCACTGCCGGCGGCAGGGGCCTGGGCTTTAGCAGCTTCACGTGCGGCTACCGCGCCCTGCTGCATCAAGCTGCCTTTCTTCTTGCCCTTCTTGCCCTTCTTGTTCTTGGACTTGGCAGGCTGACGTCCCTTGGAGTGCTTACCCATGCCAGGCAGCGAACCCATACCGGGCATGGCGCCGGGGCCAGCGCCCAGGCCACCACCGCGAGTCATGGCCTCCATCATGGTTTTCATCTTCTCGAACTGCTGCACAAACTGGTTGACTTCAGCAGTGCTGGTACCTGAACCGCGCGCAATACGCTCGCGGCGAGAACCGTTAAGAATACTCAGGTCAGCGCGCTCACCGGGAGTCATAGAGCGGGCAATGGCCTCAATACGGTCAATTTGGCGCTCATCGAAGTTGTCGATCAGCTCCCGGTACTGGTTCATGCCGGGCATCATGCCCAGCAGCTTCTTCATAGAGCCCAGCTTGCGCATCTGCTGCATCTGCGCCAGGAAATCGTCAACGGTGAAGGTGCCTGTGGCCATCTTCTGGGCGGCCTTTTGGGCTTCTTCCTCGTCAAAAGCCTTCTGGGCCTGCTCGATCAGGGTGAGCAGGTCACCCATATCCAAAATGCGCGAGGCCATACGGTCGGCGTGGAAACGCTCAAAGTCGTCCAGGCCCTCACCGGTGGAGGCGAACAACACGGGCGCGCCGGTAACCCCACGTACAGATAGGGCCGCACCACCGCGCGCGTCGCCGTCGAGCTTAGAGAAAGCACCACGCCGGTAAAGCCCACTCCGTCGCGGAAAGCAACTGAGGTGTTAACCGCGTCCTGACCAACCATGGCGTCTAGGACGAACAGGATCTCATTGGGCTTAATGGCATCACGGATCGCTACCGCCTGAGCCATCATTTCTTGGTCAATACCCAGGCGACCGGCGGTGTCAACAATCACCACGTCGTAGCCCTTAGCGCGGGCCTGGGCCACACCGGAGCTAGCTACCTGCACCGGGTCACCAATGCCGTTGCCCGGCTCGGGGGCCCACACGTCCACGCCGGCACGTTCGGCGACGACGCTCAGCTGGGTTACCGCGTTGGGGCGCTGCAAGTCCGCAGCCACCAACAGGGCCCGCTTGCCTTCACTGGCCAGCCACTTACCTAGCTTTCCAGCCAGGGTGGTTTTACCGGCACCTTGCAAACCGGCCAGCATGATGATGGTGGGGCCACTGCTAGCCCAGTTCAGTTCACGGCTTTGGCCACCAAGAACCTCAACCAGCTCGTCGTTAACGATCTTAACTACCTGCTGGCCAGGGTTTAGGGCCTTAGAGCGGGCCACATCCTTAGCCTTTTCACGCACCTGGGCAGTGAAAGAGCGCACCACCGGCAGGGCGACGTCGGCTTCTAGCAGGGCTCGACGAATCTCACTGACTGTGGAGTCAATATCCGCTTCGCTTAGGCGGCCTTTACCGCGTAGCTGGTTAAAAGATGCACTAAGGCGGTCAGAGAGATTACCGAACACTTGGTTAGCTTTCCGTGTTGAAACAAAATGGCTGGCAACAGTCTAGCGCCTTGGGACGCTAATCAGCGTGTTAGCGCTTTTGGTATAGGCCCTTGGACTGGTAGACGGGGTCATTGGTGACGCGCACACCCAGGGAGCGGAAATACCCTCATCTACCGACCCCAGGATCACTGAGGTGTGTACCTCGCAGCCGCGCAGCTTTTCTAGCTGCTCTAGGGCCAGCTGGGCAGTGGGGTTCATCTGGGCGCTTACCGACAGGGCAATTAGCACCTCATCGGTGTGTAGGCGCGGGTTGCGGCTACCCAAATGGGTGGTTTTAAGGGTTTGAATGGAGGCAATGGTGGCTTCGTTTAGCAGCTTAACCTCAGAGTCAATACCGGCCAGGTGCTTAAGCGCGTTAAGCAGCACTGCTGAGGAGGAGCCCAGTAGCGCAGTGGTTTTACCCAGTTCAATGGTGCCGTCAGGCAGTTCCAGGGCGGCGGCAGGGGCGCCGGTTTCTTCAGCTAGCTTCCGGGCAGGGGCTACCACCTTGCGGTCTAGCTCGTTTACACCCACCCCAGCCATCAGCAAAGCGATCTTGTTGGACTGTACCGGCTCGCTTTGGTCTTTGCGTTCTTGCACCAGGGCTTTGAAGTAGCGGCGAATAATTTCCTGCTTGGAAGCTTCACGACAGGCTTCGTCGTCACTAATGCAGTAGCCAGCCATGTTTACACCCATGTCGGTGGGAGACTTGTAGGGGCTGGCACCCAAGATTTTTTCAAATAGGCGGCTTAGTACCGGGAAAATTTCGACGTCGCGGTTGTAGTTGACGGTTTGCACCCCGTAAGCGGCCAGGTGGAAGGGGTCAATCATATTGACGTCGTCGAGGTCGGCGGTGGCCGCCTCATAGGCCACGTTAACTGGGTGGTCTAGGGGCAGGTTCCAGATCGGGAAGGTTTCAAACTTGGCGTAGCCTGAGCGCAAGCCGCGCTGGTGGTCTTGGTAAAGCTGGGATAGGCAGGTGGCCATCTTGCCTGAGCCTGGCCCGGGGGCGGTGACTACTACCAGGTCACGGGTGGTTTCAATGTACTGGTTGCGGCCGTAGCCCTGCTCAGAAACGATTAGCTCCACATTGTGGGGGTAGCCGGGGATGGCGTAGTGCTCAAATACGTTTACACCCAGTTTTTCTAGCTTGTTTTTGAAAGCTAAAGCCTGCTGGTTTTGCTCGCTCATGCGGGTGATAACCACTGAGCCCACATACAGCCCGTAGGAGCGGAAAGCGTCAATGTGGCGCAGGACGTCGTCTTCGTAGGAGATCCCAAAGTCGGCGCGCATCTTGTGACGCTGGAAGTCTTGGGCGTTCACCGCCACCACGATCTCTACCTCATCTTTGAGGCGCTCAAGCATAACGATCTTGTTATCCGGGGTAAAACCAGGCAGTACGCGCGAGGCGTGTAGGTCATCTACTAGCTTGCCGCCGAACTCTAGGTAGAGTTTGCCATCAAACTGGGCGCGGCGTTGGGCGATGTGCTCGGACTGTAGCTTTAGATATTTATCGTGATCAAAGCCGATTTTATCCACAGTTAGCTCCCAGATTTAGGTGATGCGATGCAAGAGAGGGATTGGAAAAACAAGCCAATTCTATTAGCTCTAAGTTTTAAGTAAAAGCTTGGCAGGCCCGGGTTTACCCAGACCTGCCATAACTTTGGAACCTAGCTTGGTTAGAAGCTAGTGAGGCTCACATGGAGCCCATGACATACAGCACGGAGAACACCACGTTAAGGGTCACAACCACGCCGCCAGCGATTACGGCGTACTTGGCGTACTTGGCGGCCTCGACGTCACCAACAGACTTGGCCTTATTCAGGACCATGATGCCCATGATTAGGCCAACGATTGCCAAGATACCGAAGAGCAGACCACCAATGGATAGGCCCAGCGCTACCGTGCCACGCTGCTTTAGCTTCGGGTCAGCCGGGGGCTGGTAACCATAGCCGCCGCCGTAGTTCATGTCACCGGAGTAACCGGGGTCAGTCATTTTTCCTCCTAAGGCTTTGCAAAGCCCTAGCGAACAATAAAAGTATGAGGGCAGTGCCCTCCGAGGGTGAGCCTACCATCCTAGAAGCTGGGAAGTGACGCCGTCAGCCAATAAACGACCTGACAGCGTCAAGACAACTCTTCCAGCCAGGGCTTGGCGCGGCTCTATCAGGCCGGTAGCAATCAGTTTAGCCACCACTTGAGATAGACCCGCACCTTTATCTTCACGCAGGTGACGCAGCTGGTCGATGTCTAGACCCGCGCGGGTACGCACAGCCAGCATCACCACTTCAGTGGCGCGCTCACCCGCGCCTAAATGCTCCCAGCCAGCCACCGGGATTTTGCCCTGAGTTAATTTGGTTAGCCCAGGCCAAGGGGTGTTTGGTGTTCCATAGGCGGGCGGCGCCCAAATATGAGTGCGCCCCTGGCCCCTAGCCCCCCACCAGAACGTGTCTTGGCGCCAGTAGGCTTGGTTGTGGCGGCACTGGTAGCCGGGGCGAGCCCAGTTGGAAATTTCGTACCAGTTGTAGCCGGCGTCCTTTAAAAAGCTGGTCAGCCAGCTCATATTTACTGGCTTCATCATCGTCACTGGGCATAGGTAGCTCACCGCGACGCACCTGGCCCCACATTTTTGGTGCCCGGCTCAATCACCAGGGCGTAAGCGGAGATGTGGTCTGGTTCCATGGCCACGGCCGCCTCCAGGGAAAGGCGCCAATCTGCCAGCGATTCCCCAGGGCTGCCGTAGATCAGGTCAACTGAAGTTTGCAGACCCGCTTGCTTAGCCCTAAGCCACCACTTGCGGCACACGCGCCGGGGTGTGGGTGCGGTCTAAAGTTTTAAGCACTGCGGGAACAGCCGACTGCATCCCAAACGACACCCGCGTAAACCCGGCGCTCGCTAAAAGCTTGCAGGTAGTGGGCATCTACAGTTTCAGGGTTGGCTTCTGTGGTGATCTCGACGTCGTCGCTCAGGCCCCAGGTTTGCGCCACCGTATCCACCATTGCCGCTAAATCTTTAGCAGCCAACATGGTGGGGGTGCCTCCCCAATAAATACGGTAGAGGCCGGCGGCAAGGACAATCCGGCGCGCTGCATTGCCCCAGCCACCAGGCGCGCTTCAGCGGCCAGGGGTTTGGGGATAGTCACCGGCGTTAGCCCCCGGCCCCATGGTCAAGTTGGTGTAGGTGTTGAAATCGCAGTAACCGCAACGCACCCGGCAGTAGGGTACGTGCAGGTAAACCGAGAAGTTTTTGGCCTGGTCACCCTGGCTAACTGCGCTTGGTAGGGCGTAGGGGTCGGGAAGTTTTTGACCTTCAGGTTGGCTAGGCACTAGGCGCCCTCAACCCCAGTTTCCGGCTGTGCCACCTCACGCTGTGCCACCTCACGCGACTCAATTAGCTCAGGGGCTAGTTTCTGGTTGGTGCGCAGCGCGGTCAGATCGCGAATAGTGCGCCCTTCAGCAATGCCGCGCGCTTCAAAACGGGTCAGTTTACGCCCGCTAAAACGCTGGCTCCACCCGCCCATGACGCCGCGCGGCGAGCCTGGGTCGGGGCCGTTTCCTTTATCTCCCTCAACCCAAGTGTCACTACCCAGCTGGGGGCGAGCGCCGGCGTCGGGATAATCAAACAGGCCTTTAGCACTTACCGCCTCTACCACGTCGCGCATTTGCCAGGCGTAATCAGCCCAGTCGGTAGCCAGTCGCCACACTCCCCCAGGTGCCAGCACCCGCGCCACCAAGGCGGCGTAAGCCTCATTAACTAGGCGACGCTTACGGTGACGGCTTTTACGCCAAGGGTCCGGGAAGAAAGTCCACACCTCACTAGCGCAACCAACCGGCAGGGCGGTGGCTAAAAGCTGTGAAGCATCAGCCGCAACTACCTTGACATTGTCTAGTTTCTGGGCGGCGGCTGCGGAAACAATTTTAGCGATGGCGGTTTCCCACACTTCTACCGCCAAAAAGTCGGTGTCCGGGTTGGCTTTAGCCGCCGCCAGCAGGGCCTCTCCCCCACCTGGCCCAACCTCCACAATCAGCGGGGCGCTGCGGCCAAACACCTGCTGGGGGTCAAGCACAAAGTCCGGATCTACCGTTCGAACAGCGTCGCGGCGCGGCACCTGGACCAGGTAGCTGTCCCCGTGACGCTCCAAAGCAGCATGCTGACTGGCACGCAAGCGCCCACCGGCTCGCGAAAAAGAACGCACCCGGGCATGAACCTCATGCGAGCGGGCCGGATGCATCTGGCCGGTGGCCGCATCAGCCCAGGCACTAGTGTGCCTAGCCGCCTTATCCATTACTTTTCCTTGCCAGTGGGGGTGTCTGCACCCAAAGCCGCAATGAAAGCTTCCTGAGGCACATCCACGCGACCAATGGCCTTCATGCGCTTTTTACCTTCCTTCTGCTTTCTAGCAGCTTGCGCTTACGGGTGATGTCACCGCCATAGCACTTGGCCAGCATATCTTTACGTAGGGCGCGGATGGTTTCACGGGCAATAATGCGGCTACCCACAGCGGCCTGTACGGGCACCTCAAACTGCTGACGCGGAATCAGGTCCTTTAGACGCTTGGTCATCATCAGCCCGTAGGAGTAAGCCGCATCCTTGTGCACAATGGCACTAAAGGCATCGACCTTGTCGCCATTAAGCAAAATGTCAACCTTAACCAGGTTGGCGCTTTGGGTGCCATCAGGTTCATAATCCAGCGACGCATAGCCGCGAGTGCGCGACTTGAGCTGGTCAAAGAAGTCAAAGACGATTTCCGCCAGGGGCAGGGTGTAGTGCATTTCCACGCGGGTTTCGCTCAGGTAGTCCATGCCTAGCAGGTTGCCGCGACGTGACTGGCATAGTTCCATTACGGTGCCCACAAATTCGCTGGGGGTAAGGATAGTGGCGCGCACTACCGGCTCGCGCACATCTAGCACCTTGCCTTCAGGGAATTCTGAGGGGTTGGTGACTAGGTGCTCGGTTTTGTCTTCCATGGTTACGTCGTAAACCACGGAGGGGGCAGTGGAGATGATGTCTAGGTTGAATTCGCGCTCTAGGCGTTCACGAATAATTTCTAGGTGCAGCAAGCCTAGGTAGCCGCAGCGGAAACCGAAGCCTAGGGCCACGGAGGTTTCCGGCTCGTAGGTTAGGGCGGCGTCGTTTAGCTTGAGCTTGTCTAAGGCGTCGCGCAGGTTGGGGAAGTCTGAGCCGTCTACCGGGAATAGGCCGGAGAACACCATGGGTTTGGGTTCTTGGTAGCCCGCTAGTGGTTCGCTGGCTGGCTCGGCGGCGCTGGTGACCGTGTCACCTACCTTGGATTGGCGCACGTCTTTAACGCCGGTGATCAGGTAGCCTACTTCACCGGCGCCCAGGCCCTGGGTGGGCTGGGGTTCGGGGGAAATAACCCCGATTTCTAGCAGCTCGTGGTGGGCTTTGGTGGAGAGCATTTCAATGCGCTGGCGGGGCTTTAGCTGCCCGTCAACCACACGTACATAGGTGACCACGCCCCGGTAGGTGTCGTAAACGGAGTCGAAAAATCATGGCGCGGGTGGGGGCGTCGGGGTGCCTGCCGGGGCGGGCACCTGGGCCACGATCTGGTCTAGTAGCTCGGGCACGCCCTGACCGGTTTTACCTGAAACCTGTAGTACGTCCTCAATTTCGCAGCCGATCAGGGAGGCGATTTCGGCGGCGTGGCGCTCGGGCTCGGCTGCGGGTAGGTCGATCTTGTTGAGCACCGGGATGATGGTCAGGTCGCCTTCCATAGCCATATAGAGGTTGGCTAGGGTTTGGGCCTGAATGCCCTGGGCGGCGTCTACTAGCAGCACTGCCCCCTCACAGGCGGCCAGTGAGCGGTTAACTTCATAGGAGAAGTCCACGTGACCAGGGGTGTCGATCATGTTTAGGGCGTAGGTGGTGCTCACCCCGTCAGCCTCAACAGTCCAGGGCATACGCACAGCCTGACTTTTAATGGTGATGCCGCGTTCGCGTTCAATATCCATACGGTCTAGGTATTGGGCGCGCATGTCACGCGGCTGGACCACGCCGGTGGCCTGCAGCATACGGTCGGCCAGGGTGGATTTACCGTGGTCGATGTGGGCAATGATGGAGAAATTACGCAGCAGGTGCTGGGGGGTGGAGGCAGGCTGGACGTTTTTTAGCTGCTCTGGGGTGGCAATAGGGGTCAACGCGACACTTCCGACGGTTTAACACAGATTATTTGGCATTATCCCATGTGCCCCGCTTAGGCCTCAAAGCTAGCGACCAAAGTCACCAGTGTGTCTTACGTTTTGTTTACGACGACGCCGCCCGGCTGGCAGCGGGGGCGCCACGTGCCAGGTGCTGCGCGCCACTGCTTAGGTGAGCATTAGAGGCCAGGTAGTTAAATAGGATTAGGCCATGGCTAATTTATCCGAAGTGTTTATTGCTGCTTTACGCCTGGCGGCAGCCTTATTTGGGACCAATAAGGACCACGCTAACAGCAGCTCACAGGCGCCTGAGCCCAGCCAGGGCGCTGCTCAGGAAGCATCGCACCCCTCGACTAGTGGACGCTCTGCTAGCAACCCCAAAACTCCCGCTAAAAGCACTGCTAGCCGCGACGTACATATCAGTGGTAACCAGGTGTGGGATGTGGCCAGGCGCGGCCTACCCGAATTTAGCTACCAGCCGGTCGCCGATAACGACGCCGACCCGGGCGAAGTGGTGTGGACCTGGATCTCCTATGAGGAAGATCCCACCCAGGGTAAAGACCGCCCGGTGGTAGTGCTGGCACGCACTGGATCCGACGTCGTCGTAGCCCAGTTGACCAGCAAAAACCACGATATTGACCGCGAGCAGGAAGCCCACTGGGGACGTTACTGGCTGGCTATTGGGGCTGGTGACTGGGATCCGCAAGGGCGAGTCAGCTCGGTGCGCCTGGACCGACTACTGCTTGTCTCCCAGCGTGACGTGCGCCGCGAGGGAGCCAGCCTGGATAGGGCCACCTACAATAAGGTGGTTACGGCCATAGCTAAGCACTGGGGCAAACGCTCGTAATTATGCTAATGTTTCCTCTTGGACCTTGGGCCTGGCCGGCTTCGTAGTCCAGCAGGAACCTTAGCCAGGGCAACCCCACGCCTGATAGTCAAGGTTATTGCGTACCCTCTTACCGGCCATTGACCATATCCGTCTGTAAGAAAGATTAATCGTGGCGAACATTAAGTCGCAGATCAAGCGCATCAAGACCAACGAAAAGGCCCGCATCCGCAACCGACACGTCAAGTCGGAGCTCAAGACCTACGTGCGCCGTGTGCGCGAGGCTATCGCCTCCGGCGACAAGGCTGTAGCTGAAGCCGAGATGCGCAAGGCCGGCCGCAAGCTGGACAAGGCTGTCTCCAAGGGTGTTATCCACCGCAACCAGGCTGCCAACCGCAAGTCCAAGCTGGGCAAGCAGATTGCTGCTATGTGATCTTTGCTAGTTAACTAGCTGCAAATGGTCGATCCCCATGGGGTCGGCCATTTTTGTTTGTAAACACAGGCAAAATCATCCCTTCCCTATAAAAAATTCATGGGGTTTTATAGGGAAGGGATGAAATATCAGTATTTGTGAACCAATGGCTTGCGCCCTAGCACAGGGGCGCGGCAATGCAAGCCTATGAGGGCACTAGTGCCTGGCTAAGGCCAGTGTCTAGCGGGCACGGCGGGCGTGCACCACTTTTAGTACTGCCCGCTCTAGAGCGTAGACGGCGTCGCGCTCTTCACCTTTAACCTGCGCGTCGGCATTAGCCACCGCCACAATCGCATCCGCCAAACCGTCGTCAGACCAGCCGCGCAGCTGACGGCGCGCGCTATCTATCTGCCAGGGAGCCATGCCCAGCTTTGCGGGGGTGATGTCTTTCCTGCCGGCACTTGCGGCCACCCGCGCTAGCTGACGAATCTTTATGGCCAGGGCCGAAACAATCACTACCGGGTCAGTGCCGGTGGCCAGGGCGTGACGCAAAGTAGTTACTGCCTTGGCGCCGTCGCCACTGATTGCCGCATCCGCAACAGCAAAGCCACTAGCCTCAATGCGCCCACCATAATAGGTGTTTACCTGGGTGATAGTGATGGTGCCGCTGGTATCAGCAAGCAGCTGTTTAACCGCACCCAAAAGGTCAGTTAAGTCACTACCCAGTGCCTCAACTAGGGCTTCGACGGCGTCAGGGTCGATTTGTCGCTTGGCTCGGCGCACGTCACCGATCACTAAAGAACTCTTGTCACGGGCTGATTTTATTTGCGCGCATTCAACCACCGGCATACCTGCCTTAGCAATAGCGTCCAGCAGTTTTTTGCCGCGATTACCGCTAGCGTGGCGCAGCACCAGGTTGACGTCCTCTTCTGGGGCTTGCAGGTAATTAAGCAGATCCTCAATCAGGGCGTCGGTGGCATGTTCAAGATCGTTAATGATAATCAATCGCGGCTCGCCAAATAGCGAGGGCGAAACCAGCCCAGCTAGCTGGCCCTTGTCGTATCCGGCTGCTTCTAGGCGGCTGACCTCGACATTTGGGTCTTTGGCACGCGCCTGGGCTAGCAGCCGGTCTTGGGCTCGCTGCACCAGGACAGACTCACTGCCCCGCAGTAACACTACGGGGGCTAAATCCACCCGATCCCAGGTAGTGCTACCTAGCGCATTGGCTGAGCGTGAGCGCGTGGTGGCACTAGAGCGTGAACGTGGGGCTGAGCGTGAGGCGGCCATGATCCAAGGTTGCCACTAACGTCGCATACGAGCCAACAGCAGCCAGATGCCCGCATTTAAAGCCGCCAGGGAACAAACACCACTGGCTTTGCCCGGCCAGTTCACTTGGGCACCGGGCAGGTGCGCAAAAAAGTGGGCAATACACTCCAGCCAGGCACACCCCCACAGCGCAGGTAGCACCAGCAGCTGCGCCAAGGATGGCAGCGCCGTGGCCAGGGCCGTGGCCGCCAATCCGGTGTAGGTAACCACCGCCACCACGGGAGCCGCCAACATATTAGCCACCACGCCCCACATGCTGATATGTGGGTTTAAAGCGATCAGCAGCGGGCCGCAGGCAAGCTGCGCAGCCAAGGGAATTGCAGCTAGCTGCGCAAAGAAGGTTGGCATTAGCCGCCCTAGCTGACGCTCTAGCCCTGGCGCCAGCATGATCAGGCCGCCGGTGGCCGCAATGGATAGGGCAAATCCCCAGTCGCAGGCCTGCCAGGGGTCAATTAGCAGCAGCACGATGGCGCCGGCGGCCCAAGCTGGTAGGGCTGAGGCTTGCCGGCCCGCGCTTAACCCCACTAGCTGCACTGAGCCCATGGCGGCTGCGCGTAGCACTGACCCGCTGGGTTGAACCAGTAAAACTAGTCCCACCAGGGTAAATAACCCGATCAGGGTTTTTAGGCGCACTGGTAGTGGCCCGCATAGGGTGAGCGTAGCCGCTAAAACTAGCGCCACGTGTTCGCCTGAAACCGCAGTTAGGTGGGTGAGGTTAGAGGCGCGCATGTTTTTGGTGGTGGCGGCTTCCAGGCCAGTGTCGTCACCGAGCACCACACCAATAACCAGCTCTGGCGCATCAGCGCCCAGGGGCAGTTGACCCGGCTCAAGCACATCACTCCCCCAGCGTGCCAAGGCTCCTGGCACCGGAGGTGGATGGGCGTGATTAGCGTTGCGCGCAGCCCCAGCTAGTTGCCGCCGAGCCGCGTTGACCAGCCGATATATACCGCCCGGTGGTTTTTAAAGTGTGGGGCAGGCGGTTGTGGCTAGCGATAGCCAAGGCTCGCCCACCTGCTTTTTGCCCCGCGCAAGTTGGCTTGAAAACTCACCATTTCCCTGGTTTAACCCCCGACCAGGCCGAAGAGGCAAACAGGGTGATTAGCGCCCGGCTAGGGACGCGCGTTTACGCGCATAACTTTGAGTGTCACCAGGTAGCGCCCCGAGCGCGTAAGCGGTTTGGGGACGCTACGCACCTGCACGGTTAGGTTCACCGACCCGGCGCCGTCTGCCTTAGCGGCATTGGTTGTCGTCTCAGCAGCGCCTACCGCCCCGGCGACTGTCTCATTGGCGCTGACTCTTTGGCTTTGCGACGACGACGGCGCCCTGGCCTGCTTTTTGGCCCTGGCTTTGGCTAGGGCTATGAGCTGCATCAATGTAATCGAGTATGGGGTCACGTGAGCGGTTATAAACCTGGGCTGCGCCACTTAGACTCAGCGCGCATACGCTTAGCAAACAGGCGCCAACACTAAACCAGAGGTGGCTATGGGTTTGCCCAGCGCCGGCTCGCTTGTCTAAGCGGTGGGTGGGCTGACGCGGGCGACGGCTTACGCACACCAGCCCAGCCAGGGCACAGATAACGGCTAGCAGCAGCCAAAATTTCCAGGCTTGTTTTGAGCGCGCATCTACTTGCACTAACGCCCAGGCGCAGCCCCAACACAGTGCCATGGCCGGACATAAACGCAGATCCCAGGGTTGGGGTGCTTTAGGGCGGCGCAGTAATTGCAGCTCGCGTTCGCGCTCACTGACATGCGCCTTGCTAGCGCGCACTTTGGGCACTGAACTAGCATCTGTCTCCTTTGCGTCGCCGGCTTGAGGCATAGCGCCACCACCGCGAGCACCGCGCGCCTTGTCAGCACTGTTAGCCCCGGCAGCGCCGTTAGCACTGTTAGCGCTGTCAGCGCCGCCAATCCCGGCAGCTGTTTTAGACGCAGCAAGTGTTTTAGACGCGGGCATGGCTTTTAATCTGGGCTAGCTTAGCTGCGCCAATACCAGGCACTTTAGTTAGATCATCTACGCTGGTAAAAGGCCCATTGGCGGTGCGATAGTCAATAATTTTTTGGGCGATGGCCGGGCCTACCCCGGGTAGTTGGGTTAGCTGCGCGGCGTTGGCGGTGTTGATGTTTACAAGGCCTTGCCCTTCAGGGTCACTGCCAGATAGGCCGCCCTCTGCGCTGGTGCAAGCCTGCCCCTCACAGCCTTGGCCACTTGAAGCAGCCAGTGGCGGGGTGCTTTCACCTTGGGAGAGCACATAGAGTTTTTGGCCGTCATGGAGTTTGGCGGCGCGGTTGATGCGGTGAGCATCTGCCTGCGGGCTTAAACCTCCAGCTGCCGCCAGGGCTGCTTGCACTCGTGAGTCAGGTGGAAGTTTGTATAGGCCAGGGTGAGCCACGGCGCCGTCGACATCAACCACTATTTGCCCCGAGCCAGCCGTATCTCCTCCACTAGTAGCCCCGCCTGAACTGGCAGGGCCAGCTCCCCCATTCCCTACCCCAGAAGCGGGAGCGGGACTTCTAGCAGAGGCCTGGGCCGACGCCGCCACTGCTGCACTCTTGGCCGTCCCTAAACTCTGAGCGCGAGTGGTGGCAGTTTTTGCACCGGTTTGGGCCCGGCTGGGCTCTGGGCTGGTTATGAACAGCTGCCAGGCGGCAATCAGTAAACCCAGCGCTATCAGTGTTATTCCGCCCCACAGCGCGGCTTTTGCCCCCATGGCTACCCGGTAGGGGCGTTCAACCTGCTCATGGTCGCCGCTGTAGGCCACGCGGATGAAATCTTGCATGGCCCGTTTTTGTCTAGTGCCCATAGGCACACTATGAACCTGGCCAGCAATCGCCAGCTACCAGGGTGTGAATAGCCCTGTGTGGGCGAAAAATTTATCCCCCTGTGCAAAAAGTGGTTAGTCACGACGGCACCGCTAACTGCCGCAGGTAACGCCCGCGTATTAACGCCCCACCTCTTAACGCGCAGTCCCCTAACGGCTGCAGCAGCCCAATTGCGGCGTCCTCCCCTTACGCTGGGTTAACCCTTGCGCCGCCGTCGCCCTAAACGAAGTACGGCGGGCACCCTAAAGTACCCGCCGTCAACGTTACGCAGCAGCTCAAAGGCCGCCAGCTGGAAAATCAGGAAAACCGGCCAGCCTCAGTTGCCAAAAACCAACGAAAAACTAGCTCACGTAGTCAACGCTGGCGTGCAGGCTCCTACTCTGGCCCGGCTCCAGCTCCAGCAGCTGCGGGATCCGGTTGAAAGCGTTGGTCACAGCCGAGCACGGCTCCAAAGCAAGACTTTGACGCTTACGCGTGGGCAAAGTGTCACCGGTGAAGGCGTGCACAACCGAGTGAGGCACGGGCGTGTCTTGGGTGAGCACCAGATGCCCCTGCGAGCCAACTACATAGCTGCGAATCAACCCGTCTTTATCAGCCCAAAGATCGGTCCAGGCAGTGTCTACTTCCCAGTCTTTAAGCTCCACAATGATGCGCCCGCACTGGCTTTGGGCATAGTCAGGCTCTTTAAAAGCCTGCGAGCCTTCAAGCGGAATCAGCATGTCGTCGCTGACGACCTCAGTTTGGCCGGTAGCTCCAGGTAAAGCGAGTCTAGGCTCTGGTCGGTAAGAGCATTGGCGTGGAAGTAAGGGTGCCAGCCCAGCCCTACCGGCACGGGAACATCGGCCAGGTTGCGGGCGTTTATCTCCAATTCGAGGCGGTAACCCTGCTCGGGGGCCTTTTCGTGGATCCGGTAGGTGACGTTCACGTCAAGTGGCCAGGGGTAGCCTTCTACGCCCCCGGTCACGGTGTGCAGGGTTAGGCTGGCTGGGTCCTCGCCGTCGTCGATGCGCTCAAAATCGGTGTTTAGCATCAGGCCGTGGTTGGCTTCGCGGCTACCGTCAGGGGCTGGGCCAAGGTCGTATTCTTGCCCCATCCAGGTGTAGCGGGCGTTTTGGATGCGGTTTGACCAGGGGGCCATGACGGCGCAGCGGCAGCCCGCACCGCTTTCTAGATCAGCTTGGTCGCTGTAACCATCAATTACCGGTACACCTGCGCAGTTCCAGTCCAAAACCACCGCGCCCCGGGCGGCGATTAGGGCGCTAGCCTCACCGGCGTTAAGGCGCCAGGTAGTACCGGTGAAAAGGCTGGAATCTAGGGGCGGTTGGGCGGGGCGGCTGAAAGCTGCTGTGGCTTTGGTACCGTCGACGTCGCCAATGCAGCTAGTTTTGCAGCTAGGCTCAGGCGCGTTCTGGGCTGATGATTCTGAGATGGAGTCTGAACTCACTTCTTTGTGCATGGCATTACTTTAGCGCTTTTATGGTTCGCGATAAAAGTCTTTGACGCCGCCACTTACGGGCCGGGTTTGCTTGCGTCAGGACCCGGTGTGTGAGGTGCCCACCCTTTAGGCACCACAAAGCCCCGAACGTCGCAGTGGCTGAACTAGCCCCCGAAAGTACCCACCCTGACGGCGGTTTTACCGGTTTTTGTCCACAATCCACCTAAAAGTGTCGCAATCATGTTTCACCTAAAATGTCAATAGTTTGGGGTAAAGTTGCCTGCATTTTTTGGTAGTACGAAACTCTTACAGTTAAGCATGTATGGTGTTAGGCTGGGTCTTGTAAGTGGTGTGCAAACATAAAAGTGCGCCACCGCAGAGCAGGAACTCTGTGATGGCGCTTGCGTACCAAACCCTTGTAGTGGAAGGGGGTTGGTAGCCGTGGCTATATCTACCTCACGACGGGCCCGATGCTGGGTCTGATGGTCCTGCTGTAGACCTGAAGCGGACGCTGCTGACAAATGTCAGCAACTTTAAATCTGTCTCTAGATCTGCCGCTTGGGTAGATGAGATGCTGGCGCTGCGTTCTTGAACTGGGCTATGAGTTTTGGGGCTGTGGCTGTGGTGGCTTAATCATTGGTGGTGTGATGATCGCGATTAGTCAGCGTCGTGGTGAGCCTAGTGAAAAGCTTGCTTATGTTGCGTGGCCGATTATTGGTGGAATTATTATTTTGTCTGCTACTGGTATTGTTAAAACGCTTTAATTGGTGATATGTTATGGAAGCACAAAAAAAGTTGCGTTTAGCCCTTGTTGGTGCGCTTGTTGTTATTCTTGTGTTGGTTGGCGCCCTGGTTTGGTCGTTGACTAGCGATGGTGGCGAGGTTAAAGCCGGGCCTGCTCCAGCTCCGGCGGCGACGACTGGGAGTGGTCGCGCTGATTTGAGTAAACCGCGTTCTGGTAATTCAATTCCTGCTACTAGCCAGGCTTCCATTAATCCTACTGGGAAAGTTGATACCTGGGGTTCGGTGTGTGGCCTTGCTGGGGCGGAGTTGAAACCCACAAGGGAAGTAAACATGCCGACTATGCGCACCAAAGTTTTTGTTGATAGCACCTCCTACTATTACAACAACCTGACCGGTCCGGCTAAGCGGGCTGATGGTGATGTGCCCACCTGCTACGCCCATAGCAGTGAGGGTGCAATTCTGGCTGCCGCTAATTTTCAGGTATTGACTGCTGGTGGTCACAAATTAATTGATGTAGTTAAAGCAACTACCTATGAAAATGATAATCAAAAACGCCTGCTAGCTAAGGATCAAAATTCGGGAAATAGCACAGCTGTACAAAATGTTGGCTACAGCATTCAGGTGATTGATGAAAATAATGTTGTTGTGCGTTTAGCCGTACGTGTCCCTCAGTACTCTGCCCTGGCTCAGAGCACCTTTACTCTAATTTGGGATAAAGGCGATTGGAAAATTAAGCTTGGCTCAAAGGCGCTAGATGTAGTACTAATTAGTTCTGTAGAAAGCGCCGGCATGGCTCCATGGCTCCTGTAATGATTTTACCCCTAAAGGACTAGACGGTATTCAGCAGGTTTTAACCCCCTACTACCGCATGATTATTTGGGATACCGGTAACGATGAAGGCGACAACCTCTGGCTACGCATCGTCAGCCACGACGAACGTAGCGCCACCCTGGCAGCTAACGCGGTCGTAGTTATCTCACAAGCAGACCGTGAAGAACCCCCGGCTACTTCACTAGTAGACGGTTTCGCTGGTATCGCCCGTGAAGTAGTCACTATCCCCTATGACCGGGCGATGCGTGAACAATGGCTACGCTCAGACAAACTAGCCCCCACCACCCGAGCAGCCTGGCTACACGCAGCCGCCGCAGTCGCACGCGGCCTATAAAATCACGAAACTATGAATAACATTGAACTGCTCCCCTTTAGTTGGACTGAGAAATCAGACACAGACTAATGGGGAGCAGTTCAGTCGCAGTGACGATCGGGGCTTTATCCCTCTTAATTAGCTCTCTTAAGGAGTTAGTACCCGCATCTAAAGCGGCTAGTACTTTCTCCCTAGGGAGCGCCTAAATCAGGCTTGCGATCA
>BNJU01004072.1_pt1 | contig 50073 bp, 77 predicted proteins | sample 8539281 | NCBI WGS metagenome assembly BNJU01 (sample SAMD00202456, study PRJDB9452) | human saliva metagenome | isolation source: human saliva | place: Japan | reverse complement strand
AGGCAATGTTCATGCTGACCCCAGAGACATGGACCACATACATAGAGAGCATACAGAGATTAAAATAGGTGCAAAAAGGCTACGTCACGAGAGAATCTTGACCTGGGACAAATTTTGATCCCAACAACACCGTACCACCGGACTTTGATCTGGCGAGAAGACCTGATGGCACGCAAAACCACCGATTTCGTGGCCATTATTACACACACACACACACACACACACACACACAATCTTACGAGCTGCTGCCGACGCAAACCGACAGTTAAAGCTTGAAATAGCTTTGATTGGACTTGATTCAAAGTTAGAAATAGTCATAGAAATGTTCATTTCAAAGACCAAATCACGGTAGATATCGTAAAGCTGCGGGTCCTGCATCATTTTTCCTGATCCGCGCATGATGCTTCTGGCGTAACGATTTGATGTGTTAGTATCACTTCTTCTTGGTAATCATACGGTTAATAGCGCTGCAGAAACCAACATTTCAAGGTTATAGCCAGGGTGCTGCCCTTGCCTGTATTTGCTTCCAATCACTTCCCTGCTCAGCTGTAGACGGATGCGGTCCTATTAGGACTTGAGGGTTGGGATGTGATAGCTTCATGTTGGGCCACCACGACCCATTTGCACCACCACGACCTGTAGAAGAAGGTAAATTTTAACGCCAACTGTCTCCAATAGCAGTCAGTTGTTGTTGAGCTTTTATATAGAGTCCAACATGATGACAGAAAAATCTCACCGTCCCAGCCACAGGTAGAGTAGCTACATTTCTTGGTAAAGGTCTTTCGGAAGTAATCCATTTTTAGCCAAAGGGAAGAGAGAAATATCTTCTCATGGTTTCTCCCCGAGGATCCAAGTCTGGATCGTTTCAAAGAGGGGAACAATCTGAATGCGGGTTTTTTGAGCATCTACCAAGCTGACTTCCTGAAGATATGCACTGTGTTCTAAAGCATATCGATGTACACTTTTGTTGCGTGAGAGTAGTGATGATGGCTTGACGGGCTTGCTAATTTAAGACCCTTCAACCTGCGAGAGCGGCTTTAAACATTAGAGGAGCTCCTTTCTCGAAGCAGTTCCGGACCTTTCTCACAGTACTAGAGCCTGAGAGGACACGAGGGTCTCTTCCAATCTTAATAGGAGGCCACCTTTCTATCTCAGACAGATCATAAAGTAATGCTGACACCTGGATGCCAGGCACCCCGCCACAGGCTTCCATGAACACTGAATCTTAAGCATGTCGATAGAAAGGATACCAAAGATTTCCAACCGCCCGTGCACCAACTCTGCAATGTAAAATCTCCGAAAATCAGGCATCAAATTTGTCTCTCGAATAGAGAACTTTATTTAGCCAATGTTGGAAATCACCTGTTGATATCTCTTAGATTAGCACCATCCTCATTTCGATAAGATAGTCTGCTGCATCCAGCTCGGATGCTCAAAGAGCGTACCTGATAGAGTTCTTTCATTTGATGAATTTCTATCTCTGAGACTCCTGAGCCATCTTCACTTAAAACCCGTCACCACCATCTGTCACCAGCTTGAGCAGAATTGCATGACAGGAGGTTGAAAATCTTCCTCATCGTAGTAGTCTCGCGATGCACTCCCTGCACCGAGTCATGCCGATTTAGTTATGGCTTCCGCCGTTACGAAAGGGATTTCAACACGGTTATTCCCTCCGATCCACATCCCCATTGTAATCGGTTTGGATGTTGAAACTGATACCTTGTCTCCTTAGCTTAATTTTATATTTCCCAGCCGTGTCGTAAAATGGAAACAGCATTCACAGAAAGAATCCTGATAGTACCCATCATCACGTTAGTGATTTCGTTGGTCACCTTCCACCGCGAATCATGTCCGCTTCGCATAATTTCAACGACGGAAAGAGATTCAGGTGTTATTTTGTTGTTGATCAAGCCGGAGTTTGATACTCACGGTACTCCGTAAGAGAGTGTATGGATATGCATTGGTTAACCAGCATACTTCAGTGTTGTACTTGAGTCGGTGGGCCGTCAAAACTGAACCACATTCCGCTGCTCCAAAATTGCGGCTGCGTTTTTCAGCCACCATATCTCAATGGTTGTTGACAGTTTTCCCAGATAGTCTTGTCCACATTATTTGGTGATTGATCCATAAGCTGTAAAATCCACACATCTCTCAGAGATATTGATCAAGAGTGAAGGATTGAGAAATAGGGAAGTATAAATATATAGATCATTTCCTGTTTGAAAAGTTGGTCACCTCAATTTATTGAGTCCTTGATAGTTTCGCTGCTTGCAGACAAGTCCCTTCCTTCAACCGCAATACCATCAAGTGCTGCCCTGGCGCAGCATATGTGGCTGTCTCAATAAGCTCACGTCAAAATCAAGACTTCTTCTTCTTGGACGGCATTTGCTTTATTGCTATAGTTTCTCTTAATTTTTGAAGTGACCATAAACTTTCCTTTCCATTCAAATCCTTATAGAAGGTAAACAGAAGTTTTGACCTTCTTCATATTCTCTCGATAAGTCGGTGCAGCTACGTGTTTTTCACTCAGCATCGATATTTAGCATGCGCAAACGCCTATGGCCACAGATGCTGGCTCAGAGACCATTCCCCTTGTAGAAAGGAAGGAGACAGTTGCCACCCTGTAGACGGAATCAAACCGGAAAAATTCCACCGATATTGACATATTACTGAAGACCCGAACGTAAGGAATCATTCCTCCGACACCGATAGCAAACATGGAGTTGGGTAGGATCCTCAGCACCTAGAATACCGACTAGAGATAATTCTCAAAATCAAGAAGAAAGAGGAGCAAAATCATGCTTCTACAAACCGTCCGATTCCTCCGATGACGATTGAAAAGGAGCGGAAAACGTATGTGCTTTCCTGGTCACAACTAACCACGTTTCTCAATGGAATTTCCCCAATCCAAGTCCTCGAAACCAGCCACCATTTTACTACCATTACTGTAATAGTAGGAATTTTGCGGGCACGAGTGTCCCACCTGCCAGGTCGGTAAAGGATTAAAGAAGGCAGCAGGAAACGTTTAGCACACTAACCAAATACCGGAGATTTGGAGTAGAAAACTTCCTCAACCCCAACAAGACGAATGACAGACAAGACTAAAATGGAACTTCCCTGCAAAGTAAGAGAGAGTGCTAGTAAACAGTCAGAGAACCAGCGATAGGCAATTCCACTCTAACTGTGCACATGCGTAGCGATGACACCAGGGCCAGGAGATGGTCGCATTCCCCAGAGTCAGGAAAGGATTTCCCAAAGCTACCAAATCAAAACCAGGTAAACGTCATGAAACGCGAGTCGTTAAAAGCCTCAGATATCCAATGTCAGGATTCCTGGAGACAAGACTTCCAGAAATCGTAAACAGCTATCTCATCTTGCTGTGTTTTCGAGAATCAGACAGAGCATAGGGTGCAAATTAATGATAATCTTTAAGATATTCAGCAGGCTGAACGTACAGTTACCAGATCCCTAGCAGGAAATCCAGCGCGCATACCGCCATTGCACGTCGCTGGGGTTCCACCAGTCGCGAGCCAAAGCCTAGGAGAATCTCCATCTCTACAAACATGACGTGATAAAATCAAGTCGTCTCATTTCGTAAAAACCAAGTTTCGGTTTATAAAGTACAAGCAATCAAAACCAAACTAACTACCCAAAACATTCCTTGGTTCCGAGCTAACTGGAAGAGCACTTTTCCTTCTTGGATCAGGGTAGCACTATGTAGTTGAGTAAAGCAACAAATTAGACCCAAAATCGATAGGGTAAGGAATCAAAATGGAATAGTTCAATAGGTGCCTTTTACTAATTTTCATCTATGTCACCACTCTATTAGAAACAGAGAAAAACTGTTCCTAATTCCGTTTTATTTTCTCAGTTTTGATTTGCTATTATACCATCAGAAAGACTCTTATCCTCCAATCCTTCGAATTTTGCTATTTGGCCGAAATGAGACACAAAATACAAACTTCAAGACAAAGTTGTATTGCTATGTACTATTCTGGCGGATGAGACTACCAAAGCTTGAGTTTGAGTCTGCACCAATTAAACTGTGTGGGTCAAAAGATATTTTGGAAAAGTTTCAGTGATCTTTTCACTTTACGCATGCAGCCCAGGAATTCTCTCTCGCGATAACGCTCTGAACTTGTAGATGACACGTGTTTCGTTTCTGAGCAGGGACGACACGTTTTCAATTTTTCTTCCATGTAGTCATCTAGGTTTGATGATTTTTCCGTTTTTCTTGGTTAGCTTAATAATGTAGTATTGGGTGCTCGCAGGCTTGTGTTCCAGTCGCTGTGATAACATCAGAGCATTTATTCACATCCGGGCCAAAGGCCGCCTTCTTGACTCGTTCTGGAAAGTTCTGTTGAAGCAGAGTCAAAAAGTGATTTCGCCACCATTTTCTTTTTGTCTTGTCTCATTTGAGTTGTCTTTTGCCAACTGAGCAGAAAATCAGCTCCGCTTCAGCTTTTGCTTTTTCGAGACCCCTTTGGCCTTGTCTTCATGTATCCATACGGATGATCTGAGCTGTTACATCTGCGTATAAGACTCAAAAAGCTTTTTGGTAGCTTCGTCAGTCAATTCACTCTCTGCGGCTTTTTAACTGCCAATTCGACCAACTTTACTTGTGCAATTTGGGCTTCTAGTCTCAGGAGTCATACCCGCACGTTGAGGCACGCTGTTGTGCTCCTATCGCCGTATTTCTTTTGTTCCTCACAACACGGGCATCATCACCCTCTTTGTCAGTCACTTCTGAACCATATTGTTTTCAAATACTTTTGATGGTCATATTAAGCAAGACTTGTTGCGCAGTTGATTGTTTTATTTTTGACTTGTTCCTAAAATTGAGTGTTCAGTGAGCGACATCACCCTTCATGCTGATGAGGTCAGCCCTTCAGAACTTTTTGAACAAGCAGCCAAAGTCGCTACAGATAGACAAGGTAATGGCTCCTGCCAATAGTTTTTCTTCATGTTTTACTCCTTTTTGTGGTAAGTTACCTTCTCTATTTTTACTAAATTGTCTTAATTTTTCTAAAAATCATTCACCTCAGGAAGCTGCATCTGCTACATTTTTCTCAGCATGAGAATCCCGTCTCCGAGCGGAACTAGGGGTTGCTGTGAGACCTGGATTGTCTAAAGTTGCGTCGAAAAGTCTTTGCAAACCACTTGTAAATGGTTCGTTGACCCCGGCGGACTTCCACATGATATCCTTGGCAACATCTCCTCCTTGAAAAAATATCATCCAAAGACCACCTACTCCACCGACTTCAAGTGTTTGAGTGATTTCTGGTGCAGAAAGACGATATACTTGGACTTGAGCCGAATCCATAAAGACAAAGTCATAAGTTTCTGTCAGACTAGATAAAACATCGACTGCATCTCCCCCTAAAAGAGGGTGATTTGCTGACGACTGTCAAACTGACCAAAGTTTTCCTTGCAAAACCAATCATCTCAGGATTACGGTCAATCGTTGTAATCTTAGCATCTGGCGCATGTTCCGCCATCAAAAGTGCTGAAAAACCGATAGCTGTTCCAATTTCCAAAATGTTCTTGGGCTGCAAACTTTCCATGAGAAAAACGGAAATAAGCAACTGTCTCATGAGGGATGATGGGAATATTTTCCTTGCGAGCGAAGGTTTTCCAATTCTTTCAAGGAACCTGTCACCTGCTTTTGACGCTGGCGCATGAGTTCTACGATTTCTTCCCGACGACGGGACGGCGCATATATGATTAGCATTTTTACTGCAAGATTCTACCATCTTCAGTTTTCGTCCCAATTTTTCACACAAGGCTTCAAAACTCGTTCAAGCGGCGTTCAAAGACCGCAAAGGCATCGTTGAGATAGTCTTCTTTTTCCATATCAACCCCCGCTTTTCTCATAACATTGAGCTGGATAGTCTGACTTACCTGCCCTTTGAGGTAGTCTATATAGCGAGTCACAGTCTATCTTGACTACCATGGACAATCTTTTTCAGCTAAGGCTGAAGTAGCTGCAAAACCAGTCGAATACTGGTATACAAGTAGTTATAGTAGAGTGGAATGCGCGCCCCACTCATATTGATTTGTGGATTGTCTTCCTTGCTGAGTCCATAGTACTCTTGGTTCAGGTCAGCGTAGAGCTTATTGAGGAAATCACTTGTCAAGACTTCTCCATTTTGGTCTGCTTGGTGGATGGCGTGTTCAAACTCAGCGAATTGAGTTTGACGGAAGACTGTTCCACGGAAACCGTCTAGGAAGTTATTGAGAATAGCAAAGCGAGTTGCATCGTCTTCTACTTCTTCCAACAATTTCTCTGTCAAGATATTTTCGTTTGTGGTTGAGGCAATTTCAGCCAAGAAGATAGAGTAATCCCCGTAAACATAAGGCTGAGTTTCACGAGTATAGCTTGAGTGCATACTGTGACCTGTTTCATGGACAAGGGTAAAAAGATTATCTAGATTGTCCCGCAGTTTAGAAGCATAAAGGCATTAGTATCATAAGAACCACCAGAATAGCAAATCTTGAACGCTTTGCCTCGGTTTTCATAGACATCAATCCAACCCAGACTCGCTGAAGGCACGTTTGACACGACTCAAGTAGTCATCTCCCAAAACCGCCAGCTTCTTCTGCCTTTTCTCAAGGCTTCTTGGTAGGTGAAAACTGTATTCTACTGACGAAAAGCGGTGTATAGACATCGCATTAGTCTTGAGATCAGAAATCCAAGATTTTTGAACTAGCGTTAGGTATCGATGCAAGAGTGGCAAATGCTGTGCAACTGCTGCTACTAGATTATCATAGACACTTTCTGAACAAAGTTTGCTGCGAGGGCTGCATGGCAAGAACTCTTATAGTTGCGAACTTTGCTTGGTGGTTTTGCACTCCAACATTTGTCTGCAAGGTCTTAGCGTAAGTGTGTTGGAAATTGCTCGCAAGTCGCATAAAAGCGGGCTTCATAGGCACCTCGGACGCACTTCACGGTTTTTGAGACTCCATCAAACGAATGGGGTACCGTGTGAGAGTTGCACTCATTGCCTTCGTCATCAAGCACGTATGGAAGCTAATATCCGCATTGTCCAAAATAGCGAAAGTTTCACTAGCAGCGCCAAAGATTTCTGCTCCAGCAAAGCAATTTCTTCCTCACGTTGTGAAAGAACATGGTCTTTCTTTTGTAAGAGCTTGTCAAAAAGTGTTTTGTAAACTTGGGTTTGGTTGAGTTTAGGAAGGCAGCATACCGCTCTTCGCTAATCTCCATAAACCTCAGGTTCATAGAATGAAAAAGGTTGTTCTAACTCGACTGTATAGGGCCATTGCCTTAGCATAGTACTCTTGATACTTGGCTGCACGCGTCCTGATCATTTCTTTCATATGCGCATAGACATAAAGCTTTTCAACTTGGCGTTCCAAGTCAAGTGAGCAAATTCTGTAATCTCGAGCAAACTGTCTGCGCTGTCCAAGAGATGTCCCTCATACTGAGATGCTGTTTGTACTTTTTCCAGTTAAGTCTTTCAAGGCTTTCTTCCCAAGCCTGATCTGTTGGGTAGATAGTCGAAAGATCCCATGTATCTTTTTCATTTTATTTCATGTCGTTGTAATACCACAAGATTCCTCCATCCTTCTATTTTCACCACATGAGAAATATAGTGATAAAAAGCTGGTGGATGGAGCTTTTGGCGATTATTTTCGGATTCTTTCTGATAATAGGCCTGAAAAGTCTATAATAGCTAGCCAAACTGTTTCAATCTGCAAAAATCACCCGATTCTATCGGCTTGACTTGAGGATACCAGTCGTCTAGTTGACGGTTTAATAGATTGTCTCTGGATGATAGGCTTCCTGCTTCTTCATCCAGTAAGGCGTTTGGTAGTATAGTTGTTGGCGAATGTAGTGACAGATAGTTGAATCTTGGGCAACCGTAAACTAGCAGTTTTTGTTTTGATAGGGGAATCGTAGAATTTCCAAGAGATTTCCCTACCATAGGGAAATTCCTTGACTTGAAAATGAAGCTTGCCACGTAGGTCCTGATGTAAAAGATATTTAAGTCTCAAACTTGCTGAAATCTAGTTCCCAAACATAGAATCCTATATTTTTGACTAAAATAGAGAAACTCTCTTGCAGTTGTGTTAATCGCTCTTTTAACCAGAGTTTTCTCCAGTAGCCAGATAACCTGATAGCCCTGACCCTCAGTAGCCACGGGCTTCATCGCCTAAAGCTTTTGAGACAAGTGGACTGCACTGAACCTCCAGGCTAGTTTCTCATTGACGAGAACATCCGCAACCTGCTGGATCTCGCAGACTATATTCTAAGGCGACTTGATTGTCCTTCTTGGCCCAGTGACAAGGGCCTCTTTGTTGCCCAAATGTTCTGGACTTTCATTTTTCAAAAATAGCGATACAATCTCTTAACCTTTCATGGGCAAAGTGTGTCTGAACACTCTGCCCTTGGCGTAATCGTAGTCCTCCACCAGGCTGGACAAGCATAGGGGCTGTTTAGTTACGTCTTTTCGAGGCATTTACAAAATTTCCCTTGGCATCTCTGGCTACAAACATGGTCTACCTCTCTTTCTTTTTCTATTCGAAAAGAAGTAAAAAGACTGGAAATTCAGTCTTTGCATATTGCTTTTTACTTTTTAAACTCTTTTAGAGTATTTTTAGCATGGAATGAGATTTCGGGAATCTGCTCGCTTCTAATGACCAGCACGCCGTATTCTTGACAGTGATTGGCATAAAGCGGGATTGATTTTTCCCTGCACAGACAATTAACTTGAGCAACTCTCCCAGCAAAATGATTGGCGTAGACTTCTAGTTCATTGATGCTTCGACTGATAAATCTGTCATCTTGCAAAGAGATAAAGGTAATCGAGCGTCCTTTTCTCAGAATGACATCAATCTCATTTTGAACATTGTCCGCTCCTCTGGAAAGATGCCATTCCAATCAATCTCACCACCCTATCATGCACTCCATCAAACAGTTGCGATTCAAGTGCCAGAGAGATAGAGATATACCTCTAAAATATACCCCTTTATTGCGGTACAAGACTTGAGCTTGACTCTGCAAAGCTGTATGCTACCGTCTTGTCTTCGCTTTTCAATACAAAGCATCCCCGCTTCACACTAGTAAGGGATAAGGGATTCTGGATAGCGATAACACTTTGCCAGTTGTTTTCTCAGGATCATTTCAGTTTCAGCATGCAGGTCATTGGTCTTAGCTAGAGAGAAAAATTGGGTCACTTGATACCAGTGGGCAGGATTGAAACAGCTGAGCTGGCTAATTTTTGATGGCAGCAATTTGCTCAACTGAGTGGATAGGCGTTTTGGATTTGAGCATTTTTCCACGCAAGGCTATCAACTGTTGGATGCTTAGGTAGGAAATGTCCAAATCTTTCTTCAACTCGACCAGCCACCCACTTGTATTAGTTTTCCCGCTCGACATCCATGCAACGATGGGGAGCTGCCGATCCGCCATACTGGTAGAGAGATAAGGCTAGTAGAGGATCTCCGCTGCCAAAAACATCGAGAAGGACTTATCGTAACTTGCTTAGGCAACAACCCAATTGGTCCGCTAGTTGTTCTAAGGATAGCGACGAAGGTCACTCGTTGGATATGGGGAACTCATCCAAGATAAAAATGGCGCAGTGAAAGTTTGTCGTTATTACTATTTTCGTCAAACAGATAGAAGAGAATCTCGTCACAATCACTGACAAAGGCTTGTAGACATTCTTTTCCAATACATGCCGATCATACGCAGTTCCACCAAAAGACTCGCCATTCGACCACCTCCATCATCTACACTTTCTTAGGCTGAGAGTGACAGCAATACAGCTCTACCGCTCAGATTTCTTACTTGTAGAGACAGTCAAAATCCTGCTTGCCCCAATCTGCCGCCGTGCGAAAACAAAGAAACGAATAGAAAGCTTCATAGTGGTTTCTATTCGCTGGTATAGGTTTGATTTATGATTTTCTGCATGATAGGTCAAAAATCGTAGTTGAATCCGATTGCCATTTTCATCACGACGGTGCAGATGTCCTGGATTTTCATTGTACTTAACCAATTTCCAGTCCTTGTAGTAGTCAGACAATTCAGCCCGCCTTCTTTAAAAAGTGAATGGGAAGTTCACTGAGCAAGGATAACCTCCGTGTCCATGGCACAGACGATAAGGTTATAGCCACCGGACCGTGGTGTGCTCCGCTATATTTTGGATAATAGCTGGAATGCGGTCTGCTTGTAGAAACATCAGAACAACTGTCGATAGTGATAAAATCATAGTCTTGGCTAACACTGGCTGAATTGATATCGTAAAGACCAACAGGCATGTCTAGATCCTCGTTTCTACGTGATGCTTTTGCAAAAATTTCAAGGGATAATTCATTTTGATCCACAGCTGTCACATCAAAAACCATTCTGTGCAAGAAAGAGAGACATGACCTCAGTGACACACTCCAAATCCAAAAGGCTCTTTCAGGTTTTACTGTTTGCATATGCCTCTAGGACCTCTGAATGGACTAGATTTGGTCTGGTATTTTTAGAAATAATCCTCAGGTTTACAATAAAATCCGTGCCACTCTACATCGTCTGTTGGCAGCCTACTGCAAAGTTAGCTTGCTGGTTGCCGCTATGATTGTCAGCCCTCTAGCTTCAAAGAGGTGTTCAGCTAGAACGTCACCATCTTCAGTCAACTCAATAAACTTGGAAAGCGCCCTTCAAGACAGTAATTTTTCCCTGGCTACCGACTTTAGTATTATGCTTTTGCTGAACAGCTTCAGGCATAGTCTGTTTTATTCACAAAGGCATTCGTTTATAGGCAACTGCTTTTTCCATCTTCATTCCTCTTTTTCATCGCTGATTAACAGCTTTTCATAACACGCGCGATGTCGCGGTTTTGTTCACGACGCTTGATTGACTCCGTTTATCATAGTCATGTTTCCTTTGGCAAGTCCTAAAAGGAGTTTTTGGCTGTATCTTTGATATAGACTTTAAGGGGAACAAGGGTCATTCCTTTTGGTCTTTGTTCAATTCTTGAATTTGCTTCTTATGGAGCAGGAGTTTGCGACGGTGTTCAGGTTCCTGGTTCCAGATATTGCTCTTCGTAAGGCGATATAGAACATTGCTCAGCCAGACTTCCCATTTTACCTGGCAAAGCTGTCCTTGAGATTGATTCGAGCAGCTCGAACGCTCTTGATCTCCGTTCCTGTCAGGACCATTCCTGCCTCTAGCGTGTCTACGATTGTATAGTCGTGGTGCGCTTTTTATTTTGTGCGACGACCTTTCCCCTCGCCCCTTTTCGCCATGCGTCTCTTGGCTCCTTTCTCTAGCTACTTCCCTTGTAAAAAGGTTTCTTTCCTTTTTCTTCTTATCTTTTGTGAGATGCTTGCGCTTATCATTTGAGCGTCCTGATTTTCTCTTATCTTCCTTCTTATCTGAACGACGACTTGAACCACGCCTCGTCACTACGACTAGACTGTTTCAAGCCCTTCTCAATCACATCAAACTCACTTGGGATAAGGAGAAATCAATATCACAGTCATCTTTATCCGCTCTTTCGACACGAATACGTATCTGCTGTCCTACACGGAAGGTTATGCCCGATTTCTCCCCACGGAGTGTCAAGTCACGCTCGTTGAAATGGATAAAAATTCAGGCAAATTAGTGATGAATCAAGCCTTCAACTGTGTTCGGCAATTCGACAAAAGACCGAATTTGACGATGCTGGATACAACCGCATCGTACTCTTCTCCCAAGTATTCTTCCATGTACTCAGCTTTTTCATGGCTTCGACTTCACGCTCCGCCTCGATGGCATCGACGCTCACGGTTGAAAGACTGGGTCGCAACTGGAATCACCTGCTCAAATGCTCGACTATTTCCCTTGGAACGCCCATAGTCCCGAATCATCCGATGGACTAGAAGGTCAGATAACGGCGAATGGGGCTGGTAAAGTGAGTGGTGCTAGTCAGCTGCTAGTCCATAGTGACCGTGATTGTATGAATAGCGAGCCTGCTGCGTGGAAACGGAGAAGCATCATGGATAATACATCCGCATAAGGCTCTCCCTCAACAGCACGCATGATATCTTGAAGCGCCTCCTGGCTAATCTCACTGGCAGTCCCATCAAATCCGTAAACCGAAACTTTGAAGCATAGTCAATAAAACTTCGAACTTTTTCAGCCTCTGGGCTCCTCGTAAATCGATAAATGAAAGGTAGATCCAACTTGCTAAAGTGCTCGGGCAACCGTTTCGTTGGCAATCAACACGAAGGACTCAATCATCCGCTCTGCAATGCCACGTTGACGAAGAACCGATATCCACAGGTTTACCTTTTTATCCACCAGAATCTTAGCTTGCTGCTGGTATCGAAAATTGAGAGCTCCACGTTTCTCACGCATGCTTAGCGTTTCTCATGAAGCTTAAATATAAGCTCGATACTAGAACAATTTTTCTAACTTTGTCTCCCTCATCACCGCTAGATATCATTGACAGCGCTATAGGTCATACGGAAAGCTCAGTCTTGATAACCGTTTGTGTATCGGTGTAATTAACTACACGACCATGTTTATCAGATACCATAATGGCAGACTGGGCCGAGCGATCGACTTGAGGATTGAGGGAGCAGATACCATTTGACAGACGCCCTGCTGCTGTATTGGGACCCACATGGTCTGTCACATAGACAGAAGTCGCACGGTTAAGGGCTTCCTTGTCAGACGGGCAGAGCCCTCAGTCACATAATAGGAAACGTCCGCGATGTGAACTCCGAGTTCCATACGTGCCATTTTTCAAAGCGCTTGATGTGAACTGCATCGTCCAAGTCCTGGCATCCGCACCATCAATGCAAAGGTAAGCTCATCTCTCAAATCAAGACGACCTTCCATATCCTTTTGAGACGGAGCACCCAGCACACTTTCAGCTTCCCTAAGAACAGCTTCTGGAAATTCTGAGACAATATCCATGGATTCAAGACTTCAAGAACGTCAATCCCAGCATCTGTCGAGTGTCCTACTACATCCAGTACACTAGCGACAAAGAAATCATGTTTCACTGGGTATTTGTCGATAAAGACCTTAAGAACCTCTGTCCCTTCTAGCTTGATAGCTGGTTTCTTCCACATAGATGGGTTGGCTGATTTTCTGATTTTTGGAACGGATGTAACCCGCATACTTGGGCTTTTCCTGATCCAGAACGATTTGGCCGACAACTGTCGTCAGGCTATGTTCTAGGATATCAATAATTTTGGCTTCTGCAGCTGTTCCCTTGTTACGGTCAGCTACTTTCTTGATGACCACCTCAACAGTATCGCCATCAATGGCATAGTTGACATCGTTTTTCCAACAAAAAGATCATCTTCCTCGCCTTCCAGACTGACAAAACCAAAGCTATTTTTATGGGCATGAAAAACCCCTTTGAGGGTGATTTCATGTTTCTTCTTCTGGTCCAAGGTGAGGCTGCCATCTTCTCCAAAATCGAATCTGAGTGCTTCCTCTCCATCAGAGACAGAGTTTTTAATCAACTCACGGAAATCCTTAGATCCATCCTTTCCGAGAGCCTGAGCCAGGTCATTTACCGTCACTCGCCCCTTCTCTTGCAAATATTCTTTAATTTTATCTTTCATGTTTTCTTTCTAGATTTTTTAATTTTCTTTTACTGTAAGACCTTCTCAAACATCATTCAAAATAAAAATAGGCAAAGACCTAGTCCTGCCCATTTCTTATCTACTTGATAATACCAGTCAATGCTAAGGCAATGCCAGCTGTAGAAAAAGACTAAAAATACCTGTCAAACGTTGCATCACAGCTTCAAAACCACGCGCTTTACTACGTTCAAACAAATCACCTGAGCTGGCATCAAATACATTGCTGGATTGGTTCTTAGTTGGTTGCATGAAAATCGCAATCACAATCACAACAGATAATACTAATAAAAATGGTTAATAATAGGTTGTACATATCAAACTCCTTAAAATCCTATTATTTTCACCATAAATTCTACTAGATTCAAGATGTAGGGTTACTTTTTCTTTCCTTGGGACAATCACTTTAAAACCCTCAATCTTGTCTGGATGGGTTTTGAGTTCTTACTGGTTAGGTAATTAATACTGCCACAAGAGGAGCATTTGAGATTAATTTTTACTGCACTAGATTTCCTTTACTTTTAATAATGATCTAAATTGAACTAAGTTAAAATACTAAACAACTGAAAGCCACACAGGCTGCTGTCGCATAAAAAACAGAGTGGTAGCTAATTGCCCGTGACTGCTGAACCAGTCATGGGACCAACAACACCCCAAGGTAGAAAAAGACTTGGTTAAAAGGCAAAAATCCTTGAAATGCCTGCTTTGGGAGTCATCTTACTAAGCAATGCATTAACACCTGGTATCAGAGCACCCGTTCCCCAAAACCAAATAGAAAACGATACAAAGCCAAGTTGAATGGGGCTGGTTGCATGCAAGGCACTAAAGAAGGTAAATGATGACTGAATAAACCTGCGCTGCAACTAAAAAGTCTATGATTTTCACCTATCTCCTAGTTTTCCCATCACTCCAGCACTCATCATGCTAGAAAAATCCCATGCTGGATACGATCAAACCAGATACAAAGAGGGAGATTAGTCTGCCTCAAGTCCCGCACATAGAGAGCCAGGATAGGACCAATTGATTGAGCTGAAAAATTGAATGACAAAGCTGGTTAAAAACAAATTAATCAAAAGATGAGAGTGTTTAATAGAACTAAACAACTCTTTTTGTTGGAATAGCCTTCTCCTTAGCAACTGGCATGAAATCTTCCTTGATAAAAGAAAATGGTTAAGATTGCGGCTAAAAATGGAAAGCACCCACCAATAAAAAGACATTGCGAATACCAAAAATTTCAGCAATCAAGCCACCTACAAAGGGGCCGGTTAGGGTTCCAGCTACTACTCCAGTTGATAAAGTCCCCAAAAAGCATAGCTAGACTTATCACTAGGGACTTGATCGCTATTAAAGCTGTCGCATTCGGTACGAAAACCTGTAAATACGCCATTTAGTAATCTAAGAAAGATTAACCAATAGATATTCGACACGAAGGCCAAACCTCCCATAGTGATGGTCATGGCAAAGGCTCAGTCGAATCATCGTGCGGGTTTACGACCGTACTTGTCAGCAAGAATACCCCAGATAGGAGAAATCAAAGCTGCTGAAACAGCTGAAACTGAGATGGCTAATCCGAAAGACAGAAGCAACTTGGTCACTCTCGATTCCCAACTGCTCTACAAAGATGGGCATAAAAAGGGACGACCATGGAAAATACTGGCTCCCGTTAGAAAACTACCGAACCAGAGCGACACTGAAGATTATCTTTCCAACTAATCTCTTGCACAGCTATCGCCTCCTTCAGTAACTACTACTTGCTACAAGCTGGTCACGACTGCCACTATTATCTAATATATGACTCCGCCAATTTTTTCTTTCTTCTAAAGACCACTGGGCTGCCAGACGGGACCCAGCTACTTCCTTAGAAAAGATGATCCCGTTTTCAGCGAAACGTTCTAATTGGATATCATGGTCCACATAGACCAAACCACGTTTCATCAAACCAGTTGGCATAGTTCTGCTCAAAAAGCAGAGGAATATCCATGAAAAATCGCTTCTTGTCTGAGCCAACTGTTCTCTTAGTGCAGCCAGTTCCTCAGAATAATCTCTCCTTGGGTTTTGCTTAGACCATTCCTGCTCTTTTGGATTTGAGAAGATGAGACTATAGCTAGGAGAGGGCGATTGAGTTCTCCACTTTTCTAAGATAATTTCCTGTCCAAAATGCTGAACTAAGACATGATATGAGCACACTCATGTCTTTGTGGCTGGCAGGACAAGTCGGTCAGCATCTACCACTATAAAGAAAGCCTTGCTCTCTTAGGAAATTTGTCACAGTTGACTTCCCAGAGGGCAATTCCTCCATGTGATTCCAATGATTTTTCCCATCAGTCCCTCCTTTGACACTGAGGACAAAAATGAGTTCCTCGTCCACCAAGCTGGATTTTTCTCAATCACTTCCCCACAGCGTGAACATGCTTTCGTCCGGTCTTATCATAGACCCGATGGAAATCCTGCATGGTTCCAGTCTTCCCCAAAGGCATTGGTATAGGTCCGAATGGTAGAGCCACCCTTTTCAACTGCCTGTCCCAAAACAGCAATGGTCTGGTCATGAATAGCTGACGCTTCTTCTGCTGTTAAACTCTGAGAAGGTCGGGCCGGATGGATCCCTGAGGCTCATGCCAGAGAACCTCATCCACCATGAGATATTTCCAAGACCAGCGACCAAGGTCTGGTCTGGGAGGTGGGATTTGATAGGCTTTTTAGACTTGGCTGAGGCAGCTTGAAAAGGACTGCAAAATCAAATCCTGCTCTCTTGGCTCAGGCCCTAGTTTTTAGAAACAAAGTAGGCGTCCAATAGGTCAGGGTACCAGCAGTTCCATCGTACCAAACTTGCGTACATCCTCATAAACAAGCGTTCCTCCAGTCTTCAAAAGACCGAATGAAAAACATGGGCATGCTTGCGTTCAGGGATCTCGGTCTGGATAGTAAAAATATTTGCCCTCCATCCGCAGATGGGAAAATCAAAACCTTGTTTGTCAGGGAGTAAAAAGTAGATATTTTCCACGACGCCCCATGGACTCAATTACTTGACCATCTAGTTCCTTTTTGAAACTCGTCCAAATCTGTCTTTGATCATCTTTGGGATAAGCAACTCTCTATATTAGAAATTTTCTTTCCTAAAATCAATTTTTCTAAGCCACGACGAGACACATGTTTCAACCTCTGGTAATTCAGGCATAAATCCTCCTTCAGTAAAACAAGAAGCGAGGCATGAGCCCACCTCTCACTTAGTATTCTTTTTCATTATAGCCAAAGTCAGCCAAATCTAGCTTTTTATCACGCCAGTGGTTTTCTTGAGCCTTAACCCAAGTTTCTAAGAAAACCTTATCTCCTAGCATGAGTTCGATATCACGACGGGCCATGGTCCCAATTTTCTTGGAGCATAGCGCCACCTTTTCCGATGATGATACCTTTTGACTATCGCGTTCCACCATGATAGTTTGCACGGATATGGAATCTTGTCAGCACTCCTCATCACGCTCATCAGAGTCGACTCACTACTGCGACAGAATGAGAATCTCGCGCAGTCAAAATGAAGAACCTTCTCACGAATCATTTCTGAAACCAAGAAACGCCTCAGGATGATCTGTGATTTGACTCGCAGGAAATACTGGAAACCTTCCTCAGATTTTCACTCAGAATATCGATTAGATGAGAAACGTTGCTCCTTTTGAAGGGCTGAGATAGAGACAATTTCCTCAAAGTCCATCTGGTTACGGAAAATCATCAATCTGAGCCAAGAGCTGATCAGGATGAACCTTATCAATCTTATTCTACCACCAGAATCACAGGAACCTTTGGCAGCTTTTCAGACGCTCGCTGATAATCATGTCGTCGCCCTTACCACGTGGCTCATCAGCTGGCACCATGAAGAGAACCAGTATCCACTTCACGAGCAGCTACTGTAGCTGAGATTCCACCATGAAATCACCGGGAAGAGCTGTTTTTAGGCTTCAGGAATTGCCTGGTGCCTAATAAAGACGATTTGTCTCTTATCCGTGGTGATAACTCATCGATTTTATTGCGCGTTGTTCGCGCCTTTTCGTCACTCATGATGGCAATCTTTTGCCCCCATGACGTGATTCTAAAAAGTGTTGACTTCCCAACATTGGGACGTCCCAAATGGCTGCTAAAGCCCTGATTTAAATGTCATAATTTCCTCTTATTGTTTAAAATAGTATATCCCAAATGCGTGGGAGAAAGATAAGTGCACCTGTCACTGCAGCAAAAAGAGAGACCACTAGCACGGCACCTGCTGCCATGTCCTTGGCTTTCTTTGCCAACATAGAAAAGTGATAGTGACTGGCTAAATCCACCACATTTTCGATAGCAGAGTTCATAATCTCAAACGCCACTACCAAGAAAATGCTCATTAGGAGAAAGAGCCATTCGATTCGTGACACCTGAAAAACAAAACCTGCAAGGATGACCACTAGAGCCGTCACTGCATGTTTTCGCATATTGCGTTCTTCCTTGAAAGCAGTCAGAATTCCTGTAAGGGCAAATTCTAAACTGGATACCAGGTCACGATTTTTCCATTTTCGTTTATTGTCTTGTGAGTCCATAGGCTGTCAAAATTTCTTCTTGTAAACCGAACATCTCCGCTTCTTCTTCCGGAGTGTAGTGATCGTAGCCGTTGATATGTAAAAAGCCGTGTACTGCCAAGAAGCCCATTTCACGCTCAAAGCTGTGGCCATATTCCTCAGCCTGCTCATGCGCTTTATCGATAGAGATGAACAGTTCCCCAATATAGGCATCAAACTCAGACATCATCTCTGCTAATTCAGGATTTTCAAGCAAATCTTCTTCATCAAAGGCAATGTCCAACTCTGGCTTATACTCAAGGGCTGATGATATCTGTCTGACGATCCGTGATCACGGTACTCGAGGTTGAGTTCATGGCTACAGCTCGTTGGTCACAAAAGGTGACTGCCATCTCCTTGTCTTCTTTTCCTATTTTTTGGGCTGCAAATTCCAAAATTTCTTGGGTTTGTTGCAAGATTTCTTGTGAAACTTGACCAGTTTCATCTACCATTTCAATATACATGTACTTCTCGATTCTCTTTACTTGGCTTTTATTATACCATATTTCCATGATTTTATTCTACCTTTTTGATATAATACTATGGAATACAATCACAAGGAGAGAACGATGTCATTTGATTTGATTTTACACCACATGATTGAGGAATTGCGAAGCAGAGTTAGTCAATGGTCGCATCCAGAAAATCAATCAACCTTTTTGAACAAGAATTGGTCTTTGCAAATCCGCAGCAATCGCCAAAGCCATCGCCTGCTCCTCTCTGCCCATCCTGTTTTTGGTCGCATCCAGCTGACCCAAACGACTTTTGAAAATCCAGCCCAACCTTCTACTTTTATCATGGTTTTGAGAAAGTATTTGCAGGGTGCCCTGATTGAGTCAATTGAGACAAATCGAAAATGACCGAATAGTGGAAAATCACGGTTTCCAATAAAAATGAGATTGGGAGATCATATCCAGGCTACCTTTGATTATCGAGATTATGGGCAAACACAGCAATATTCTACTCGTGGATAAAAGTAGCCATAAAATCCTCGAAGTCATCAAACACGTTGGCTTTTTCACAAAACAGCTACCGCACCTTACTTCCAGATCGACCTATATCGCTCCACTAGTACCGAGTCCCTCAACCTTTTACTGATCCAGGATGAAAGCTCTTTTGAAATCCTGCAAACCCAAGAACTGAAGGCAAAAATCTTCAAAGCCTCTTTTCAAGGTCTGGGACGTGATACAGCAAACGAACTGGAAAAAGCATCTATTGTCAGTGATAAACTGTCTACTTTCCGTAACTTTTCGAGCAAGAAAACCAAGCCTTTGCTGACGGAGACTTCTTTTTTCAGCCCAGTTTCTTTTATGCAAACTCAGTGTAGGAGAGCCTTTTTGCCAGTCCTTTCTGACTTGCTGGACACCTACTATAAGGACAAGGCTGAACGGGACCGTGTCAAACAGCAAGCCAGTGAACTGATTCGTCGCGTTGAAAATGAACTTCAAAAAAATCGACATAAGCTGAAAAAACAAGAAAAAGAATTACTGGCAACAGACAATGCTGAGGAGTTTCGCCAAAAAGGGGAATTGCTGACAACCTTCCTCCACCAAGTACCTAATGACCAAGATCAGGTTACCTTGGACAACTACTACACCAATCAACCTATCACCATTGCGCTTGATAAGGCCTTGACTCCCAGTCAGAATGCCCAACGCTATTTTAAGCGTTACCAGAAACTCAAAGAAGCAGTCAAATACCTTACTGAGCTGATTGAGGAAACCAAGGCTACCATCCTTTATCTAGAAAGTGTCGAGACTGTTCTCAATCAAGCTGGGCTGGAGGAAATCGCTGAAATCCGTGAAGAATTGATCCAAACAGGCTTTATTAGAAGACGCCAACGCGAGAAAATTCAGAAACGCAAAAAACCAGAACAGTATCTGGCGAGCGATGGCAAGACCATCATCTATGTCGGACGAAACAACCTGCAAAATGAGGAATTGACCTTTAAAATGGCCCGCAAGGAGGAACTTTGGTTCCATGCCAAGGACATTCCTGGAAGCCACGTCGTCATCTCAGGAAATCTTGATCCATCTGATGAAGTTAAAACAGATGCGGCAGAACTAGCGGCCTACTTTTCCAAAGGGCGCTTGTCAAATCTAGTTCAGGTAGATATGATTGAAGTGAAAAAACTCAATAAACCAACTGGTGGCAAACCCGGTTTTGTAACCTACACAGGACAAAAGACCCTCCGCGTTACACCAGACCCAGAAAAAATCGTATCTATGAAAAAATCCTGATTTCACTTGAAATCAGGATTTTCTTTTACATTTTACTCTGCAATCAAGGTTTCCAAACCAACCTTCATCATATCAGTGAAGGTATTTTGGCGTTCTTCTGCCGTAGTGTCTTCATCTGGATTGACCAAGCTATCAGAAATGGTCATGATAGCAAGTGCATCAACGTGGTGTTGGGCAGCAAGATAGTAAAGAGCTGCTGCTTCCATTTCCACAGCCTTGACTCCCCATTTACCAAGTTCGATGTTCTTTTTTCAAAGTAGTTTGAGTAAAAGACATCTGATGACAAAACGTTCCCAACGTGGGGTGGTCACACCTAGTTCTTTGGCGATATGGTAGGCCTTGTCTAGCAAATCAAAACTAGCGATTTGTGGAAAATCATACTGTGGCCAGTCGTTGCGGATAATGTTTGAGTTGGTTGCAGCCGCCTGCGCCAAGACCAATTCACGGACATGAACATCTTCATTTAATGAACCCGCAGTTCCCACACGGATCAATTTCTTTACACCATAGTCCACAATCAACTCACGCGCATAAATCGAAATGGAAGGCATCCCCATCCCAGTTCCCATGACAGATACACGGTGACCCTTGTAAGTACCAGTGTAGCCAAACATGTTACGCACTTCATTAAAAACAAACAGCATCTTCAAGGAAATTCTCCGCAATAAACTTTCGCACGAAGAGGATCCCCAGGAAGAAGAATTTTATCAGCAATTTCACCCTGCTGAGCAGCAATATGGATAGACATAATTTAAGATACCAGAACCTGTCAAAAAGCGAAGGGAAAAATAGGAGTTGCGCAGTGAGCGATGCTCGCTAGACCAACTATCTTTTTCCCACTGCTTTTAGGGTGGGTTCAATTTTCTTTCTTAATTTTGATGATAAATAGGGAGAATAGCACGGGTTCAATTCAAAACCAAACTACCCCTACCTTTCAATGCTTTTTAGAAAAGTTTTCCGCTCGTGTTCAAATCTAGAACACCTTACTCTACCTTTCTTTTGTATATTTAGGATAGCGACAGAGAACAAAGTAAAAAATAGGGAACTGACGACGCATCGCAGATGCTAGACAGTTTATCTTTTTACATAGTTCTCCGCCCGTATTCAGTTCAGCAAATACGGTTTACCCATCCTTTCTTTTCTTGATTTTAAAATTAAATATTTCACAGAACAGTTAGCTCTGAGTTTGACTATAACTCAGATACTCTGCCTTTCTGTAATTCCTAGTTTACCAATGAATCTAAAAAAATGCATACAGTTTTGCATTCATTTTCAGAATAATCGTTTCTACGTAATTCTTCTGGTGTTTTGAACGAAAAGTGAACTTTTTCACTTTGCTCTCTTAATTTGCTCCTCACCATCCGCAGTAATTAAGAGTTCTACTGCTTCTGGGATCAAATTCCAAATGAGCCTGAAAAGGCATAATGTTTTTGACCGAAGCGAATAATCTGACGTGGACAACCTTGACTGGTCGCAAGAACAACAGCATCCTCTGTCAGCCCTGGCATATCACCATGCCAGTGGCCGGTTTCTATGTTTTTTCCGAACAAGCTGACATGAGGATCTGTTAGACCTTGCATCGTCAATGTCACAGGATAAACGCCGATCTCGCGCTCTGGACTATGTTCATACTCCGCACCATAGGGCAACAGACAGGGAGTTGCGCACCAAGACAGACACCAACAATATAAATATCTGCAGCAATCGCTTCTTTCATAAAAGCAAGCTCAGCCTTTGGATCATAGTATGGGAAGTTTTCTCTATCCTCATCAGGTGATTGAGGACCACCCATGACAATCAGAAAAATCAATCCCGTCAATTGTTTCAGGAAGAGGTTCTTTTCATAAACCTTTGTTGATGTAATTTGATGACCTCGTTCTAGAGCCCATTTTAGATATGCGCCTGGAACCTCAAATGTCTCATGTAAAATAAAGTGAACTCTCATGACATTACAATTCAGCAAGAATAGCTTTTCAGCAAGCCTTTGAAGTCGCCTTTGACACGTTCAGTCACTTCTACAACTTCTTCGTGGTTGAGTTCTTCTTGGAAACCTGCAGCATGGTTAGTAATACATGAAATACCGAGAACTTTCAAGCCTGAGTGAGCTGCCACAATAACTTCAGGAACAGTGGACATACCAACTGCATCTGCTCCCAATGTCTTATAGGCACGAATTTCTGCAGGTGTTTCATAAGTCGGACCGGTTACACCGATATAGACACCTTCATCAAGCTTGATACCAAGTTTTTTAGCCACTTCATGGGCAGTAGCACGGTATTCTGGTGTGTAGGCTTTAGACATATCTGGGAAACGTGGACCAAAATCATCCAAGTTTTCACCCATCAATGGGTTTTTGCCCTCGTCATGTTGATATGGTCTGAGATAGCCATCAAGGTACCAGGACCAAAACCAATACCTCCAGCTGCATTGGTTACAATGACACCTTCACATCCGAGAACTTTCATCACACGTACTGGGAAAGTCACCTACTTCAAAGGATTTCCTTCGTAGAAATGGAAACGCCCTTGAAGAGCCAAGACCTTGCGACCTGCAAAGTTCTCCATATACCAATTTACCAGCGTGACCAACTACTGTTGAGCGGCCCCAGTTTGGAATTTCTGCATAGTCTACTACAACTGGATTTTTCGATTTCTTCTGCAAGTTCTCCAAGTCCCTGATCCAAGGATTAAACCAAACTCAGGTGCTTGATTCCCTTTGTCTTTCAGGAAAGCAGCTGTTTCCTTGATCTTTATCTAAAAAATGTCATTCTGTGTCTCCTTTATTATTTTTTTAGCATTTGACCGATTTTGTCAAAGGTTTTTGCATTACGAATGGTGATGTTGCGATAAAAAGGCATCTTGAGCAAGTACTTGTGATAGGCAGTTGCATAGTAGGATTTTTCAGAGAATTTCCCCAGAAAATCCCAAGTCTTCCAAAAATGAACCACTTCATCTTTCAGTTCCAAACTTTCAACTTTCTCAATGACTTGAGCCACATCCAAGCCCTCCGTGTAAAAGAGGACATCCTTTTCGAGCCAGATCTTTGGTCCACCATTCAGGCAGATTTCTTTCAAGTTCTGCTTCAAAGTCCTCCTAGACTCAGCAAAGAAAAAGCTCTGAATAAATGGATAATGGACTGCAAAGAAAAGCCTCTAACTTTTTCAACCAATTGGGCTTTTGGGCATCTGTCGAAGTAAAGAAAATGTTGCCACTGTTGATGTAGGTTTCAACCTTTTCCAGCCCCAACTCTGTCAGTTCTTGACGAAGTTGCGCCATGACAACTTTATTTTTCCCACCGACATTAATGCCCCTAACCAGTAAAGCATAGTGTGTCATCTTATACCAATTTATCTAAGAAACTTTCCCCAATCATGGCAGTTTCCACACCAAAAGTTATCCGCAACTGTCGCTGAGATATCTGCAAAATGTCCAACTGGAATGACACCATTTCCCTTAAAGCTAGGGCTGTAAGCTAAAAGCGGAATATATTCACGAGTGTGGTCAGTTCCTGCATAGGTTGGGTCATTTCCATGGTCAGCAGTAATCAAGAGAAGGTCATCCTCTCTCATAGCTGCGATAATTTCAGGCAAGCGCTCATCAAACTCATGCAAGCAATCACGGTAACCATGAGCATTGCGGCGGTGGCCGTAAAGGGCATCAAAGTCAACCAAGTTTGTGAAGGAGAATCCTTTTTCAAACTCAGCAAGTCCCATAGTCTTCAACAGTGTATCAATTCCATGACTATTTGACTTGTTATGACCCATGTCATGGTTGATACCAGCACCGTTAAAGATATCGTTGATTTTACCAACAGCGTAAGTATCGATACCAGCTTCGTTCAATTTATCCAAAACAGTCGGGGCAAATGGAGATACGGCCAAGTCACGACGATTTGCCGTACGAGTGAAGTTACCTGGTTCACCCACATAAGGACGGGCAATGATACGACCTAGAAGGGCTGGACGTTCAAGAGTAATCGAACGAGCGTATTCACAGATACGGTACAATTCATCCAAAGGAATGATGTCTTCGTGGGCAGCAATTTGCAAAACAGGGTCAGCTGAAGTATAGATAATCAACTCCCCAGTTTCCATCTGACGTGGTCCAAAATCATCGATAACAGCCGTTCCTGAGTACGGTTTGTTGGCTTCACGAATGACCTTACGTCCTGAAAATTCTTCGATTTTTGTCAAGATTTCTTCTGGGAATCCGTTCCAGAAAGTATCGAAAGGCTCCGTAATGTTGAGTCCCATGATTTCCCAGTGTCCAGTCATAGTATCCTTACCAAGAGATACTTCTTCCAATTTTGTTGCATAACCTGTTGGATTACTTTCAGCTGGTACAGTCTTCAGAGGCGTTTCGCGAGGAATATTTCCTAGACCGATTTTAGCCATGTTTGGAACATTCAAACCAACTGTTTTTGAAATGTGTCCCAGTGTGTCAGAAGCTCCATCTGGAACCCCTGCATTGACAAAGTTATTAGCATCTGGTGCAGCACCGATTCCTACAGAATCCAGTACCACCAAGTGAATTCGATTAAATTTTGACATAATCTGTCTCCTTATTATTTTAGTTATCTTGCTTTTGTTGAAGTTAAAATCTGAACACCATCTCGTCCCGCTACGATGACCTTATCCACCATTTGGTTGAACAAGCCATGCTCTACGACACCAACGACATGGTCCATTTCTTGCCCGAAAGTAATCGGATCTTCAATGACATCCAAGGCAAGGTCAATGATAAAGTTCTGCATATCGGTCACAAAACGTTGACCGTCTTTTTCACGGAAACTTGGTTTGTAGCCAGCTCGTTCAAAACGACGAAAGACCTGTTCTGCGCCATACTGAACCACTTCTACTGGCAATTTAAAAGCACCTAGTTTTTCTACCAGTTTGCTTTCATCCACCACCCAAATGTATTCTTTTGAGGGCGTTGCGACAACCTTCTCCATCAGAAGGGCACCACCACCGCCTTTGATTCCGTTAAACTGGCTATCTACTTCATCCGCTCCGTCGACTGTCACATCGACAAAGTCCACTTGATCAATCGACTTGAGCGGGATATTAAGACCTTCGGCCTGTTTACTGGTCACACTGGAAGTTGTTACAGCAGTAATCTGCAAACCTTCTTCCTTAATCCGACGACCGATTTCTTCTACGAAATAGTAGGCAGTAGAGCCAGTTCCCAGTCCGACTACCATCCCATCCTTGACAAACTCAGCAGCCTTGATACCTGCCATTTTCTTCAGATTTTCCACTCAAACACCTCCATTAAAGAGCTACTTTTCATTATAACATGTATCCGTTTTTATTTCATGGATACACTGGAAAAACCCGAACATTTTTATTTCGGGTTTTTGGTGTCCTATTTAACCATATCAGGATCGTAATCATAGAATCCTGTATCGAGGAAAACGGTTTTTTAGGGTGTAACTTGCGCACTTCCTCATCTAACAAGAAGGCTTGGTCATGGCTAAAGTTGCCCTCTTGGATCAAGCCACGCGCTTGAATAAAGAGTTTGGCAATTTCTACAAAGTTCTGACCGGGTGTGTAGAGACCTTCTAGCTTCCAGTGAGTGAAACCATGTTCTACCAATTCTGTCAATTTGGTCATCAAATCAAGGTCATTATTTGGCAAAAGATATGGGTACCATGATTGTCTTCAAAAGATAGAATAATGGCTCTCTGGGATCACTTGGTTCTGCTAAGAAAGAGGTCACGCTTTACGTGTCTTTTCATCATCGATATGCGTAAAGTTATAGTAGTTTTGCAAGAGTGGACGCTTAGAATGGTGAATGACACTAGCTCCGTAAACCAACACTTCAGCAGGAATTTCCAAAATCTCAGGCATCTTGAAGAGCTCAGCAGATGGAATTTCACGCGCCAAAAACCGCCTCAGAGGCGCCTGCCTTTTTGACCCCAGAAAGTTAATCTGACGACTGCTTGTCACCATGGTTGAAGCATCGTAGATGGTCTTAAATGAATAGCCATCACGGTTGACTACGTAAAAGACACCTGCATCCCCAACAGTAATATAGTCTGTCTTGATTTCTTCCAAGAAGTCTAGGAAAGGGCTTGATACGGTCCATCATATCTTGGTGCATGAGGGCATTAACCGCAACGATCAACTCTTTACCAGCCTCATGAACGAGCTTAGCGATGGTGCGCAAGTCTTCATAACTAAAAGGTCGTTGGCAGACGAAGGCCAAAAATCTTTCTCACCGACATAGATACGGTCTACGCCAGCTTCGAGTAACTGTTCAACTTGTTCAATACTTTCAGCAGTTGCTGTAATGATAATCTTTTCCATAAGAAAAATTATACCACATTTCTCAAAAATCAGCTATGAATACTAGGAGTTTTATAAAAAGTCAAAGTCATTTTTTAAAGTTTGCAATCAAAAAGTGAACAGTAACTAGTACCGTCCACTCTTTTTTATGCATGTGTTTTTTCTACTAGGTGGCCATCATTCATGACATAAATACGGTCAACCTTATCAAGAAGGCGAGTATCATGTGTAATCATGACAACTCCTCTACCTTGTTCGTGGGCAATGGCAGCCAACATCTCCGTTACTTGATAGGCACGCTCAGTGTCAAGACTAGCTGTCGGCTCATCTGCAAGCACGATGCTTGGATTGTTATAGAGCGCTCTAGCAATCGCCGCACGTTGACGTTCGCCACCTGATAGAGCCTTGGGATAATGATCTTGTACCTTTTCCAAATCCAACAAGTCAAAGAGCTCTTTTTCGATCACTTTTACTATTTTTTCCCTTATCCAGTCTGTCAATCAAATCCAGCTGTTCCTTGACTGTTAGAAAAGGAATTAAGTTTGAAGCCTGAAGAATGAAACCAAACTCTCTAAAACGGAGATCTGTTTTTTCCTTCTCCGTCAAACTGCCTGTTTCCTTCCCCTTGACTAGAATCTTTCCACTCGATGCTTCCTGAAGTTGTCCTAGAGTTGTTAGAAAGGTCGTCTTTCCAGAGCCTGAAGGCCCAACGATAGCCACGAACTCTCCCGCATTTAGCTGAAAATTCGTCTCATGCAGGGCTACGACTTTCATCTTTCCTTCCCCGTAGGTTTTTGTCACTTGAGTCATTTCAATCAATGCTGTCATACTATTCTCCTTATCACTCTGCAATCGCAGTAATCGGGTCCACCTTTAGCAAGCGTGGAAGTGAAATGACACCACCTAGAAGGGCCATCAAGGAAATTACCAAACTTAGGACAGAGTAGGCTATCCAACTTGGGATAGAAAAAGAAGGTAGCTGGTAAGACTAAAATCACTCCTCCGATTGCCAGCAAGGCTAAAGCAATCCCCATACCAGCTAGGAGGAAGATTTGACAGAAAAGAGACCATACAATGGTTTTGATCTGTATTCCCTGAGCCCGCATTATTCCATAAAGTCCTAGTTTTTGGATGGTAATGATATAAACAAAAATCCCCACAATCAAGCCTGTGATGACAATCATAGCGAGAATCATTCCTGAAAATACATTCACCTGAGGTGTGTAACCAGGAATTTTTGATATCATTTTTGGAATAGAAATCTGTTTCAGTCCGTCTCCAGCCACTTCTATATCATTTTTCAATACCAAGGCAGAGATGGAACGATTGGCTTTCAAGGTTCCTTGTAAGGTCCAATAAGTTGTCAGACTCGTAAAGACAACAGGCTCGGTGAAAAATTTATTATCTTGAGTCAGGCCTACAATCTTGTAACTTGCCTCGCTTCCATTGAGCTGAATGGCATCACCTAGCTTAATCCCATAATTCTCAAAGGACTGATCCACGACAACCTCATCATCTCCTTCAGGATAACGACCCTCCGTCAAACTAGGAGAGATAAAAGAGTCCCACTCTTGAGCAAAGATGGAAACATTGATCTTTTCACTATCATCGACTAGATTGGTCACAGCGAACATATAGCCCAGGGGAGCAGCCTCTTTAGAACTCTTATCCTTGTAGTTCTTTTCAGGAATAAAGGATGCTGTCAAATTATCATTTGCGTAGTCAGATAAAACCACACCCGTCGCTTGCCAGTTATCAATAGCTGCTCTGTTATTTCTCACTAGGCCAAGAGCTAAACTGGTCATAAAAAAGACCATAAAAGCGATAAGAAAAATAGTAGTTAGAATCAAACTATATCGAAGTTTGTTTCGTACTATTTCTTTGATAGCAAGATACATGCTTATCTCCTTTAACGTTTTTCCCAGAGGTAGCAAAAAGCCACCCAGTCCAATAGACAGAATCTCTGTCTTATCATCTATTCAAAACAACTCCTACCAATACACTTCAAAAGTATCAAGGTAGCAACTCAACAAATTATCTTAGGAAAAGCACTTGCTTGCTATCAATTTATATAAGTTATCCTTTCCTTTACTCAGTATATTTATAAAAGAGTAGGTCTGGTCATCTGTTTTCAAGTGTAACATCCATGCTATCACTTTTCCCTAGTAGGTGTCAAGAAGAGCGACTCAGATAATGATAAGAGACTTTAGTAGTTTTGTAACAATTCTGTAATAATTCTCTGCATAAAAATGATAAAAATAGTTATGTACTGTTAAGGAGAGAATCATGCCCGCAAGAAAACTAGAAACTTATGAGTTTGAACAAGCTCCCGAATCGAATCAAACTCCGCTTTATCAAGATTATACACCGGAAGCTCCCAGTCGGCCCTAACTTAAAAGAGATTTTATTTTTTTGTAAATATTGCTTGTTTTTTTGTATTTTTTTATGGTGCTTTTTAGCTTTTATCTTTTTAGCCTTAAAAATTAAATACAGCTTTTATCATTTATTGCTGCAATGGGGACAAGCTTCGCACTTTTACAACTTCAACGAAAGATGATTAAACGAAAACTTTCAAAATAAAGGTTGGTACTACTACCAACCTCTTTTCTTGTTATCTAAAAAGACAGTTTCTCAAAACTGTCTTTTTATTTATTCTTTACGTTTTTGGAGGAGATTGAATAGCAATTTTTAACTTCAAAAAAATCGTTCCTCTAGGTTTGTTATCTTTCACGCTAATCGTTCCTCGTAAAGCATCAACAATCTGCTTGGCCAAAGAAAGTCCCAAACCAAAGCCACCTTTCTGACGAGTCCTTGCCTTGTCTACACGGTAAAAACGGTCAAAGATTTTCTTCTTATCGGTATCTGAGATTCCAATCCCATTATCTGTTACTGTAAGATAGAGGTGGCGATCTGTAGCATGAACTACAAACTCAATCTTGCCATCTTCTTCGGTATACTTGATAGCATTATCAAACAAGATGGTCATGAGTTGTTTTAAGAGCAACTGATCGGTCATGAATGGGACGATAAATCCGATTTTCATAGTCAAAAACACGATCATTTTCAGAAGCAATCAACTCATAGTTGGCAAAGGTTGTTTTAAAGAATTGTGGAGAAACTTCTGCTATTTCTGGTTTGATTCCATCATCTCGACGTGCAAGGTTGAGAAGATTGGTCGTGAGGAAACGCATGTTGCGAACTTCTTCAAGACTGGAAGCAATACTTTCGCTGGATTCCATAATCGTTGCCTCTGGTTTTCGAAAAGAGATTCTCTAAACGATTTTGTAAAACGGCCAAAGGCGTTCTCAGTTCGTGACTCGCATTTTCAACAAAGGACTTCTGCTTTTGCATACTTTCCAGTAAGGGTTTGACACTGACACGTGCCAGGTAAACACTGGCAATTAAAGATAGGAGCCAGAAACTAGCCATTACTACAACAATTAAATGCTCGTGGTTTTGGCTGATTTGCTCAAGCTGGCTGGTATTGATTAAAACCGCAGCATATTTGACATTGCTTGATACGGAGGAAGAGTTGGTTTCCATCAAAATCATCCGATAGGTTTCTTCCTGACCGTAGCTATTGACAACTTGAATTTGGCGAATATGATTCAACTCTTTCTTGTCCAGCTTGATCTTATCCAAGCCTAAAAAGCGATTGCCCAGTAAGAGTTGGTTAAAATCCTTGTCAAAGAGCAAGACTTCTGTATTGGAGCTAACATTGGGCTTTGATTTCAGCCTTGCTGGCATCCGCTGTTGCTGGTTGAATATCCTTGACTTCCTCAGTTGCCCGATTAAGGGCTAACTGGATGACCGCTTGAGGACTACTACTAAGGGCTTGGAGTTTTTCATCTACAGAAGTGTAGAGACTCGAGTGCATGACCTGAAGGATAATCAAGGTCATTGCAGAGAAAATCAAGGTGAACACCCCGAAGTTTCGAATGAAATAGCTGAAATCATCCGCGTACCATGTTTTTTTTAGTTTATTGAACATCTTTTAAAATATACCCGACACTACGCAAGGTTTGAAGATTTTCAGCAAAGGCTGTACCCTTCAGTTTCTTACGAACTTTTGAAACATAGACTTCTACAACGGAAATAGTCGTATCGCTATCAAATCCCCATAGACGGTCAAAAATTTGTGTCTTGGGAAGAATGACATTTTGATTTTGAAGGAAGTAAACCAATAACTCAAACTCTTTTTCCGAGCAATTCCACAGGAGTATCTTCCACTTTCACTTCATTCGTTGAAAGGTTGACGACAATATCCCCATAGGTCAAGGTGTTTTCGTTAAACTTGCCTGAACGTTTGAGAAGGGCTTGAATCCGCATTTTGAGTTCTTCTAGGTAGAAAGGTTTGGTGAGGTAGTCATCCGCTCCCAACTCAAAACCATGTCCCTTGTCATCCAAACTCTCTTTGGCAGTCATGATAAGGACTGGTGTTGTAATTCCTTTTTCACGCAATTCTTTCAAAACTTGGAAGCCATTTTTTTCAGGCAACATCAGGTCAAGCAGAATCAAGTCATAAACGCCACTTTCTGCTTCGTAGAGACCTTCTTCTCCATCAAAGACCTGCATGACATCTGCAAAATCATCTAAAAAGTCAAATACTGAGTTTGACAGACCCTAGGTCATCTTCTACTAATAAGATTTTTATCATCAGAAACTCCTCCTTGTTATGATTATTATACCAAAATTGCCTTAAAAAAAACTCAACTCTCTCTTCTTTTCAGATAGAAAGTTGAGTTTTTATTTACATTTCGAACGAATTAAAGCTTTTAGCATATTGGGCTACAACAGCTTCTACTGCTGCTTTTCTCACGCTTAATCAAGTCAACACGCGCTGCGATATCCTTGATCCCCATACGGATGTTACGGCTAAGAGCTAGGTCAGAAAGTTGTGGTTCAAAGAATTCCTTGTACTCTGCCAAGCGTTGCTCAGTCTTAAATACATGGGCAGGTAGGATAACAAAGCTATCAAAGCTCATATCCCCACCAAGAGCTGCCTTGATCCAATCCCAGTTTTCTCGCGCCCATACCCAAAACAGTTTCTTGAGTTGTTTGATGTCCGAGGAACTGGAGGTACCATGAAGACAAAGGTCTTGTGGTTTTCACCACAAATTTATCCTTCCATGAGCCAATCAAGGTTTGGATATTGTCAGCATCTGTACTGTAGGCTAGAGCAGCTGCCAACTGGCGTTTGAAAGACCGCATCTGTCGCATGAGTGTAGAGGTCCAGATAAGTTGCGACCAAATCCTTGGTCTCATGGTGTTTCATTTCATTGATGAGAACTTGAGCACGGATTGCTGCTGGAAGTCCTGCAAGATTCTCCTTATGAGCTGCAAAGATTTGGCTAGCAACTTGACTAGCTTCTGCATCATTTGAGCGAATCATCATAGAAACGGCCAACTGACGGACCAATTCATCCTCATCTGATTCTCCATCTTTGGCTTCAAAACCAAGACGGTCATAGTTGTGACGAGCCAATTTAGCAACCAGTGCTTTGAAGGCTGTTTCAGCATCCGTTCCTTCATCAATAAAGCGCTCAAGGGCTGCAAATCACTTGAGAAACAGCTGAAACAACAAGGTAAGACTCTTCCTTAGCAAGTTTATCAAGGACTGGGAGCAAGTCAGCATAAGAAATGTGCCCTGCTTCAGCAAGCAAACGACGTTCTTGAACGATTTGCAGTTTGCTTGTGTTATCAAGTGTCTCTAGCTCAGCAAGAACAGCATCTAACAAGTCTCCTTGATAGTCGGTAATGTAGTGGGCTGTATTTTCAGTGTTGAGACGAAGTGCTCCTTTTGTTTTCAGCAAGAAGAGCAGCGTAGCCAGGAATTTCGATACTTTCAGTTTCAAGTGTATCAGGCAAGCCTTTCCAGTTGCTGTTCAGTGGCACAACCCAGAGACGGTTCTTGTCTTCGTGCTCACCGATAAAGAATTGTTTTTGTGAAATCTTCAAGACATCATTTTCAACTTTGACAGTGAGAACTGGATAACCAGGTTGTTCCAACCAAGAATCCATGAAAGCCGCCACATCACGACCTGACGCTTGTCCAAGGGCATTCCATAGGTCACGACCGATGGTATTTCCGTACTGGTGTTTTTTTCAAAGTAGGCATGCAAACCTTTGGCAAAATCAGCATCACCTAGCCAACGACGAAGCATGTGCATGAGACGGCTTCCTTTGGCATAGACGATAGCGCCATCAAAGAGCGTATTGATTTCATCTGGGTGTTTGACTTCGACATGGACAGACTGAACGCCATCAGTCGCATCACGTTTAAGTGCCGCTGGAACACCACCTGTTTGGAAGTCTTCAAAGATATTCCAACTTGGCTCGATGGCATCCACACAGACGTATTCCATCATGTTTAGCGAAGCTTTCATTGAGCCAGAGGTCATCCCACCATTTCATAGTCACGAGGTTACCAAACCATTGGTGGGCAAGCTCGTGAGCGATAACAAGGGCAACTTGTTGACGGCTAGCAAAGGTTGAGTTCTCATCCACAACCAAGTAAACTTCACGGTAGGTTACAAGACCCCAGTTTTCCATAGCACCCGCTGAGAAGTCAGGAAGGGCGATATGAAGCGATTGAGGGATTGGGTACTTAACTCCGTAGTAATCTTCGTAAAACTCGATTGAGCGAACGGCGATGTCCAGTGAGAAATCAAGGTTAGATAGGGGGTGAGCTTTGGTTGAGTAGACACCTACGAGGGTACCGTTTTTAGTTTTAGCGGTCACCCCTTGCAAATCACCAGCTACAAAGGCCAACAAGTAAGAAGACATACGAGGTGTTGTCTCAAACTTCCAGATACCTGTTTCCTTGCGGTTTTCCACATCAATCTCTGGCATGTTTGACAAGGCCACTTCACCTTCTGCTTGGTCAAAAGCGAAGAGCGAGGTCAAAAGGTTGCTTTGGCTTCAGGCTCATCCACACATGGGAAGGCTTCACGCGCAAAATGGCTCTCGAACTGAGTAGACAAGACTTCCTTCTTGACACCATCAACTGTGTAGTAAGAAGGGTAAATCCCTGTCATGTTGTCTGTGATTTTTCCTGAAAAAGCGATGACTAATTCAACTTGACCAGCCTCAGCCAATTCGATATGAAGGGCTTCATTTGTCATGGTCAACTGTAAATGGACGAGCTTGACCCTGCAACTTCTACAGAAGCGATTTCCAAGTCTTTTTGGTGAAGGGAAATACGGTCACTCTGTGCTTGACCAGTGATGGTCACCTTCCCAGAAAAGGTCTTGGTCTCACGACTCAAGTCTAAAAATAAATCATAATGTTCAGGAACAAATTGGGTAATAAAATGTTCAACTGCTTGCATAGTTTTCTCCTATTCTAAGTTTAAGAGCTGTTTACTCTTCTTCAAACAAACTTATTATATCATGTTTTGCTTTGAGAAAAAAGGATTGGACGGTGATTTCCAAAAACTTTCTTTCCTTCTAGAAAGTCTACAGTGGGTAGACCTTGCGAAATTCTTCCAAAACGACCTTGCTGTCAGGTGTAAAAGTCAGTCCTGCCTCTCTCATCCACTCGGCGAAAACAGTCCTCATGAACCTGACGCCAATAGGCTAAAGGATTTGTCTCCTCACCTTCCTTATAGGCATGGTCTGCAGAAACTTGATTGAAAGGGTTCAACGGAAACCTTAGTAATTTCGACAATGCAGACAGCCTGATTTTTGACTATCTAAAAATGACATCGAAGGTTCCTTCTTGTGGAAGAGGTTCGTCTTCTAGTGCATAGAGGTCGTAGGCTGAGGCGGTTGCTGTCTTTTTCGCCTTTTTAAAAACCAAATCTGCCAAGAGATCGGCTTCCACTCCAAAAAGCCCAGGCATCTATCTCATCTCCGATAGAGGGGTTAATTTTGCTTGTATGCATTCCACATTTCTTGCGGTGTCATGGGTTGCTCCTTTGTAATTTTTTTACTTACTTTCTTTTACACGTTTGAGGTGGTCTGGATGATCAATCTCTAAATTAAAAATCTCTGGAATAGAACTGTAGTGGATAATGCACTTGATACCCCATCTGATTCATTTTTTTGTATGAAAGAAGCATTCAGATAGCCTGCTACAGCAAAGTCAATCTTTTTTTATCCTTTGCTTTATCCTGCATCTGTCTCAGCATATCTAACATAATGGGACTTTTCCATATCATGCCATTGACTATTTCTCACAGTCGCAAAAAACAAAAAGAAGTCAAATCATTCATTCCAACTATAATCTTTGAAATACCAGTTTCCATTATCCTGTCCAAGTCAAAAATATGCTGACGGTAATTCAATCATTGTGCCGACTTTTTCCCAGTAAAAACCATGCTGACGCAATACTATAATAGCTTGTTTTAACTGCTCAGCATCATTGACAAAAGGAAAAAAATAACAGACAGATTGGGGATTTGGTTTGATAAACTTTCTGTAACGACATGTGCCTCAGCCTGAAATTCATCCGGACACGCCAGCAAACGCCTTATCCCTCTATATCCAAATAAGGGATGATTTTCATCAAAATACTCTTTAGTCCCCTCTAAACAATTAGCTTCTGTATTCGTTAATTCTGAAAAAAACGATACCAAACCTCTTCATCAGAGTACAAGGAGCAAATGGTATCTAGATAATCTTTTTACAAATTGCTGACAACTTGCTAATAGGATGTTTTTGATTGAGCTCTCTCAGCAAGTATTCCCCACGAATCATACCGACGTGGTGCAATAATTGAGGATAAACTTTTTCAGCGATTTTCTCGCCACTAAGAGCTAACTGGTTTTTCATAGCCATTCACCTCTTTCCATCCTTCAAATTTAGCCACACTTCCTCATCCCTTAAAAGGGAAAAGGCTAACAATACCTTGCTCCTTGATAAAGCTTTGTAATCTTTCGATTTGTTCTTCTATTTTAGACTGGATATCCGCCTCGTCCAGAGTTGATTCCGCACTAAACAACTGAAGTTTTAACAAGTCTGCTAAGTAAAAGTAAGCGCCATTCAATTTCAGATGTAAAGGTCGAAGCTTGCTCGATTTTTGCAAGCTTTTGTTCCAAAGTATCACCATTCAAAAAAATCTCTGATGTACTTTCCTTCTTATTTTTTTCTAGTTGATTCCTCCCTCAGAATCTAGTGGACTTAAAAGGAGATTTTGATAGATGGACACCTGATTTTTCCGTCTGCTTTTCCATATAGGCCAACAAGACTATCGAACTCTCAACAAAGGTCCAACTATTATAATCTCCTTCAAAGGGAATTTGTAGCAAAATATCTAACAATCTTTTTAGCTAGTTCTTTTTGATCATATAGATAGAGTAAATAAGCAAGGTGATTAAGAGACTCAAGATAGGAACAGTTGGTCTTCTTGTACTTTTTAATATTTTTTTCTACATAGGGTTTTTAAATCAGAATGATTTTCCACTAGCTCAAATACTTCTATCAGCTTCATCTTAACTCCTTTGTGTCTTTTCCCTAGTCAAATATCTAGTAGTTAAAGCTTTTCTAATCAGCTAATCTAACTCTGCTCGACTAAACAAGTCTATCATAGACTCAGAATCGTCGCAAAACTCCTTAAAAACCTAAAGCAAATGTTGCTAAGGCATCAATATTGAAAGAATAGGCACAAAACATACTTCCTTCTGGATCAAAAGTCAATAGATTCGCTTAATTCAGGTATTTTTTCCTCTAAAAATATCAAAGCAAGAGATGCCCAATCGTATCCATTTCCTTCGAATCCCTCATCTTCCCGAGTGTCGAATACTTCCTGTCTGTATTCTCCATCAGGATAATAAATGAGCGACCCTCGAACACTTGTGTCTCTTCATCATGGACTAAAAATTTAAAAGGTGAAATTTTTATTTACCATTTTGTAATCTATCATTTCTTGACTCCTTACTGTATTCGCTTATGTTTAATAGAACTATGCAAATCCAGCTTAGTTACTAGGCAAAGGGAATAAAAGTATCATGTTGATTATAATAAATTAAGGCATCGACCAAGTATTCAGGGCTTGCGTCTGGCTTTTCATCCAATGCACTAGAAGGACATCTATCAGATGCTCACCATAATATACCAGATTAAGATTTCTCTCTACTACTTCCACAGGGTAGACATCTTTATCATCAACTACAACTGGATAATCCGACACCAAAAATAAAGGCTATCGAAAGCCAAATTCCTTCATCATTGCCATAGAGGCAAAAAGTCATCTTGAGTACATTGTTCTAACTTAACTTGCTCTAAAATATCTGCTAGTGAAAAAGAATTGGTGTTTACGCATGATTGCTCCTTTTATTTCTACTCACCTTCCACAAAAACTAGTCAGAAAAAGCCTCAAATGAAAGCCATTGACCAAAAAAATCTCAGCTCTTTCTTCTAAAACATAGTAGTAAACCTTACCATAATCTTCTTCCCTTAGAGACAGAGCATAGTTTCCAGACCCAGGATCATAGGCAAAATGAAGGAGGTCTTTAGCCTGAAATCCAGCAGGAACAACCTCATCGTCAAACCAGTTGAGGGCCTTCTCCATCTCCTCTAATGAATAAAAAGCATTGAAAGGAAAGAGATGTTTGTCATCATGAACACCAGACACACAAGATTGACCACCATTGTACTTGAGATAAAAGTTTAACATGGCTTCCGGCAATTTCTTTCCAAGCTTCTCCTCAAATTGTAAAAGGTCTTCTCTTGTAATTGGCTCATTCGCATCTGTTGCTCTCAGCATAATTATCCCTCCGGTTTTTACAATCTTTCTTCTAAGACCTTGTCAATAAAGTCATAGACAGTTGCAGCAACTTTTTGCATTTCTAAAGAGCCCAAAGCACCCAAATCATTTTCATAAATGCAATCATCAGCATTTTTCTTGATAAAAGTAGGCCAAATCTCCCTCTTGACCAATCATAAAGAAGTCTGGTTCATCTACTTCTATCTGATAGGTCTCATTACGCTCTAAGAGATCCTCCTTAGCATATAAACAGATACCTGAGTCACCAATCTCATAAGGATCCACTTCGTCCCATTCCAATAAAAACTGATGGTAGAAACTTGGAAACTCAAATCCAAATATATCTTGTTCCATCTTTTAACCTCCAATAGTGAACAATGCAAACTGTACCAAAGCATCACTTCAAACTCCAGCCACCATCCACTGTCAGGATTTGTCCTTGCATGGCAGATGCCTGACCGCTAGCCAAGAAAAGGCTAACTTGAGCAATCTCACTTGGTTCAATCCAACGCTTGATTGGGCGTTTCACTAGCTACCCAGTCTGCCAATCCACCTGGCTCAAAGTCCGCAGCAGTCATAGCTGTCTTGACCGCTCCTGGAGCGATACCCAAAGACCTGAATCCCAGCTTCAGCATAGTCTAGAGCCAACTGTTTGGTAAAAGCCCAGCCAAAGCATGCTTGGAGGAAGTATAAGCGTGTCCACCGCCACCTGCTAGGCTCGAAGCAATAGAACACATATTGATGATGATTCCTTTTTTATTTTCCAGCATTTGCGTCAAATAATAGCGAGTCAACTCTACTGGAGTAACGTAGTTGATTTCAAAAATCTCTTGAATTTCCTGTGCTGATTGTTCCAAAAGTGGTTTGTAATCATCCAAAACTCCTGCAGTATTGCACAAAACATCCACATAAGGACACCAGTCAAAAATAGGCTCCAAGTCCAAGGTCAAATCTCTCTGTAAAAAGTGAAAATCACCCATCTAAAGAGTGGATTTTTCACCTGATCTACTCCATATACTTGATAACCCTTCTCTAAAAAGAGGCGAGCTTGAGCCAGACCAATCCCTGAACTTATTCCCGTGATCAATACACGTCTAGTCATGCACTTCTACCCAATCTGTCGCCAAAACATCACAAGGTGTCGGGCTCACATGGAAAAACCTTCCCCTTCTCCAGACACGTTGATTAGGGAAATAAGGCGTCACTTCAAGTGCAACCCTGTTTTGCTCGATAGTGTCAAAAGAGTTGGACATAGTTTTCAGCCCCTCCCCAACCAGTTCGTACATATTTTTTTCTTAGCCTTTAATCCAGGTAGGGATTTCTTCAAATGTCATGACTGTCTCCTTTGTTGTCTACTTATTTTATTATAACAAAAATCGACAACCAATCTATCATGGTTCCCGATTTTGTTTCTTCCCTAGTCTTTTCCCACCAAGTTTGCTATTGATAGTCATCATGATGCTGGCAATTTTCTCTCCCCAGTATGGGTCAGAAGCATAGCGTACATTCATACCAGAAGCCTTGTTTCCAAGATGGTCTCGTCCATAGTCAATGTAGTTCTCACGAATCCACTTAGCTGCACCGAGAATCCCTTGTCCACATCATCAAATAGCCGAAGTATATGGGCTCGAGATCATAAGCTGCAATTCCAGAAGTTATTCTTATCCTTGGCAATCTGGCTCCGACCCCGAAAAGCACTCTCAGAGTGCACTATGCGCCATCAAGTAAAGAGCATTTACACCATAGCGTTTCTCAGCTTCATGAAAAACTAGCACCCTTACCAGCGAGGACGACTATCCCGAATATTCATCAAAGAATAAACTTTATCCAATTCGGCTGCGCTGTAATTACTTGGTTTAGTCAAATTTCTAAAGAGGAAAAGGATTTTTCAATGGTAAAGCCATCAAAATGAATTCCATCAGTTGAATAATATTTCTTACCAATAGTCATAGCTGAGCTATGTGCGCAACACGGAGACTTACATAAGGTGATAACTCATGGTAAAAATACTTGCCATCACTTGTATAATGAGGGACAAATTCACTTTCTTTATCAATAGCTACTAAATCACTTTTATTCATGAAGCCGGATAAACCAGAAATATTGACTGGTATTTGACTATCTTTTTTTAGATTGTGCATCTCCAAGTGAGACGATAGTTCCCTGTGATACATAACTCAATCTTTTCACCAGAAGCACTATAAACATAAGCAGTAATCGGTTTTACTTTGTAATATTTTGCCTCTGAGATCCACTTCCCATTATTCTGGAAGGAATACTCTTTACCTTTGATCGTAAAAGTACCTGTTACATATCGACCATCATCTTTTAGATAGTACCAAGCATCGTAATCTTTGTCAAAAATCCATTCATTTTTGGCCATATAGCCACCTGATTTAGGTAGTATGAACCAATCCATTCACGGGAAGCGTAGGCCCCACCTGACTTCAAGTAAAACCAGCTATTGTAGGATTTATCAAAATCCTCTTTTTCCCGCCATAGCGCCACTATCTTTCAGATAGTAGTCACTTTTCCACTGGCTGCTTGCCATCACACCATCGCTATTAAAAATAGTACCATGTTCCTTTGATTTTTTCCCATTTATTGCGGGAAATTTTTCCTGAAGCTGTGGCATAGTACCACTTGTCAGATATTTTTACCCAATCGTTTTCTGCCATGGCACCACTACCTTGGAAGAGATAGTCATTATAGATGGTGCGACTAAGCATGACACCATCTTTATCAAAAGTAATACCAGACGCCTTCAATCTTTTTCCCATTTGTCGCGAAATCTTGCTGAAAGCTGTGGCATAGTACCACTTGTCAGATATTTTCACCCAATCGTTTTCTGCCATGGCACCACTACCTTGGAAGAGATAGTCATTATAGATGGTGCGACTAAGCATGATTCCATTTTATCAAAAATAGTACCAGCTGCCTTCAATCTTTTCCCACTTAGTGCAGAAATCTTGCCTGAAGCTGTGGCATAGTACCACTTGTCAGATATTTTCACCCAATCGTTTTTCTGCCACAGCACTTTGACAACAGGTAATCATCAATTATAGTATTACTGAGCATAATACCATTTTTTTGTCAAAGTAATACCAAAGTGCCACTAATTTTTCCAGTTTACGACAGGCTGGTTATTTTCATAAAAACGCCATTTTTCCTTGTTCTTTCTGCCAACCTTCCTTGATAACTTCCTCTTTTTCCTTTTTTTGGAAGGATTTTCCTCTTTACAGCTGGCTCTTTCTTCGCCTCGACTTTAGGAACTTCTTTTTCTTGGGAGCAGCTTCCTCTTTTTCTCGACTACATCTGTGGTCTGAGGTTTTTCGTAACCTGAGATTCTTCAGCATGTACAGATGTCTTTGCAAATCCTGCCATAGAAAGAACAACAGTACTTGCAAAGTAGTATCTTCTTCATTTTATTCTCCTCAGTAGAAAAACTATCTACACTATTACTATTTTATAAACCCTATTGTAACATAGTTAACAGACGGAAATATTACAAATTGATGAAGATTCTATTTCTTGTTGACGATAAGGAAGACCTAGCTTATCTCAGACTGGCTTTGACTTCCTTACGGAGATCTTCCCAAACTGCTAATGCCGTATTTGTCCATGACTTTTTGGCAGATGTTCAATGATATCAGGACAAGCATAAGGATTGGTAAGTTAGCTGTTCCAACTCCGATGGCAGAAAGCACCAGCCAGATACATTTCTAGCGCAGCTTCAGCCGAATCACTCCCCATCCCTATGATGGGAAGTTCTGTTGTTTGGGCGACTTGGCGGATGAGTTTGAGGGCTACTGGAAAGACTGCTGGGCCAGACATCCCACCCGTTCCATTGGCTAGGATTGGTTTTTCTGGTTTTGAGGTCAAATCGCATACCGACTAGAGTATTGATCATGGTTAAGCCACTTGCTCCTGCATCTTCAGTGGCTTTAGCAATAGTGACAACATCCGTTACACTAGGAGTTAGCTTGACATGACTGGCACATGAGAAGCTTCCACAGCCGCTTTTACCACTTCGTAGGCCAAATCAGGATCTTGCCCAATCAAAAGTCCATGATTGCCGTGATCCACATTCGGACAAGAGATATTGAGCTCGATAGCTTTTACATTGGCTGCCTTGGATATTCCTTGAAACGGAAGCGTACTCTTGTTTTGAAAAAGCCTGCAACATTGGCAATGATGGGAAGCGTAGGATACTCCCCTTTCCAGCCAAGGCAATTTCTCTGCTAAAACAGCTTCTAAAGCCGGATTTGTAAGCCGATTGCATTGAGCATACTGCAGGTGTCTCTGCCACCCTGGGAGTTGGATTCCCAAAAGCAGTGGTTCTATAGTCGTTGCCTTAATCATAATGGAGCCCAAAGGTCTAAATCATAGTACTTAGCATACTCTTGACCAAAACCAAAACAGCCTGATGCTGGAATGATGGGATTTTTCAAATCCAAACCAGGTAGAGAAACTTGTAAACGTTTGTTAGTCATGACATTCTCCTTATAATACAACTGTTCCTGTGCGGAAAACGAGGCCATCTTCACAGACACGTTGACTGACAGTCTCACTATCTGGCACTTTTTAGAACGCAAGCGTAGCAAGCCCCATCCCACAAAGCCATACGAGATTCCAGAGATAGATAGGCTCTTGGGTGATTATAAAAATCTTTTGATTGATGTACTTCATCATTCCAGGAGCTCCCATGAGTAGATGGCATCAAACTGATTTTCTAAATCATTGATGACGACTGACATTTCCCTTGATGCCATACAGAACCATCATCTGTCGTTACAAAGACCTGACCATATTGGGACAATTCCTTTTCTAGGGATAACAGCATCCTATTAGCAAAACCGAGAACAGTTACTACTTTCTCACGCGCATGCAATTCCTTGAGCCACCTCGAGCAAGGGTGGAACACCAATCCCACCACCAACGAGGAGAACTCGGTTCTGGTCGTCCAAAGTCAAACAAAGTCAAAATCCATTTCCCTGAGTCCCATCACATCAGAGGATCACCCTGTCTTAAGGTTGAAAAAAATAGCTGTCCCAGCACCCTCAATCCGATAAATGAGATGACACTGCTTCTTGACCTTGTCAATAGACGAAATTGAAATAGGGACGGCGCAGAGATGGGCATCATCAGGCACACGCAGATGAAGGAATTGCCCTGCTCGCATGGCTTCAACCATCTCCCCTTCTAGGACTAATTCAAAGATTGCTGACGCAATTTCCTCCTGAGCAACCACCTTCATGGTTTCCAAACGAATCGCACCCAAACGCTTCTTACATGTGGGATTCATGACTTTTCCTCCTTAAATTTAGGGGACCAGATAAAGAAAAGACCTTGCTAATGCAAGGCCTCAGTTAGGGTTAGCTAGAACTCATGCGCACACTTAAAAAAGTCCCCACAGAGCTCCCCTGTCCCTTTTATCTGACACCTTGTGAGTCTCTCTGGACTCCCTTAAAGGTTAAATTTGATTAGTATACTCTTTAGATGAAAAAAAGTCAAGTAGAAAACGAACATTCTACTTGACCTTACTAGATTATTTTTCACGAATGACTTCGACCTTGTAGCCATCAGGATCCTTGACAAAGTAATAGTTTGGTGGGGTTCCAGGTGAGCCTTTTGGCTCTGTAACCTCATAGCCTTTCGCTATGTTCTTGATGAAGTGCCTCAAGGTCAGGTGTGCTGAGAGCGATATGGGCAAAGCCATCACCTACCACATAAGGACCGTGGTCATAGTTATAGGTCAATTCCAACTCGTAGTCATCACCCTCAAGTCCTAGATAAACAATGGTGAAGGCATAATCTGGAAAAATCCTTGCGACGCAATTCTTTAAAACCAAAAGCATCTTGATAAAAGGCGATTGATTTTTCAAGGTTTTCTACTCGCAAGCAAGTGTGTAGCATTTTTGAAGCCATAGCTTTCTCCTTTATTTCTAAAAAGACTGGGACAATCCTGTTCCAGTCTTATCAGTAATATTACAAGTTTTGCTTTAGCTGCATCTGCAAGAGCTGTGAAAGCTGCTGCATCGTTAACAGCCAAGTCAGCAAGCATTTTACAGTTAACTTCGATTTCAGCCAATTTCAAACCATGCCATCAATTGTGAGTATGAAAGTCCGTTCAAACGAGCTGCCGCGATTGATACGAGTGATCCACAATTTACGGAAGTCACGTTTTTTTCTGACGACGGTCACGGTATGCATAGTAGTAAGAGTTCATTACTTGTTCTTTTGCAGTACGGAACAAGATGTGTTTAGCTCCATAGTAACCTTTTGCTAATTTAAGAATACGTTTACGACGTTTGCGTGATACAACGCCACCTTTAACACGTGCCATGTTTTATTTCCTCCAAATATTTCCTAGAATTGTTTACTTACTATTAGGCTATTATTTCAAGCGAGTAAGCATTGCTTTGATACGTTTGAAATCTCCTGAATGCACCATAGATGCTTTACGAAGATGACGACGTTGTTTCTTAGTTTTTCCGTGGAAACGGTGAGAAGTGTAAGCACGGAAACGTTTAAGTCCACCAGAACCTGTACGTTTGAAACGTTTAGCTGATGCGCGGTGTGTTTTTTGTTTTGGCATGATTTTTTCTCCTTTATTTAACTTTCTGACAATTATTTTTTGTCAGTTGCTGGCGCCAACTGCATGAACATTTGGCGTCCATCCATCTTAGCTCGTTGTTCGATGATCGCAATATCTTGTGTTGCTTCAGCAAACTCGGCTAAAACTTTTGCACCAATCTCTTTATGGGTAATCATACGACCCTTAAAGCGGATAGATACCTTAACTTTATTTCCTTTTTCAAGGAATTTACGTGCATTACGAAGTTTTGTGTCAAAGTCACCCTTGTCAATAGTTGGGACTCAGACGAACTTCTTTCACAGTAACAACACTTTGTTTTTACGTTGTTCTTTTTTGCTTTTTCTGATACTCAAATTTGAACTTACCGTAGTCCATAATTTTTAGCAACAGGCGGTTTTGCTTAGGGGTTGAATCAATACTAAGTCAACATTTTGCACTATCAGCCAATGCTTGCGCTTCGCTGAGTGGCTTGATGCCTAGCTGTTCTCCCTCAAGACCGATCAAGCGAACTTCACGTACACGAATTTCATCATTGATGAATAAGTCTTGCTTTGCTATGGTTTCACCTCTTTTTTTATTATTGAGAAAAAAACAAGAGCGGGCTCGTAATGATACAAGCCCGCACGTTATGATAGCGTTTCTTAGAAACTTTTTCATCCGTAAGGGCCAGGCAACTTGATGTCACAAGGCGAGAAGCTCTCACTTCTGCTTTTCTCAACTTTTATATGATACCAAGTTTTCTCATCCCTTGTCAAGATAAAAAGTCATTTTTTTCGAAAAACTTTCTGTTTTTCTTCTTGATGTCCGCATCAGAAAAGAGAACCTAGTTGGTTCCCTCTCTGTGTTAGTTTTTCCTCACCTTCCATATAGGAAAGCTAAGACCTATTAAACAAACTTCCTTTTTCGTGAACTTCCCCATCTTTCGATAAATAGAATCCCCATAACAAAAGGATAATCAGGCAAGGAAGTAAGACCATCCCCATGCTCCAATTTAGATTGACATTATCAATTTGCTTAGGGTAATCTTCAGATAAAAATCTCTACTGAACGCAAGTAAGTAAAGGGAATCAGATGTGCAATACTCTGAAGAGGCTGGATCGTTTGGATACCAAACAACAAAGTCAACAATCCCAATGAGTGAAAGAAAGAGGACAGGCATTTTTTTGCTTGAAAAAAAGTAAGCAATCAAATAGACGACTTCCACAATGACGATAAAAGGCTAAGAAAGCTAAGAGCAAGCTAGGGAAATAACACATCTTGTATCTTTTCCCAATAGTTACCTCTTGATTCGTTAAGCTATAGAACGGGTAGGGATAATCTAACTGTCCAAAAACCACTTATCAGACTTCCCACTAGAAAAAGAAAAATCCACAGATTCCGATAAACAGCACGGTTACATAGCTCACCCCAACTCCAAGAGAGGACATGGCAAATGTCACTTTTGAAAAAGGATATAACTGAGCTGTATCGAGATTATTTTGATATCTTTCTGCGAACAGTTGTGTTAGCATAAAAATAATACCAATCACAAACAAGGTTGGGATGATAGCCTCTAAAATCCAGACAATCTGATCAATCCCGTGAGTCGGGAACTCCAAAGTATGTGCTTTTTATGTTCAAGGGATACAGGGCTTGGTAAATCTTTCCGTTGGCGGTCAATTGCCATTTTTAAATTCAGAGTTAGAAGTCGAGTTCATTTGACACAACTTTCATAATTCTTTCTCTTCATCTTGCCACTGCAAATAATAGGCTTCTTTCCATCGTCCTTCTTTTAGTAAAGTCAGAATTTCTTTCTTTTGCGTTAAAAAGATTTTTTTGCGATTCTAAATTTTTCTTTAACAACCTGGTATTCCTCCGAGCTGGTGTCAGAGATTTGGGAGAGTTTCACTTCATTTTCATTGATGATTCTCTCATCTTTTACAAGACGGGTTTCCAACTCGCTCTCCAAGCTGTGTGAGTTTGCAGTCTGACTATTTAAAATAAAAGGTAACACCGAGTACAGATGCAAATAAAAGCTAAGATAATCCAGTTTAAAGCGACTTTTTGAAAAACTTTCTTTAACAAAAAAATAGGCTAATATCTTTCATAACGGAACCTCTTCTATCTGCCCCTGATGAATGGTTACGATGCTATCGCAAATCTCCACTAACTCCTCTTTGTAGTGGGAACTCAAAAGAACCAGCTGTTCTTTTCTATCGATTTGTGCCAGCCTATCAAAAAAACTTCTGTCGATAATACTCATCTAAAGCCATTTGTTATCTCATCCATGAGCCAGCATTTCGCCTGACTGAGGAAATACATGGCAATCACCAAGCGTTGCTTCATCCCTAAGAATACTTTCGGATGGGAAGGTTGATATAGTCAGACATTTCCCAATAGTCGATTTCATCCCCTCAAGTTTAGGTCTGACTTCCAGATGTTTTTTATAAGACGAAGGTAGTCCATCCCACTTAAGTTTCCATCCAGCCATTCAACGCTCTCATAATAAAACAAAGAAGGAGGGAGCTGCGATATGTCCACTACTAAGGGAAGCAGCTTGCTAATAGCTCGGAATAGTGTCGTCTTTCCCGAGCCATTGATAGCAAGAAGGCCATAAATCCTACCCTTTTTAAAAGGTGAAATCAACATCTTGCAAGATGACTTGTCGCGTTTTTAAGGTAACATGAGTAAGAGTTATCATATCCAGCCCTCCTTTTTCTCACTCTTTTAACGATTGATAGTTTCCTGTCTAGTAGTTAATGACCTCATAGCGAACAGAATGTCAATCAGACCAACTTTTTAGTCATTATAGAGTAATAAAGCAGACCATCTTGGAATGTTTACATATTTACGTCCGTGGTAATTCATATTAAACTTCCAAAGCGGTATTCAATCATACCGATAACTTTTTAGTAACTGTCACAGCAGATACACTGGACTAAAAAGACCAATAAATCATAAACTGGCTAATAAAACAACTTTTTCTGATTTTTCATTGCATTTATATCGTTACCATTGAAAGCATTTTTCATTATATCGTTTTTCTCGGTATTATGCAACAGATTTTGAGTTTATTTTACTAATATATAACATTTTTCTTCCTAACGAACACTTTCGATTTGCCAACTATTCCATCCTTTAAAGCGAATAGCTCCGTTCTGGTCAGTTCGGTAAATCTTACTCTTGATGGTTTCTAGTCGTGTCAAGGTTTCCTGATGGGGGAGTTTTGCACGATTGTTCTTTCCAACTGAGATGAGTGTGGTCTCTGGTTTAAGTTTTTCTAGAAAACTGGATTTGATGATGTTTTAGAACCATGTTGGCCTGCTTTCAAGACATCCACCTCTAAGTCAGGATATTGCTTTAAAAGATCCTTCTCTCCCTTCTCTTTCAAATTTCCTGTGAAGAGAAAGTGCTTATCCAAGAGTTTTCCATAAAGAACCAGGGAACCATCACGATCCCCATCTCCAATCTGCCTTGGAGATGGGACTTCTAACTGACTTCCAAAAATTGGCAAGTTCTCCCCTGCTGTCACACTGCGCACCTCGGTTTGAGCTTGCTTCTGGTTCCGCTACAAATTCCTTCTGTGTCAGACTTCCTTTTGATACTAAAATCTCCCCGACATGGAAAGCCTTGGTCAACTCTAGCAAATCACCAACATGTTCCTTGTCTGTATTGGTCAAAATAAGCTGGTCAATTTTGGCTACTCCTCGACTTTTTAGATGAGGAATCACGGTTCGCTGGGCATTGCTGGTCGTCACCCTTTTCTTGCCATTTTTCGATTTTTCTTATCAGACTCTGCCTTACCCTCCCACATCTATGAGAATGGTTTTACCAGTCATATCCCGTAGGAAAATACTTTCTCCTTGCCCGACATCCAGCATGGTGATTTCATTTTCCAGTGGATGCTTGGTCGAAAAAGAGCCCCACGATAAAAGAGACTGAATCCCTGCTAGCCCTCTTTGATGTTTTTCCTAAAATCATACAGTAAGGCTAATAAAAAATTAAAAAGTAAAATCAAAAAGCCATGCATTGGGTTGACCAAAGACCAGAGGCCTGCTTGCCAGCTGCGATACCAAGCGAATGATGTTCTCCAACCACTCAAAGACAATGTTAAACTGGTGACTGGGTAAACAAAAGGACAGAATGAATAAGATGGACAAAAGCGGCAAGAAGACCACAGTCAAACAGAAAAGGAAAATACAAAGGTCAAAAGATAGACCAAGGCTGAAATTCTGCAAAATAGAAGGATAGAAATGAGCAATATTCCCAAGGAAATGATCAGACTTTCTCTAAACAGCCTTAATCCCCTCTCCTTCTTTGCTAGTCATGGTCAAGATAAAAGCATAAGCGCAGGACAAAGACACCTCCAGCTGTCAGGAAAAAGTTGGGCATGATGATAAAGAGGACAAGGACTGTTAAGGGCAAAGGTGTCAAAGCCCTTAACACCATGTTGAGCTAGTAACTTTTTGCAAGAGACTGCAGAATGACTGAGGCTGAAAATCCTGTCAGACCTGCATAGATAAGGAAAAAGGGATAGGTCAGCCACTTCAAACTTTTTCTTGAGTCAAGCCCAATCGCAGAGGAGTTTCTAAAGGCATCCATAAAAATCCCACCTGCATACCCGACAAGGCAAAGGGTGGATAATTCCTAGAACTAGAATAGCTCATTCATCTCCTCGAGAGTCCGTATCCAGATGTCCTAACAGAAGACCTGTCATCTATAGTTGCGCATAGGGTCTGGAAAGTGCGTCTGATCCAAAACTACAGCCTTTCGACGTAAACTTGATAAATTTTCACCTATATCCCAACTGCTAATCTGTTTAACACTGGATTCTCTTGATAGTCAGTGTCTGGTAAATCCTTGAGTCTTCAGGTAGGCTTGGTAGTTAAATCATCAAAATTCCTCTGACCTTCAGGCTCTGAAACTTTCCTTTCTAGTTCAATCTCATGAAGATCTGTTAAGGTTTGAAATTGCTTTTCTCCTCCTCAGACTGGGTTTCTAGTAAACTTGGAAGTATGGCCGTCAGCCTTGCTCGAAAGGACAGACTGTCTCCATTGACTTTGATGGTATCAGGCAAGATCTTCACCTTTTTCAACATAACCGACTAAATTTTGACTAGCTTGTGTCTGTTGCCAAGTTTGAAACAGAAACCAAAACTCAAAAACTCCACAAATCGCTAGAACTTTTCCAGCCGATTTCCAAAGGAAATTGGAAAAAGAGGCAGACAGACACAAAACCTAGCAGTGCGAGATAGGACGCTCCAAAAATAGCATAGTAAAAGCCAGAGTAACGAAAGCTCAGATAGATTAGAGGGAATAGGGAAGTTTTTAGATCCACTGTAACATAGTCTTTTAAGCTTTTCTATGGTCTTAGCGCCAATACCAGAGACTTTCTTTAATTCATCTACCGACTTGAACTTGCCATTTGCCTCACGATGATCGATAATATCCTGGGCTCGTTTTCCTCCCAAGCCTTTGACCTGCTTGAGTTCTTCCAGACTAGCTTTATTGAGATTGACCTTCTTTTCTTTACTTGTCGAAGGAGTCGTTCCAGAGGCAGTCTGCTGATAACTACTTCTTCTCCTTAGTTGGAACATAGACAAAGAGCCTCGTCACTGACTTTCTGACTAGATTAATCGACTTGCTATCTAGCTTCTTCTGTCAATCCCCGCCTTCTGAACGGCATCCGTGAACCCGACTCCCTACTGGTAAGTCATAAATCCCTGGCGATTTAACAGCACCCTTGACATCTACTGTGATTAAATCTTGTTCAAGAGACTCTTCCTTTCTTCCTTCCTCACTTCCTTTCAGACGATGAATCCTTTTGAAACAGCTGGAAACCCCAGCCTGCAAAAATTCGTTTCCGTGACGGGTGTTTCAGCGACGTTGGCTTTGAGCAGGAAAATCCGCCTGCGCCAAAACCCAAACCAGCAATAAATGACAATGATTTATACCTTTGATTTTCTGAATTGTCGGATAGTTTTCTCCTCTTAAATTATTCGCAAGAGGAAGAAAACAGCTGAAAATCTTTTCAACTGCTCGCTTATTTGCAAAATGAGATCTTCCTTGGTCAGGCATAATGAACTCTTGACAA
>BNJU01002814.1_pt1 | contig 50084 bp, 64 predicted proteins | sample 8539281 | NCBI WGS metagenome assembly BNJU01 (sample SAMD00202456, study PRJDB9452) | human saliva metagenome | isolation source: human saliva | place: Japan | reverse complement strand
GCGCGCTTACGTCAACCGCCATTCCGTCAGGTCCGCCGCGGCCCCGAACGCGGTCAACAGTACGAATGACCGCTACTACGAGGCGGCGCTGGACGGGTTGACCCCGTCCCCTGCAGTGAGCTACCTGCTCAACCTCACTGACATGACCCTCAAGGACTATCGGAGCATCGGTGCGTACAACGCGATGAACATCGCCGCTTCCATCGCCGCCAACCGTGCGATGGAGGAGATTGAGAACTCTCTCACCGTCCACCTTCCCGAGCCCCGCTCGTTCCGCACCCGCCTGTCACGGGCCATCGACGAGCGGCGCAGCGTCCGCACCTTCGCCGACTCCCTGGTCTCCGCAAGCGCCCTGTCCTCATGGATCTTCTGGTCGCTGGGCCTGACCACACGGCAGCAGACCTTCCGTGACGTCCGTGTCCCGGCGAGGGCGTACGCCTCCGGGGGCGGCCTCTACCCCATCACCACCTGGTTCCTCATTGACCGCGTCTCGGACATGTCCTGCGGTGTGTACCGGTACCAGCCGTACAGCCACACGCTGTACCCGCGCCTTGGCGAGGAGCACGATCTTGAGACGCTGTTCCCCGGAGGGGCCTTCGATCTTGCCCACGCAGGCGGCGCTGTCCTGTACGAGCTCGATCTTGACCGGGTCCTTATGAAATACGGGGACCTGTCGCTGCTGACCGGACTCGTCGAGCTGGGAAACATGACCCACTCTCTCGAGCTCAACGGTCTGCCATGCGGGATCGGGAGCCGTCAGGTGGCGGGCTTCGACAAGGCCTACGCGCAGGACCTTCTCGGTCTTGACGGGGTCAATTCTCATGTCGTCTTCACCCAGGTCTTCGGCCGGAGAGGTTAGTTCATCATGCAATCGGTCTCGCCCGTCTACCGTCTCCGTCCCGGTACGAGCGTCCTGGAGAACGACGCTGACCTTGTTCTCCGCGCCGGGGCCATTCACCGTCACGACATCACCATTGACAAGCAGCAGTCCGACGCCGCGCTCATCGACGCGCTTCACCGTCTGGCGTGCGGCGAGGACGTCTCGCCTTCCGACGATGTCGTCGATGACCTTGAGCAGCTTGTGACGATGGGCTTCGTGCAGGACGTGCAACCGGTCCGAGACGGCCTGTCGCACGTCCTCGTCGAGGCGGCCTTCCTGTCCGATGTCGGGGGCATGGGGGACCGGGTCACCACTCTCGAGGAGATGCTCCCGGCGGAACTCGTCGACGCGATCCTCCTGGGCCGTCGCAGCTTCGGGCTGGAGGATCTTCCCATCGCGTGGGATCCGGGCACCCGGTGGGCCGTCGTCTCCTCCTTCACGCAGCTCAACCGGCTTCGAGCACTCAATCGTCTGCTGCGCGCAGCCCGCATCGGTTTCACCGCTGCTCTGGTTGATGTCGACAATGTCTACCTCGCAGGCATCCGCCCGACGTCCTCGGGATGCCTCGAGTGCCTCGAGACCAAGGTCATGACCCACTTCCCTGGAATGGCCGACGAGTACCTCTCCTCGGCCTCGCCCCAGTCCGCGCGTGCCCTCGAGCACGAGACCGCGCTCGCTGTCGCGATGATGCGTTCCGAGATCGAGTGGATGCGGCGCTTCGGAGCCCCCGCCGTGGACGGCATCGCCCTCCACATCCACCTGCCGACGTGGGAGTTCTCCCGTTCCCTCAATCTCCGCACCGCGTTGTGTCCGGCCTGTGCCGGTCTCAACAACGCCCAGTTCGAGGAGCGCAACCTCCGGATCGTCAACCTGCTGGCGAGGACGAAGTCATGATGGTCCTGCGCAACCACGATGCCCTCAGCCGCCGCCGAATGGCGGCCATGCAGGATCCGGTGACCGGTGTCTACCAGTACGGTCAGCGCTTCCAGGGCGTGCGCAACGCCCCCTTGCCCTGCTTCAGGTACGCAACCGCCCGGTTGACGGGCTTCGAAAAGATGCTTGGTCGAACTGACGAGACACTGACCTACCACCTGTGCGGGTACGGGTTGACCCCTGGGGAGTCCCTCGTCTCCCTCGTCGGGGAGACGGCGGAACGATTCTCCTATGTCGCCTCTCAGGCGCTGCTCGGGGACCGCGTGGTCCGAGCCTCCTACGCGGATCTGGTTCGGGACTGCGAGGCGAACGGTGACAGGCTGTGCCCGTTGAGTCTTGTCAACGTCGTCTATGACCCTGGGACCCCGCACTGGGTCGAGGAGACCGATGAGCTCACCTGGTTGCGAATGACGTCCGCGAGTGACACGAGTCGCTGCGTCCTGATTCCCCTGCAGATGGTGCTTCCCTACTCGAGCGGGCTCTTCGCCGACGAGCCGCGCATCCTGCCCTCCGCCGTCTCGACCGGAACGGCCTGCCACGAGACCTTTGAGCATGCGCTGGAGAACTGCCTCATCGAGTACTTCCAGATCGATTCCTTCAATCTCTGGTGGTTCGCCGGGGTCGAGTCGCCCGTCGTCCGTACTGACACCGCCGAGTGTCTGGAGAAGTGGGGGTTCAGCCGGCCGGAGGTGAGAGAATTCGCCCGAGATTTCGAGGTGACGTTCCACGACATCACCCTTGACAAACCGATGCCTATATTCGTGTGCGAGATTCGTGCCCACCGCAGCGGCCTGCCGCAGTACGGTCGGGGTCCAGGGCGCGTGGGACCGTGAGCATGCCCTCTATCGCGCATTCATGGAGTGCCTGGCTGTGCTCGACTACAACATGAACTCGGTGTGGCTCGACGCCGATCACGCAGCGAGTGATGCCGACGAGGAGAAGGCCTGCCGTATCGACAACCTCGATGACAATGTTGCGTTGTATGCGCGGCGGGGCTGCTCGGGACGATCGACCTGCGGCATCACTGCAGAGGCCCTCGTCGGCGGAGTCGGTCGGGTCAACGGGTTGTCGGATTTTCCCCATGCCGGTTTCCTTGACATCACGGCGCCCGAGTTCGCCGCGCTCGGGATGTGCGTCGTTCGGCTCGTCGTCCCTGAACTCATCCCCATGTGCCTTCCGTCCTTCCCCCAGCGACGGCACCCGAGGTACGCGTTAGCGGGCGGGGTGGTCAACGATGCTCCTCACCCTCTGGCTTAACGCGCTGCTCGTGCTCACCTGCGTCCCTGGCAGCCTCGTCCCTCTCCTGAGCCGTGGTCGTGAGGACCGCAGGACACGAGCCTTCCTCCTGACCATCGGAGCCGTCGTCCTGCTCGTCTGTCTCACCCGCATGCTCATCCACGACGGCGCCGCCGGGTTCGCAGCGCGTTCTGCTGTTCTGAGAACGGTGGCAGGCATGGTGCTGATCCTGATCGGGGGCGTTGTTGCGTACGTGCTCGAGGCACTGTCTTCCTTGTGGGCACGGTTGGGGAGCCTTCGTGGCTGGCACAACGCCATCGATCTGGGTGAGTACCGTATGCTGCTCGGCCCGCTCCTCATCGTCCCCGCCCTTGAGGAGGCTTGCTATCGTTGGTGCCTTTTCACGGTCGCGGCCATGGTTGGCCTCGGGAACTGGCAGAGCGCGATGCTCAGCGTCCCTGCTTTCGTGCTGGGGCACGTCGTCGTTGATGGCCTCGCTGGATTGCGCAAGGTCTTCCTCGCCGTTGTCGCGTGCGGAGTCTTCGTTCTGGCCGGTCTTCCCGGGGCAGTCCTTCTGCACGTGCTGTTCAATCTTCTGGTTTTCTTACGTAAGTTCGCGGATGCCGCCGATTTCTCAGCTCGTCGTCTCATGTGAGTCGCTTGGAGGGGGGAGCAAAGTGCCGGTGCCGTCTGCCGACTCTCAAGCGGTGGGCTCCCCGGTGACCAGGCGGACGAGGTCTCGGCGCGCCCGGTGCCCCTCCGGGGTGGGGAACTGTTTCGGCTCACCACGCGGTGCGCGGATTCGCGGATGTGACTTCGTGTGGCTACTCAGTACAGCGTCCCGCCGGCGAGCTGGTTGTTCTTGACGTAGTCGCGCAGCAGCCACGTGACGGTCTTGGGGTCGTAGTGGTCGAAGATGCGCGGCAGGCTGCCGTCATCGAGCGCCGCGAAGGCAGCCAGGTCCTCCTGGCTCAGCTCGAAGTCGAAGACGTCGAAGTTCTCCTCCATGCGGCTGCGGCGCACGGACTTGGGGATGACGACGACGTCCTTCTGCATGAGCGCCCGCAGGATCACCTGTCCGGGCTTCTTGCCGTACTTCTCACCGATCTCGGTCAAGACCGGGTTGGCAAAGATGTTGTTCTGCCCCTCGGCGAAGGGCGCCCAGGCCTCGTGGGCGACGTCAAGCTCGGCCATGACCTCGTGGGCCTCGTCCTGCTGGCGGAAGGGGTGCGTCTCGATCTGGTTGACCGCCGGCGGCACCTCGGCGAGCAGGGCCACGTCGATAAGCCGCTCGGGGTAGAAGTTGGACACCCCGATGGCGCGCAGCTTGCCGGCCTTGTAGGCGTCCTCCATGGCGCGGTAGGCGCCGGGGTAGTCGCCCATCGCCTGGTGCAGGAGCATGAGGTCGATGTAATCGGTGTCCAGCTTGCGCAGCGACTCCTCGATGGAGGCGGTGGCCCGCTCGTAGGTCATGTTGGAGACCCAGATCTTGGAGGTGATGAAGACGTCCTCCCGCGGCACGCTACTGGCGCGGACGGCGGCGCCGACGCCCTCCTCGTTGCCGTAGGCCTGGGCGGTGTCGATGAGGCGGTAACCGACCTCAAGCGCCTCGCTCACGCAGCGCTCGGTCTCATCCGGCGGGGTCTGGAAGACGCCGTATCCGAGCATCGGCATCTCGACGTCGTTGTTGAGGGTCTGGTAGAGCATGAGAGGTCCTCCCTGTCGTGCGGTCTTACGTCGCTACGTGCATCAGTCTTCACGGCGATACGACGTCTGTAAAATGCAGATGTCGAAGCCGATTATGCGGTACCCGCATAAGACCTTGAAGAGGTGAGGCATGGATCTGGAACAGCTGAGGCAGTTTGAGACGATCGAGCGGGAAGGCACCGTGAGCGTCGCGGCGCGTGCGCTGCACATCTCTCAGCCTGCCCTGTCCCGGTCGCTCGGGCGCCTGGAGAACGAGCTCGGTCAACCGCTCTTCGACCGTGCGGGACGTCGCCTTGTCCTCAATGACGCGGGTCGTGTGGCCCTGGAGCATGTTCAGCAGATTCTCCGTGCTGAACGAGCAATGCGCGACGCCTTGGACGATGTCGCCCGCCGCACTCGGGCCTTACGGGTGGGGACCGTTGCTCCAGCACCGTTGTGGCGCCTGACCGCCCTTGTGACTGAGAGGTTCCCCGGGCTGGTGCTGACCTCTCAGATGCTTGCCAAGGCCGAGGTGGAGACGGGGGTCGTCGACGGTGGCCTCGACCTGGGTATCGGCCTGCGGCCGATCGCATTGCCGGCAGTGCGCTCGAGCCGGCTCATGGTGGAGAACCTCTCCGTGGTGCTGCCGCCCGGACACGCGCTCGCAAGCCGCCAGAGCGTTGGTGTAGCCGAGCTCGACGGCGAGACCTTCCTCCTCCTCAAAGACATCGGCTTCTGGCGTCAGGTGTGCGACCAGTACCTTCCTCACTCCGTGTTCATCGTGCAAGAGGACCATGCGGTCTTCAAGGAGATGACGCGCAGCTCACTGCTGCCGTTCTTCATCACTGACGCTCCTTCGTTCTCCGGACTTCTCGACCTCGGCGTCGGGTCAGGGCTGTCGTCCCCATCCGTGACACGGCGGCGCACGCGACCTTCTACCTGCTGGCCCGCACCGACTGCCGGCGGGAGGCTGAGAACCTTTTTCGACTGGGTGAGCCGTCAGTGACCGGCAGTGACCGTCAGTGGCCGGCACGGCCTGGCGGAAGCGATATGCGCCGTCGGCGGCATGCGTCCCACCGGGAGTCAGGAACCATCCATGTGATCGATAAACGCCACATGCCGGATCGAAATGGCGCCACATGCCGGACTGGATAGGCGCCACGTGGGGGATTAGAATGGCGCCAACATCCGGATCGAGACCGCATCCTGCAAGAGAGGCTAAAGAACTGGTGGGTCAGAACGGCTATCTGCCGCGGGTTGTCGACCAAGTCGTCCAGGACTCGCTCGGCTACTCGGGAGGCGTCCTCCTCGAAGGAGTGCGGGCCTGTGGCAAGACCATGACCGGCCGCCAGCACGCCTCCTCCGAGGTGGCCCTCGACTCAGGGCTGCCGCAGCTGCGCGCGGCCCTGGAGGTCGACCCGTCCCTGATTCTGGCCGGGGAGGTTCCACGTCTTATTGATGAGTGGCAGATCGAGCCCTCCCTGTGGAACCTGGTACGTCGAGAGATCGACTCGCGTCAGCATCCCGGACAGTTCCTCCTGACTGGATCCTCCGTCCCGGCTGAGGACGCTGCTCGCCACTCAGGCGCACATCGGGTATCGCGAATCCGCATGCGCCCGATGACCTTGTTCGAGCGCGGTCTCGGCGATGGAAGCGTCTCACTTGCAGGACTGTTCGATGGTCAGGCTCCAGAACCTGTGCTGGTCTCGGGAACGAGCGTGGCCGAAGTCCTTGACGAGCTGGTCCACGGAGGGTGGCCCGGGGACCGTGATCTGACGACTTCTCAAGCACAACGTCATCTGCAGGATTATGTCGATGACATCATCAATATTGACGTCGGCCGTCTCGATGGTGAGCCGCGTCAGGGATCCCATGAATGCGAGCCCTCATACGGTCCCTCGCCCGGCACATATCGACGGAAGCCTCTTTCACCACCATCGCGAAGGATGTCTCCGGACAATCATTGTCCGTAGATACTGCGATCGCTTACGTGAACGCCCTTAAGCGCCTGTTCGTCGTCGAGGAGCAGCCGGCATGGGCTCCTCACTTGAGGTCTCGCTATGCGGTGCGGACGTCGTCGAAACTGCACTTCGTTGATCCCGCGCTGGCTGCGGCAGTGACCGCGACCTCGCCGGGGCGTTTGATGCAGGACCTGGAGACGGCCGGGTTCTGGTTCGAGTCGCTGGTCGTGCAGCACCTGAGGGTTTTCGCCGAAGTGCTGGGTGGTCGCATCTATCATTTCCGGGACAAGTCGGGCAGAGAAGCGGACGTTATTGTCGAGCTCGATGACGGACGGTGGGCCGCCTTCGAGGTCAAGCTGGGACAGAGGCAGATTCCTGCGGCTCAGTCCTCGCTGGCGGCGTTCGTCGGAGATATCGACACGACGCGGACGCCTCTCCCACAGTTCAGGGCTGTTGTTACTGCGGACGGTCCCACGATGATGCTTCCCGATGGCGCTGTGACCTTCCCCCTGAAGGCTTTGAGTCCCTGATCCTCGCACTGTCATGTGACGACGATTGCCGCCACACTTGACGGCTAGTGGCGGTCATCGAACGTGGTTAGGTGGGCTCGCCGGTGACGATGCGGACGAGGTCTCGGCGCCCGGTGCCCCTCCGGGGTGGGGAACATCGGGTAGGCGTGGTTGAGGTTCTCGCCGACGTGCAGCGTCGAGTCCACCCCGGCCTCCAGGAGCTTGGCGTGGAAGAGTGCATTGTCCGGGAGGAAGATCTCCCGGGTCCCCACGAAGGTCGTCACCTTCTTCAGGCCCGACAGGTCGCCGTAGATGGGCGAGAGGTGCCAATCGGTCAATGGGGTATCGCCCGCCCAGGAGCGACCGATCTCGGCGAGGGGCTCGGGAACCATGAGCGGGTCGGCGTCGACGTAGTCGGCGATATCCGGGTTGGTGTTGGTGATGTCGACCCAGGGTGAGATGAGGGCGAGGCTCGTCGGGCTGGGTGTCGCCGGCCTCGGCCAGGGACAGGGAGATGACCGCCGCCAGGCCCCCCCCGCGCTGTCCCCCATGAGGATGATCCGCTTACCCGGGTTCTCCGCGACCGTGCGCCGATAGAGGTCCAGTACCAGTCGGTGCGCCTCCTGCCAGGTGTGGTGGGGCGTCAGCGGGTAGAGCGGCATGACGACGTCGGCCCCCGTCCTGCGGGCGAGGTGGTCGACCAGCCAGGCGTGCGCTGAGAACGCCGTCGAGATGTATCCGCCGCCGTGGAGGTAGATGACGATCGTGCTCGACGGCGTATGCGAGCGGACGTAGTAGACGGGCATGCCCGAGTCTTCGCGCCGCTCCAGGTCGTGAAGAAGCGCCCCCAGGCCGGGAAGGCGACGGCGCGGCGAGGCTCAGGACGGCTGGCCAGGCGGGCGATCCGGTTGGTGATCGACATGCGGGTGTGCACCATCTTGACCGGTCGGGTGCTGTACTCCGCCAGGGCTCGCTGCGGCCGAGCGCCTATAGCGCTTGCGGGAGTAGAGGCCGAAGGCCCCTACCGTCAGGCCGACGCCGGCCATGCCGACGGCGATTCTGCTCCCACTGACTGCCCCGAACATCCTCATGATTCCTCCGCTCCGCAGAGCACTGAACATTGTCCGAAGACACTCCGGATCCGGTGTCTGCTCCGTTATCGTAGGCATCACAGCACCGCGATGATGGGGTGAATCCAGTTCGTTCACTCAGTGCGGAGGCGTGTACGTGGCACTGCCGTCGGCGTGACAAGAGGAGATTGCGATATGGAAGCCTACGAGATCGACCACCTCGCCGCCGTCCGCGCCCTGGCCCCCGAGTGCATGGTGCTGCTTCGCTCCGACGGCGCCTTTCCCCTGGCGGAGCCAGGCGAGATCGCCCTGTTCGGCTCCGGTGCGCGGCGCACCATCAAGGGCGGAACCGGCAGCGGCGACGTCAACTCCCGCCACGTCACCACCATCGAGGAGGGTCTGGAGGCGGCCGGCTTCACCATCGTCTCCCGGCCCTGGCTGGAGGCCTACGACCGCGTTCGCGACCAGGCCCATCAGGACTTCATCGCCGATATCAGGACCGAGGCCGCTGAGCGGGGCGTCCCCGCCATCATGATCGGCATGGGCTCGGTCATGCCCGAGCCAGAGTACTCGATCCCCCTTGACGTTGACGCCGGCACCGACCCGGGAGATGGCCGTCTACGTCCTGGCCCTGAACCTCCGGTGAGGGCAGCGACTCCACCCCGAGGCCGGGGACCTCAGGCTCATCGATACCGAGATCCGCGACATCCTTACCCTGAACGAGCGCTTCGAAGTTCCTCCTCGTCCTCAACGTGGGCGGCGTCGTCGACCTCAGCCCGCTGGGCGACGTCGGCAACATCCTTCTGCTCTCCCAGGCTCGGCGCGACCATCGGCGACGCCTTCACCGACGTTCTGCTGGGACGGGCTTACCCCCTCCGGCAGATTTCGCCACCACCTGGGCCGCATGGGATGAGGCCGACCAGATCGGCGACTTCGGCGATCCTGATGACACCCACTACCGCGAGGGCATCTGCGTCGGCTACCGCTTCTACGACTCGGTCGGCGAGAACCGCTCTTCCCCTTCGGATTCGGGCTGGAGCTACGGCTTTCGACATCCAGACCCGCCAGGTGAGCCTTGACGGGGCGCGCGTGAGCATCGACCTCGATGTCACCAATACCGGTGAGCGCCCGGGCAAGGAGACCGTCCAGGTCTACGTCAGTGTTCCGGCCGGCCGCCTCGACCAGCCACTCCAGGCACTGGCCGGTTTCACCAAGACCGACGAGATCGCTCCTGGCGCCACGGCGCACATCACCATCGACATCGACCTGACCGACCTGGCCTCCTACGACGAGTCCACCCGTGCCCACGATCCTGGAGGCCGGGCGCTACCTGCTGCGACAGGGAACCTCCAGCCGGCAGGCTGAGCCCCGTCGCCGTCGTTGAGACTCGCCCGAGGACGCGACCGTCCGATGCCTGACCGGCGACCTGGGGGAACCCGGCTTCACCGACTGGCGGCCCAAGGCTCCGGTGTCCCTCGATATCCCGGCCGATGTGCCGGTGCTCGCCGTCGACCCGGCCCACCTGCGCCGGCCGGACGTCGCCGAGCCTGATTGAGCAGTCCGCTCCGGAGGGCTTCAGTGAGGGCCCTCGCCCTGGCCCGGGGGCTCTCCGACAACGAGCTCATCTATACCGTCCTGGGGGACTACCGCCGCGGCGAGGAGTCCGGCTCCGTCATCGGGGCGGCCTCCACCACCGTCATCGGCGCAGCGGGCCAGACCACTACCCGGATCCCCGGCCTGCCCAGCATCATTATGGCTGACGGGCCCGCCGGCCTGCGCCTGGCCCCCACCTACGGTGTCGACGCCGACGGCCCCTTCTCCCTGGGCGACTCCAGCCTGCCCGCCACCTTCCTCGAGCTCATGGACGACGCCGGACGCGAGGCCCTCGGCATCGCAGACGCCTCCGAACCCCGCGAACCCGCCGAGATCCGCGAGCAGTACACCACCGCCATCCCCATCGGCACCGCGCTCACCCAGTCCTGGAACCCGGCACTGGCGCAGCGCCTCGGCGACATCGTCGGAGCCGAGATGGAGCGCTTCGGCATCCACCTCTGGCTCGCCCCCGCCTTCAACCTGCATCGCTGCGTCCTGTGCGGACGCAACTTCGAGTACCTCTCCGAGGACCCGCTGCTGGCCGGGCGCATCGCCGCTGCCATCACCCGCGGTGTCCAGTCCCACCCGGGGCGGGGCGTGACCATCAAGCACCTGGCCTGCAACAACCAGGAGACCAACCGCCTCAACTCCAACAGCAATGTGAGTCCCCGAGCCCTGCGCGACCTCTACCTGCGCGCCTTCGAGATCTGCGTGCGCCGAGCCCGGCCCGCCGCCGTCATGACCTCCTACAACCTCATCAACGGCGTCCATACCTCGAGTCGGTCGAGGTGCTCGAGGGTCATTCTGCGCCAGGAGTGGGGCTTCGACAGACTGGTCATGACCGACTGGGTCGTCGACGGCATGACCCACAGCGACATGAAGCACCCGCGCGCCACCGCAGCCGCCACCATCAAGGCCGGCAACGAGCTCTTCATGCCCGGAGGCGAACCGGACCGGGAGGACCTCCTGACCGCGCTCGGACGGGAAGCGACGCTCGGCCATCGGCCGCGCAGGCCGAGTCGGACGACGGCGGTGTGGGCCTGACGCGCGCCGAGCTCGAGAAACAGGCCGCCCGCGTCATCCGCATGGCCCGGAGGCTTGCCGGCCATGGCCGCCGGATACGTGAAGAAACTGAGGCAGGCCGCCTCTTGGGCCAAGACTAGGGGTGGATCGGCACAGCCGACGTACGTGCTCACTTCGCGCGGAGAGCCGCCGGCGAGATGTGGGAGAACCTGCCGTTCGGGCAGCCGACGTGACATGCTCGGGTCGAGCCGCCCGCGAATCGTGAGGAGCCCTCCATGGCGCTGACACCACAGGCCCGTGAGACCTTCACCCGACTCTTTGGCGTGGAGCCGCAGCCGCATCCCACGGATCCAGAACCTTCGACATCCTCCAGAACGAGATCTTCGACGAGGCCTTCTCCACAGGAGTCCTCACCGACGTCGAGCGAGGCTGCTCACCATCACCGTCCTGACCGCCATGCAGACCCTCCCGCAGGCTCCAAGGGCCCATGTGGACGCGGCCCTCAACATCGGCGCCGGCCCGCTCCAGGGCTGCGCGAGACCATCTACCAGTGCGCCCCTACATCGGCTTCCCCCAAGACGCTCAACGCCATCGACATCGCCAATAAGGTCTTCGAGGGCGCGGCATCTCCCTGCCCCTGGAGGTGCCGGCACCGTTGACAGCATCGACCCCAGTGCCCGGAGCAGGCCGGAGCCGCCATCCAGACCCCGCTGTACGGCAATGAGGTCAAGGAGGTCTTCTCCGCCCTGCCCCAGCCCTTCGATGAGTTCGTGCCCCACCTGCTGACCTCCTCGGCCTTCGGTGACTTCGCCACCCGGGGAGGGCTCGACGTCGCCCAGCGCGAGCTTGTCAGCCTCATCGCCATCGCCGCCATCGGCGCCTCCACCCAGCTGCGCCCGCACGTGGCCGGGGCTATCCGGGCCAGCTCCTCCCGCCAGAAGGTGGCGGCAGCCCTGGTCCAGGTCATGCCCTACATCGGCGGTCCCTATGCCCTGTCGGGCCTGGTCCTCGTGGCCCGCTACGACGAGAGCGCCTCCTGGGAGGCCTACCGCTGAGTCCTCGCGTCCTCACCCGGCCCGGTGGCCCGTCTACGATGGCCGCCGGGCCGGTTCGCTGCCGGTCCCGTACAGCAAGGAGAGCACGTGACGACGACGCAGCCCTACCTCTCACGGCAGGTCACCTTCACCGCCCAGGGGCAGAGGATCGGAGGACTGGCCTACCTCCCGCGCTCGGCGTCGTCGGCCCCCGCGCCTCTGGTTGTCTGCTGTCACGGCATGGAGGGCTCCCACACCCGCGTGGCCCCCATGGCACGCCGCTTCGCCGCGGCCGGGGCCGTGGCCGTCTGCTTCGACTTCCGCGGGGGCGGTGGGAGCGCCAGTCAGGGGCAGAGACCACCGCGATGTCTGCCCTCACCGAGGCGGCCGACCTCGAGGCCGTCCTCGCTGCCGCCTGCGCGTGGCCTGAGGTGGACGCCTCCCGGGTCGCCCTGTTCGGGCTGAGCCTGGGGGAGCAGTGGCGGCGCTGCGGCCGCCCGCCACCCCAGCGGATCACCGCGCTGGCCCTGTGGTACCCGGCGTTGAGACTGGGGGAGAACCTGCGCGCCGCCTTCCGCACCCTGGCGGCCGTGCCCGAGGAGTTCGACTGGGCGGGCACCCGCCTGGGGCGCGCCTATGCCGTCGACGGCTGGAACCTGGAGGTCGGGGCCGAGCTGGCCTCCTATCGCCGTCCGGTCCTCATCGTCCACGAGGGATCAGGACCGCTCCGTGCCCGTAGGTCTCCCGGACCGCCGTGCGCCTGCCCGACGCCGAGCTCGTCACCATTCCCGGAGCGGCCCACGGTTTCGGTGATGCCAACTGGGAGGAGGCCATGCGCCGCACCGCCGACTTCCTGGCCTGGAACGGTGTCCTGGAGGAGGACTGAGCCGCGCGGCTGGGCGTGGGGCTCGGACGGCGCGTCCGGTTTCCTGACGGCACTGGTGCCCGAATCGCCGGCGCCGCAGAATTGACCGCATGAGCGCATACGAGACAGCGGACCTGACCAGCGTCAGCAAGACGATGCTGCTGACCCTCCACGCCAGGGCGGAGCACACGCTCTCCGATCGCCCGCGCTTCACGGACCCCGCTGCCGTCGAGCTCGTCTCCCGGCTCGACTATGACTTCACCATGGCGAGACAGGATCGGCTCATGGCCGACGGCGTCGTGCTGCGCACGCTCACGCTCGACCCGCTCGTGGCCGGGTACCTGGCCACTCACCCCGGCTGCACGGTGGTCAACATCGCCTGCGGGCTCGACACCCGCTTCCAGCGCCTCGACGACGGGCACGTCACCTGGTACGACCTCGACCTCCCCGACGTCATCGAGCTGCGACGTCGGTTGCTCGAGGACGGTGAGCGTCACCGCACGATCGCCGCGTCCGCCCTCGACCCCGACTGGCCCGACCAGCTGGGGGAGGGTGAGGCGAGCGGCGACGTGCTCGTCATCATCGAGGGGCTGAGCATGTACCTCGAGCAGGACGAGGTGCGCTCTCTTATGGACATCATCGCCGCACGGCTGCCCAGTGCGACGGTTCTCATCGAGTCATGCCCGCCTGTTCCAGAAGTACGGCCGGGGAGCGCTCGGTCGAGGACGCGGGGCGCGCTACACCTACGGCTGCTCCAGCGCCGCCGAGTTCACCGGAGGCCGCACCCGGATTCACGCTCCTCCCGACGTCCCTTCACCAGCACCATTGTGCGCTACGCCCGTGCTCGCGCCCCTGGTACGGCTGCCGCTGGTGGGCAGACTCTCCGAGCGCATCGTGGTGCTGCGAGCACCGGCCTGAGCGGGATCTCTTAACGGGGACATCCTGTGCGCACGGGAGCAGGAACTCCGGCCCCGACGGCGTCGGATCTCCCCGCCTGGAGCGGCACGTACCCGGCTGGTACTGATGGGGCGAGGCAGCACTACTATTCTCCCTGGACGTGCTCGCAGCGTTGCGGGTACGGGCGATGAGGAGGAACCATGGGTGAGCCGATGACGGCGTCGGCCGAGGGGCTGAGAGCGCCCGGGAACGGGAGCGCGGGTACTGGCTCTACACCCCGGGCGAGGGCGCGGCGAGATGGGAGGAGTTTCGAACGGCCGGGATCATGGCGCTCAACTGGGACCGGGTTGGTGATCTTGCCTCCTTCCCCGACAAGGAGTCGCTCCTGGATGCGCTCTACACCCATTACGAGGGACTGGGGCGGCCGCCCGCGTGAGACGCGGACTCGGTGTGGGACTACATCCATGCCGTGAAAACCGGGCGACATCGTCCATGTCGCCGTAACTTCAATGAGATCGTGGGGCGTGGGAGTAGTTCGCTCCGACTACCGCTATGACGAGGACCGATCATCCTTCCGGGCGGTGCGTGACGTCAGTGGACGCATATCGGCTCCTGGCCGCTCGAGCAACGGATCGGCAGACTGATGCTGCAACGCCTCTGACAGAACACGAAAGTACACCGGACCAGCTCAACGCGCTGATCGGAATCGAGGACTCGCGCTCTCCCTCGTCTGCGGACGAGCGGCTAGGAATAACGATCTCGATGAGGGCGGACGAGCACTACACCAGTACCGATTTCTTGGACGAGGTCTTTCTCAGTCTCGAGGACCTGGATCAGATGCTCGGGCTGCTGCGACGCAGAAGAATCTCATCCTCCAGGGCGCTCGGGCACAGGGCAAGACCTTCGCCGCCAAGCGCCTGGCGTACGCGCTTATGGGAGAGACGGATGACTCGCGGGGTGGAGGTGGTGCAGTTCCACCAGTCGACCGCCTACGAGGATGTCGTCGTCGGGCTGCGCCCCACGGCCGAGGCGGGTTCGCGGCCGCAGAGGGCGTCTTCGCCAGGGTTCTGCCGGCGCGCTGCCGCCGATCCGGGGCGGGACTACGTGTTCATCATCGACGAGATCAACCGCGCCAACATCTCCAAGGCCTTCGGCGGACTGCTCATGCTCATCGAGGCCGAGCACCGCGGGAGGCGCTGCGCCTGCCCGTGTCCGAGAGCTGTCCGTCCCGAAGCGGCTCCACATCATCGGCATGATGAACACCGCTGACCGGGGCCTGGCCCTCATCGACTACGCGTTGCGGCGCCGCTTCGCCTTCTTCGAGATGAGGCCGGCTCTCGACCACCCAGGGGTTCCTCAGGCACGTCGAGGCAGTGGGCAGGCTCGAGGCTGGAGGCGCTGGTCGACGTCGTACGCCGCCTCAACCAACGGATCGCCGAGGACGAGGCCCTCGGCCCCGGATTCAGATCGGCCACTCCTACCTGTGCCTGCCTGCGGAAACCCTGAGAACCCTGGGGGCATGGATGCGGATGTGACCTCGATGGTGCGCTACGAGCTGGAGCCACTGGTGCGCGAGTACTGGTTCGACAATCCCGCTGCGATGGACGAGGCATTCACGGGCTGGAGAGCATCCTGCCACGACGGCCGCCCTGCCCGGATGGGCTGGGACGGGACTGCCGGCCGACCGCACGAGCGTGGTCCCAGCACCGTCCTGCTCAAGAACGTCTACTACATGCTCGCCTACGCCTTCAAGGCCCTGGAGACCGGCGAGCACCGGCGCCTGGCGGCCGAGGACTTCGAGCACGTCCACGACATGCTCGCCGCGATCCTGGCCGGTGGGCTGGACAACCAGCGCCGACGCGGTTTCGAGCAGGGACTATCAGCCCTTCACCGAGGACCTGACGGTTGTGCGGGGACGCATCGACCCAGCCGCCACGATGCGGCTCAGGGCCCGCTGCAGAGCCTGGTGCGCTGCGGCTACGACGAAAGCGCACCGAGAACACCCTCGTGAACCGGCTCCTCAAGACCGCCGCCCTGCGCCTGATCCTGCACGGCGACATCGCCCCGGCCCGCCGGAAGCGTCTGAAGTCCACACTGCTCGTCATGGGCGACGTCGAGGTGATGAGCGCCGGGGACCTCAGGCAGCTGCACTGGGAGAGCCTGCGATTCCACCGCGGTAACCGCTCCTACCGACTGCTCATGGGGGTGTGCCGGCTCGTCCTGGACGAGCGGCTGCTCAGCGGCGCCGACGGCGCAGTCAGCCTCGCGGACTTCCTCGACACCCAGGAGGCTGAGCGCTCTGTACGAGCGCTTCGTCCTAGCCTACTTCCGCCGCCACCACCCCCACCTGCGTGCCGGTGCGCCCTGGGTGAGCGGCGGCATCGAGACGCCCGGTCTTCCTACCGGGGCTGCACCCGACATCGTCCTGACCGGACCGGGCGGACCCTCATCATCGACACCAAGTGCTACGGGCGCATCCTCGGCTCCCGCTACGACAGGCGGATCCTGTCCCCGGCCAACCGCAACCAGATCTACAGCTACGTCATGCACGAGGCCAGCGACCCCCGGCAGGGCGGGCGCGAGGTCGCTGGCATGCTGCTCTACGCCCAGACCGCCGTCGACCCGCCGATTCGCGAGACCTGGACCGAGACCGGGCACCGCTTCCACGTGCGCACCCTTGACCTGGACCGGGACTTCACCGAGATCGCCGCTCGGCTCGACGACGTCGCCGCCCTGCTCGCACCTACCTGATCTCTTCCGAGTCGTGGCTGCGCCATTGAGACAGGGGCCTCAGCGGTCCCCTGAGCGAGAGGCTCTCCAGCCGCCACGGCCATCACCAGGTGGTAGGCATCATCGTCAGGAGCCTCGATCCAGTGGCCGTTGATGTCCAGAAAGACCAGCGTGGCCAACCACCCCAGGCGCTTGTTTCCATCCACCAGGGGATGATTACGGACCAGGGAATCGAGCAGGGCCGCAGGCTTTCTCATCGATCGTGGCGTACGCGTCACGTCCCCAGAAGATGGCCGTAGGGCGGTGCAGCGCCGAGTCGAGCAGACCGAGATCCCGGACCGGTCCGACGGTGAGGTCCTCAATGAGTATCAGGGGCGTCCTCAAGCGTCAGATACTCGATCATCCGTGCCTGCTCAGCGACCAAGGCGTTCCAGGACCTCGGCATACCGGGTACGGATACGGGCGGACGCTTCTTTAACTCGCCGCTCATGTCCACGGCGTGCGGCCACCTCGTGGATCGCTCGGATCGTCGCCTCCTGGCGGCTGACCCCGTCCTCCCTTGGCAGAAGTGTCAGAAGACGCTCGTCCTCTTCACTTAAACGCAGTGTCATCGCCATGCGCCCACGGTAGCAGGTGATACCACACTGGTATCACGTGTGGTGTGCTCCGGAGAATCGACCGAGTTCTCCAGCTCACCTGTGGGGACATCCTGCGCGTGGACGCACGGGCTTTTCGATCACGCATTCGGCTTTCGCCGTCGGGGAGGCTGGCAGCATCGGATCCGTGACCGAGAACCGCGCCCAGCCCAGCCCCGCCAGCGGGACGACGTCGTCAATCCCCTCCTGCTCCAGGCCTTCGCCTGGGACCTGCCCGCCGACTCGACCCACTGGCGCGTCCTGGCGGACAACGCCTCCCTCTGGCCGACTGCGGCGTGAAACTCGGCCTGGCTGCCCGCCCGCCACAGAGGGACAGGCCGGGGTGGAGGACGTCGGCTACGGCGTCTGCGACACCTGACCTGGGCGAGTTCGACCAGAAGGGCACCGTCCCCACCAAGTACGGCACCAGGAGGACTACCTCGCCGCCATCGAGGCCCTGCACGCCGCCGGCATCAGCGTCGTGGCCGACATCGTCCTCAACCACCGCATGGGCGGTGACGACACCGAGTCGTGCGCGCCACCCTGTCGACCCCCCGACCGCATGCGCCCCATCGGTGATGCCGAGGAGATCACCACCTGGACCCGCTACACATTTCCGGGGCGCAACGCGCCCTACTCGGACTTCACCTGGGACTGGACCTGCTTCCACGGCACCGACTGGGACGAGGCCCGCCACCAGCAGGGCGTATGGCTCTTCGAGGGCAAAGCAGTGGAACGAGAACGTCAATGACGAAGCTCGGCAGCTACGACTACCTCATGGGCTCCGACGTCCACGTCACCGACCCCGCCGTCAGTGCCGAGATGGACCGCTGGGGGCGCTGGTATGTGGAGACCACCGGCGTCGACGGCCTGCGCCTGGACGCTCTCCAAGCACGTCGGTGCGACTTCTTCGCCCGCTGGCTGCCCGAGCTGCGACGCGCCACCGGGCGCGCCCTGCCGGCCGTGGGCGAGTACTGGACCCGCGACGTCGCCGAGCTGGAGGGGCTACCTGGAGCCGTTCCTTCATGAGCCTGTTCGACGTCCCCTCCACTTCCACCTGCAGCCGCCTCCACCTCCAACGGTGACGTCGACCTGTCCGCCTCTTCGAGGCACTCTCGTGGCACTCGATCCCGCCCGCGCCGTGACCTTCGTGGAGAATCCCGACACCCAGCCGGGTCAGTCGCTGGCCTCCACCATCGAGTCGTGGTTCAAGCCCTCGGCCTACGCCCTCATCCTGCTGCGCGGGCCGGGACCCCCTGCGTCTTCTGGGGCGACCTGTTCAGCACCCCGAGACCGGTGACCTGCCGGCCGTCACCCGAGCTGCCGCTGCTCATGACCATGCGGCGCGCACTGGCCCTGCCCCCAGCACGATTACCTCGACGGGCCCGACCTCGTCGGCTTCGCGCGCGGGGCGACGATGCCCACCCGGCTCCGGGCTCGCCGTCGTCCTGTCCGACCGCAGGGCCGCCACCAAGCGTCTCCACGTCGGGGCTCGGCACGCCGGCGAGCAGTGGATCTGCGTCCTGGGCGGGCACAGGCCGGTCACCGTCGGTGACGACGGCGACGTCGAGCTGCCCGTGTCCGACGGCGGTCTGAGCGTCTACGCGCCCGAGACCGCCAAGTCGATCCTGGACAACGCCGAGCAGCACCTCCTGCGCCAGCGCTGAGTCATGGTGCCGGGCGCCTGCCTTCCTGGCCGATGCTGCGGGCGCGTAGGGGTGACGGTGGCAGCCACCGCATCTGAGCCGACCTTCCTGGAGAGACATGCCCGCTTTCCACGCGCCCACCGACCAGAGGACCGATAAGGCCGTCGCCGTCTTCATCGCGCCGGGACTGGAGAGGTCGAGGGCGCTGGCGACCGTGGACATCCTCTTCCGCGCCGGAATCCGGCGACGATGAGTCTCAGTGACCCCTGGGCGGACCGTCACCTCCTCCCACAACATCGTCGTCACCTGCGACCTCACCCTGGCCGAGGCGAGACCTGGCCGATTGCGACATCTCGTCCTGCCCGGTGGCATCCCGGCACCCCCAACCTCAAGGCCGTCAGGCCGCTCATGGCCGCGGTCACCGAGCGCGTGACGCGCCGGCCGGTCGGTGGCCGCCATCTGCGCCGCCCCTCGATCCTGGCCGAGCTGGGTCTGCTCGAGGGCCGCCAGGCGACGTCGAACCGGGCTTCATCAGCGTGCTCGCCGAGCACGGGGCGCAGGTCAGCCAGGCCGCCGTGGTGACCGACGGCCTGTCATCACCTCCGCGGCATGGGCACCGCCATCGACTTCGGCCTGGAGATCGTGCGCCACTACCTCGGCGAGGCCGTCGACGACGTCAAGGCCAAGATCGTCTACCAGGGCTGAGCGCTCCAGCCCTGACGCCGACGTCTCTACCGGCTCCCTCGCCTGCGTCTGGGGGACCGGTTCGTGCGTTCTCGTCAGCATCGCGGCGCACCTGCAGGGCCTGAACGTGAAGGGACGCGATACCGCATATCATCTGAATCAGCGTGATGGCCATGGGGACCAGGATCGAGACCGTCTCATGCAGGACCGCCTGGATGACGAACAGGAGAGCCGAGTCGATGAAGACCACGCCCAGTCCTATAGTCGCCACCGCGCACCGGGCCTGCATCGTGTACCAGTTCTTCTCGGGCGCTGCGCGATCGTAGCGCCTCCCGCCCACGAGTTCGGCGGGAGCCTGTGCTGCGCCATCCGGCGCCCCAGCACCACGAGCACGATCGGTCACGCCCAGGACCAGGCTCATGAGTATGGAAATAGCTGTCTCAACCATCGATGTCCCTCGTTGTCCGTCGGGTGGTGGAGGTTCTCGGTTCAGTGAGCTCTCCTTGCATGGTACGCCCGCGCGGACGCACTGTGAACCTCGCGTCCTCACGCCTGAGGGGCGGTCAGCGAGATCAGGTGCGTCCCAGCGGGCGGTGCAGCTGGTCTGATCAGGGTTTGATACTGCGGCGCCCGCGGGGACGAGGGGCCGCGACGACGAGGCAGCCTCAGCCCGGCCAGGCAGGCGATGGCCGTCGTCGTGAAGTCGAAGCGCAGCCCAGGCCCGCCGCGATGGGCAGCCCACCTATGAGGGCAGGAAGGCCCCACAGGGGCGTGGACCCCTTGATGTCCTGGGGGCCTGGGTCGCTGGTCATGACCGGTCACCGTCGGCGCTCCACAGGCCCGGCGTCGACGACGCGGGCGCCGAGTCCTGCGGACGTGACGCGGCCCTTGCCCGTTCTTACCTTCCCGTCCGAAGGGGATCGGTATCGAAGGCGGTGGAGAAACCGTTCTGGTTCTGGGCTGAGCTCGCGGTCGGAGAGGTGGGTACATCGGTTGGCGCTGCCGCCTTGCTCTTAGCGTCGGCATCGTCGGTACGGGCGACCTGATCGGTACCGCTCGGTGCGCCTTCGGTGCTCAGGACATCAGTAGCGCACTCGTCGGAGGTGGGGAAGCGGCATGGTGGTGGTCGGGTGTCGCCGGAAGCCGGAAAGGGCCTCGTGGCGTCCTCGCTGGTCGCCTCGGTGCTGTTCTTACTGGCGTCGTCGGGCGACGTCGTGGACGAGTACTGCTCATTGGGGTCTCCTTGGATAGGGGCCGTGACATGCCGGGAAAAGATTTCTGGTGGCTGAAACGAGTGCGGAGGCGCGGGTGCGATCAGCCGGCATCCGCCGAGGGTAGCCGTGGCGGGCTGGCTTAGGGGAGCCTGGGAGGCGCCGGCGTGGCCGTTCCGGAGGCCGGGCTCGCACTGGACTGTGCGGTGCTCTGTCCGGACAGGATCTTTTTGCACGCAGGAGTCGTAGGCGGTGCGCTCCGCGGAGGTCAGGCCGGACAGGTTGCCCCAGCCGACATCCTCGCTTCGGTTGTCCTCGTTGACGCTCCCGTGGGCCGTGCGGATGCAGGCCTCGGCGTCCTCAGCCTTGATGGCCTGGTGGCTCATGCCCGGAACCGGCAGGGTGCCTTCGTGGACATTGCCCTTCTCGTCGTACCAGGAGCTGACGATCCACACGGATTCCTCGTTGTCGCCGTACCAGAAGACGGTGCCCCGTGACTCCTCGACGTTGATCGTCCCGGTGTCCACCGAGGCGTTGATGGTGATCGCCGGTCGCCCGTCCTCGCTGCTGGGGAGGTCAGGGTGGACGCGACGTTCAGGCCGCCATGGGATTCCTGTCAGGCGGGCACGGCCTTTCCGGCCACGTCATGGGCAGGTAGGTTCTCGTCGTCGGTCCCCATCTGCTTGCCGTTGACGGTCCAGGCCCTCGAGACCCGCGACTCGATCGTCCCCATGTCGACGTCGGTCTTGACCGTCACCCGCTGGTTGGTGTCGGTCTTGATGCGGAGGGTCCCGACGTCGAGGTGGGCGGTGATGGTGGAGAGCCTGCCGGCCTCCTCAACGGGCATGCCGCGCAGGTCAAGGTGAGATCACCGACGTCCTTGCTGCGAGTGACGCTGCCGCCGCTGGCCGACGACGCCAGCTCCTTCCACGTCACCGTGCTCGAGGGCGAAAGGTGGCCGAGTCCGTGAGGTCGCTCGAAAGGCATGTGGGCCAGGCTCGAGGGGACGACCGAGGCGGTGGCAAGAGCGGGGATCGCCATGATGAAGAGGGCCGGCCAGCCCGTACCGTCATCCAGCCGCCGTGCCGACAGCGCAGACCACTGATGAAGATGCCTGCACGGGAGGCGACCAGGACGCCGATGAGAATGAACTGGCCCTGGAGCAGGCCGACGCGGTGGGTCGCCGTGGCGTACCAGATGCCTGCTCCGGTCAGAGCCCTAGCCCCAGGATCGCCAGCGACGTCGAGGGAACCGGGACCGGGACGGCGCAGGGCGCAGTGAACAGGCCGGCATGGGCGCCGGCTGGTGGGGCGAGGTGCTGCCGGTAGGGAACGGTTCCGCCAGCTCGGACCGTTCGCCGGGCAGTTGAAGGCCGGGGCGCCAGAGCCTGCTGGGAGAAGGCTGAGGTCTGAGGGCCGATGGCGAGCCGGTCGCCGAGGGAAGGCCCGGGTGCGGCCTGGCCGATCTGGTCACCAGGATGGTTGCCCGGTGACTGCTCGGCGCCGTGCTGAGTGGTCTGCCAGGGCTGGTGGCCCTGCGGGGCCGGAGCGGTGTTCCGGACTCCGCGGCGGTTCTGGACGAGGCGGACGGCGAAGATGACAGCCAGGACGGTCAGCCCTAGCCAGAACAAGGACCACACAGGGGCGGCGATTCCCGGAGGCCCCACAGGTTGATGTACCAGCTGGGGATGAGGCCGTTACCGAGCGTCGACATGCCACGATCGTCATACCGATGGCTCCCGCCAGGCCGGCGTTGAAGCGGCCGGAGCGCCTCCTCCAGGTGGATGCGCCCGTCGGACTCCTCGGGCAGAAGGGCCCAGGCCACGCCGTACAGGACCAGTCCGACACCGGCGAGATCGAGGCACCACCCTGCGCAGCGCACCAGAACAGGATCCAGGCCGAAGCGGTGGGCGACCCCGCCGGCCACCCTGCGATCCAGCGCTCGTTGGTGCGCATGAGGCCAGAACCGCGCAGGGAGTCGAAGAAACGGCGCGTCGAGGCCGCCCTGGGGCCCGCCGTACTGCTGGTAGGAGGGCCGGGCGGGCTGCAGGCCCGTTTGGGAGCGGTGCTGGGGCCGCCGGTGCCGTGGGGAGTCGGAAGGACCGGAGGACGTGGAGCCGGCGGGAGAGTCGCCGTCAGGTGAGGGAGTGGGCATATCATTCATGCCATCAATTCTTCGCTCCCGCGTCCCGCGCCACGATCAGGGGACCCCTGAATGATCCCCGATCGTCCCCAGAATCCCCGGAGGACCATCGGATCAGGGACCCCGACGTGCCACGATGGTGCCATGACAACAGCTCAGCAGTGAGGGTGCGCAGCCCGGGCCGACCACCGGCGGGCCCCGCTTACTCCTGGAGCCCCCGCCGCGACCGCAGCGACGGCCCCTCTGCGTCGTCCACCCCGTCAGCTGGGGCGGTCCCCGGCCGACCTGCCCGCGGAGGTCGCCCGGCTGCGCCGGCCCGCTCGCATCGCCGGCGTCTGCGCGGGTCTGAGTCTCCACCTGGGCGTCCCCGTGCGCTACGTCCGCGCGGTCGTGGCCGTTCTTGCCCTCGCGGGTGGCGCGGGCGCCTTCCTCTACGCCCTGCTGTGGGCGACGCTGCCCGGGGAGAGCGCCCCGGCGGCGACAGAGTCCGCCTCACCGGTCTCCCAGGCCCGCCTGGCCACTCGTCCCAAGGGCGGAGAAGGCGCTGGAGGCCAGGGAAGTCATGGGGCTGACAGCGGATCCGTCTCCGGTCTGTCGCAGACGGTCATCGACAGCGGCTCCCTCCTCCTGGCAGCCCTCTTCCTGGCGGCATGGCGATTCGGCCTGCTGGACCGGAGGTCGGCGCGGTGGGAATCATCATCGTCATCATCGCCGGGCGGCCCTGTCCTGGTCCCAGATGGACAACCTCGTCGGTCCGGACCGCAACCTGGGCGCTGTCCTGCGGGTTGCGGGCGGGGTGTGCCTGGCCGTCGTCGGCATCCTGGTGTGGGTGGCCGCGGACAGCTCGCCCTCAAACTCATCTCCGGCCTCATCACCGGAGGGGCTCTCGTGGTAGGGGATCGGCGTGGTCCTGGCGCCTCTGTGGCTGCGGACCAGCGGGCCCCTGGCCGACACCCGCGCCGCCGAGATCCGTGAGGCCGAGCGAGCCGATATCGCCGCCCACCTGCGACTCCGTCCTCCAGACCCTCACCCTCATCCGTAACGCGCCGACGAGGCCCGAGACGGTGGCCCGCCTGGCCCGATCCAGGAGCGCAGGCGCGTGCCTGGCTCTACCGACCGCCCGCGCCGGGCTACCTCCGTGGCCGACGCCTTCACCGATCTGGCCGGCGGGTCGAGGACCGCCACGGCGTGGCCGTTGACGTCGTGTGCGTCGGCGACCGTTCTCCCGACCGTGACTGCCGAGGTCATCGTGGCCGCCACCCGCGAGGCCCTGTCAACGCGGTGCGCCACGGCGCCCGCCGGTCTCCCTCACGTGGAGGCCGGCGACCAGCACCTCAGGGTGTTCGTGCGCGATCACGGCCTCGGATTCGATCTTGACGCCATCGCCGATGACCGCCACGGCGTGCGCGAGTCATCATCGGCCGCATGGAGCGTCACGGCGGCAGCGCCGGGTTCGCCGCATGGACACCGGCACGAGAGGTGGCCCTGTCGCTACCACATGATCCCGCTGCCCGTCTATCGTTGGCTCCATCCCACTCGGCTCCTCCTTCATCGCACCGACGTCACCGCAGGAAGACCCCATGGCTGACACTCCCGCCGGCACCCCGACAGACGACCACCAGCCCGCCCCGGCGGCCTCGCCCCTGCGAGTCCTGGTCGTTGACGAGCCACGCCCTGGTCGCTCAGGGGTGCGCTCCGGCTGACCGCTCACGCCCCCGACCTGGACGTCATCGCCGGGGCCGACGACGTCGAGGGCGCCATCGCAACCGTCCACGCCCTGCGGCCCGACGTCGTCCTGCTCGAGCGTCCATCTGCCCGGCAGCAACGGCGGGGAGAGCGAGGTCGTCGCCTCCTGCACGACGTCCCCGAGACGCGCTCCTGGCCCTGGGCGTCTCGGACGCCAGCGACGACGTCGTCGGCGTCATCGAGCCCGGCGCCCGCGGCTACGTCACCAAGGCCATCTCGACCGAGGACCTGGCCCAGGCCGTGCGGCGCGTGGCCGCCGGGGATGCCGCCTTCTCCCCGCGCCTGGCCGGCTTCGTCCTGGACGCCTTCGGCGCGAGGGGCCGGCGAGGTGGCCGTGGCCGACACCGAGACTCGATCGCCTCTCGGCGCGGGGCGGGAGGTCATGCGCCTCATCGCCCTGCGATACACCTACAAGAGTGCGCCTCCGGCTGTTCATCTCGGTCAAGACCGTCGAGACCCATGTCTCCGCGGTTCTGCGCAAGCTCCAGGCTGTCCAACCGCAACAGACTCACCCGCTGGGCCGTGGCTCGTCGCATCGTGTAGAGAGCGGGCTCGGCCGGGAACGAGGGCGGGACGTGCGGTGACGGCGGCCAGGGCAGGTGACGGTCTGACATCGCGTCTGGGCCCCACCGCCGCACTGTCCCGCCGCCGGCCCGATCCGTGGCAGGATGCGGGACGTGACCACCCGCAGCCCTCCGCGAGCACCGCTCATCCCACCCCGACCTCCTCCAACCGGCCTGCGAGCACCTGCGCGCGGGCGGGCTCGTCATCCTGCCCACGGACACCGTCTACGGCATCGGGTGCGACGCCGCCGAGGCCGGAGCGGTCGAGCGGCTGCTGGCCGCCAAGGGGCGCGGACGCCAGATGCCCCGCCCGTCCTCGTGGCCGACCCGCCGACCTGACCGGGATCGTTGCCGGGGTGCCGACGTCGCCCGCACCCTTACGGAGCCTTCTGGCGGGGGCGCTGACCCTCATCCTCGACGCCGATGGGCCCTGACCTGGGACCTGGGTGAGACCGGCGGCACCATCGCCGTCGCATGCCGGCCCACGACCTTGCCCTCGACCTCCTGCGCCGCAGCAGCCCGCTGGCCGTCACCTCCGCCAACCCACCGGCGCGCCGCCCGCAACCGACGCCGCCGCCGCTCGGGCCGCCTTCCCCGGACGGGTCCGGTGCGTCGAAGAGCTCACGCAGGGGGTCGCGGGCACCGGCGCCGTCGGGTGCGAGGACATCCTGCTTCTTGACGGAGGGGCCACGCCCGGCCGGTCCCTCCACCATCGTCTCCCTCGCCGGGGGCACCGCCCCCGCGCCCGGATCCTGCGCCAGGGGTCTGGCGCTCGCGGACCTGGAACGGGTGGCCGGCGTCGACCTGTCTGAACAGACGGCGGACGCAACGCAGGAGCAGGACGGAGGTGGATGCGTGAAGGTCTACCTCCTGGTCATAGCCATCGCCACCGCGACCACCTACGTGGCCGTTCCGATCATCCGGCACATCGCCCGCGGTGGGCAACGCGCTCACCCCGTGCGGGCACGCGACGTCCACTCCACGCCCATCCCGCGCCTGGGCGGCGTGGCCATGTTCTTCGGCCTGTTCTCCGCGATCTCCGTGGCCTCCACGATCCTTATCTCTCCGACGTCATCGACTCCAGCGCCTGGGCGGTGGTCCTGGGAGCGGGACTGGTGTGCCTGCTCGGCGTCGTCGATGACCTGTGGGAGCTGGACTGGATGACCAAGCTCGCCGGCCAGATCCTGGCCGCCAGCGTCATGGCCTGGCAGGGCGTCCAGGCTCCTCACCTTCCCGTGGCGGGGCTGACGATCGGCTCCTCGCGCCTGTCCCTCATCTCCACCGTCATCGTCGTCGTGGCCGCCATCAACGCCGTCAACTTCGTCGACGGACTCGACGGACTGGCGGCCCGGCATCATCGGGATCGGCTCGACCGCCTTCTTCATGTACACCTACGTCCTCACCCGCGCCACGAGCGGCTCCTACAGTTCCCTGGCCGCCACGATCGTGGCCGCGCTCATCGGCGTGTGCGTGGGCTTCCTGCCCTTCAGCCAGCCACCATCTTCATGGGCGACTCCGGGGCGGTGCAGGCTGGGGCTGGTCTCGGCAGCCTCCACCATCATCGTCACCGGGCAGATCGACCCCGGCAGCTTCGACGGCTCGCGCGCCCTGCCCGCCTTCATGCCGATCCTCCTGCCGCTGGCGGTCCTCCTGCTGCCCCTGAGCCGACATGTCAGTGGCGATCGTGCGTCGGGCCAGAAAGGGCCTGAGTCCACCACCCCGACCGCATGCATATGCCACCACCGGCTCCTGGCGGCCGGGCACTCCATCGCCGCGCCGTGCTGGTGATGTACCTGTGAGCCGCCGTCGCCTCCTTCCCCGTCGCCGCGATGGCCTTCTTCCCCTGCCCTGGGTGATGGTGGAGCGGGCATCGCGGTCCTATTCGCCTTCGTCGTCACCGTCGACCTCATGCGGGGTGCGCCGCTCTGCACTCGATGCTGCACCGGCGCCAGGATCAGCGGATCGTCATCTCCCGCAATGTCTCGGGAACCGGTGGTGACGCGCCCGGCCGAGGGCAGGCGCCAGCAAGCCGTCGTGTCGGCTGCTGTGTCAACGCCAGCCTACCATCCCGAGACGGACGCATGGTGGCACGCTCGGCCGATGTCGCAGCAACCTGCCGACGGCAGCCAGGACCGACCGGGGACCAGTCGACACCGCCGTCCTGATCGAGGCTCTGTCGCCCGGCTGCGTCGGATCCTGACGATGGCTGCCGTGGGTTCTGGTGGCCGCCAGGTCTCTGTGTGCGTGGTCGGCGGGCATGACCGAGGCGTGGCCCGTCCCGACCGGGACGCTTTCGGTAGCCGCGGTGGCGACGGTGCTCCTGGCCTCGACGTGGTGGGTTCTGGCCCGCATGGTGCGCTCCGGGATGGGACTCATGGCTGCCTGGATGGGCGGCGGTTACCTCGCGAGAATCTCCTGCTGGCGTGGCTCTCCTCGGCGGTCGGGTGATCGGGCTGGACATTCAGGTGATTGGGGTCTCCTCATCGTTGCTGATGCTGGTAAGCATGTTCGCTGGTGACCGTCCTGGCGCAGCGCGAATCCTTGCTGTGGAGCCGATGAGAGGGGCAGGGCTCGACGGGCCGGTTCTGACCGGGGTGCAGGTTCGGTCGCATGGGAGCGTGAGACGATGAGATCAGGATCGACCTGCTGGTTTGCTTCGTTGAGACCATTCTAGGCGCTAGCATTGCCTGTGATTGAGGCCTGTTCAGGGCAGAATCAAGCCAGACTTCGAAGCGTGAGAGACATCAGGAGGATCTCTGTCCATCAACACCGTCACCGAGAACGGCACGGCGGTCGACGACGTCGCCGTGCCGCGGACGGCTGACGCCAAAGCCGTTCGTCAAACCGCTGTGGTGCTGGGTGCTCCTGGTTGTCCTGGTTGCCGTCATCGTCGCTGACCGCCGTGCCCGCCTTCCTCAGCACCCTCACTCACCCGGCGTCGAGACTTCTTCCCCGAGCGCTCTTCGGCCAGGGGTACGTCTCCTGGAGTTCAACCGCCTCACCCTCGTCCGCGTCGTCATGGGGGTCGCCTCTGTGCCCTGACGGTGGGGGCTGGCCGCCAGCCGGCTCAAGACCGTTCCCGGACGCGGGCAGGCGCTGCTCGAGCTCATCGCCGACTTCGTGCGCAGCAATGTAGCCCTCATAGCTTCTGGGCAACAAGAACGGACGCCGCTTCCGCCCCTGCTGGGGCACCCTCTTCCTGGGAGTGCTGGCCGCCAGACATCGCTCGGCATCATCCCGGGACTCAGACATCGCCGCCTCCTCGGTGGTGGCCGTGCCCCTGATGTTCGCCGCCCTGACTACATCACCTTCATCGGTGCCGGGATCGAGGAGCAGGGGTCAGTCGCTTCTTCGCCTCCCAGCTCCTGCCTCCCGAGGCTGCCCAAGCTGATGTGCCTGCTCATCACCCCCATCGAGGTTCCTCTCGAACTTCATTGTTCGGCCAGTGACGCTTCACCCTGCGTCTGCTGTGCAACATGGTCTCCGGGCACCTCCTGCTCGCCATGACCTTCTTCAGGACCACCAGTCTGCTCCTGCACCTGCAGGCATCTTCGACGTCAGCTTTCCTCACCGGCGCAGCCATGATCGTGGTGACCCTGTTCGAGGTCTTCGTCGCGGTCCTGCAGGCTCATCTTCACCATCCTCAGCGCCGTCTATCAAAGCTCTCCATCGAGGCTCACTAGAACGTCGTCGGACGTCGCCTGAGACTCTTCACTCTGACCCCACCTGCGCCATCCCGGCGCCAGAAAAGAAAGGAACCGCATATGCCCTCACCGCGCTCGCATACGTCGGCTGCAGCCTGGCCACGCTCGGCGGGCGTCGGCATCGAGTCTGCTGGTCAGCCAAGACCCAGGGAGCCACGGCCCGTCAGCCCTGGGTGGCCGGACGCCTGTTCACTAACGTGATCATCGGCGCGGGCATGGTCGAGGCCCTGGGCCTCATCGGCTTCGTCACTGCCGCTCGTCGTCAAGTGATGCTTCCCTGGCTGCCGAGGCGGGCGGGGCGGAGCCGCCTTCATCCTGCCCCGCTCTGTGAGATCTTCTGGGCGGCGGTCGTCCTCCTGCTCATCCTCCTGGTGGTGGGCCGCTACGCCCTGCCCCAGCTCTACGCCGTGCTGGACGAGCGCGCCCGGCGAATCCAGGAGGGCCTCGACCTGGCTGACAAGGCCAGAGCAGGGACCAGGCCGACGCCGAAGCGCGCCGCCCGGCTCGTGGACGAGGGCCCGTCGCGAGGGCCGCCCGCATCACGCGGCAACGCGCAAGCGAGGCCAAGGAGATCGTCGCAGCCCGCACCGACGCCCAGGCCGAGGCCGCCGGTATCGTCGAGGCGCCCAGCGCCAGATCCTGGCCGACAAGCAGGCCGCGCAGATCTCGCTGCGCACTGACGTCGGCATGCTCGCCACCACCCTGGCCGAGCGCATCGTCGGCGAGCAGGCTCAGGGACGCCGCCTTGTCCGAGCGCGTCATCGACCGCTTCCTCGACGAGGCTCGAGGCCATGCCTCCCGTCGACGGCGTCGACGCAGCGGTGACCACCGGCCCCGCCTCGAGGCCCGCCCCGGAGGAAGCCGTGAGACCGGGACCGGAGCCACCCGTGAGACCGTGAGCCAGGCCTGGGGCCCGGTGCTCACGGCGCGGGCGTCGAGGTCAGGGCGGGTCGCCAGATCCTCGCCCTGGCCCATGGGTCGCCGTCAACTCGCTGGAGGCCCCTGACCGACCCGGGCCGCAGGCCGAGGACAAGTGGTGCTCGCACGTCGGCTCTTCGAGGGACCGTGGACGGGCGCGTCGTCGACCTGCTCAGCGCCATGGTCCGCGGCCGCTGGTCCAAGCCGGTCGACCTCATCTCCGCCCTCCACGACCTGGGTATCGAGGCGATTCTCGCCGGCGCCCACGCCGACAGCGCGGTCGGTGAGATCGAGCAGCAGCTCTTCGATGTCCACGAGCGGATCGCCGACGACCGCGAGCTGCGCGAGGCCCTAGCCCCTCGGCGCACCCGCACCGAGGCCCGCGTCCGCCTGGTCGAGGCGGTCTTCGCCGCCCACATCAGCGCCCGGCCATGGGCCTGCTGCGCTGGTGCGTGCGTCACCGCACCGAGGGCGGGCCGCTGCGCAACCTGCGTCGCGTCGTCGAGCTGGCCGCCGCCATGCGCCAGCGCACCATCGCCGACGTCGTCACCGCCATCCCCATGACCACCGCCCAGGAGGAGCGCCTGCGCACCATCCTGGGCGGCGTCTGAAACACCCGCATCGACCTCAGCTGCGAGGTCGACCCCGAGATCATCGGCGGAGCGCGCGTCATGATCCGCAACCACGTCCTGGACCACACCGTGCGCGGCGCCGTCGCCGAGCTGCGCACCCGACTGGCCGGCTAGCGGGCACGGCGCCTAGCGCTGCCTCCTGCACCGGCCTCCACAACTTCACCACTCACCTAGTGCCGATCGTCGCTCACGCCTCGCGCCGCCGGCCTAGAACGCAACCAGCAAGGGAGACGAGATGGCGGGCGACCATCAGGCCCGAGGAGATCCGCTCGGCCTGAACGAGTTCGCCGAGTCCTACAAGCCCGCCGGGTCGCGGCCGGGAGGTCAGGCACGTCGTCTTCGCCGCTGACGGCATCGCACGTCGAGGCCTGCCCGGCGTCGTCGGCCAACGAGCTGCTCACCTTCGAGGGACGGCACCGCGGGCTGGCCATGAATCTTGAGGGCGCAGGTCGGCGTCGTCGTCCTGGGGTCCTTCGACGGCATCGACGAGGGGCCAGGTCGTGCGCCGCACCGGCGAGGTCCTCTCCGTGCCGGTGGGCGACGCCTACCTGGGCCGCGTCGTCGACCGCTGGGTCGGCCCATCGACAGCCTGGGGCGAGATCGAGGCCGAGGGCCGCCGCGCCTGAGACCAGGCCCCGGCGTCATGTCCCGCAAGTCCGTTCACGAGCCCCTCAGACCGGGCTCAAGGCCATCGACTCGATGATTCCGATCGGCCGCGGCCAGCATCAGGCTCATCATCGGCGACCGCCAGACCGGCAAGACCGCCATCGCCCTGGACACCATCCTCCAGCAGAAGCCGCCTGGGACAGCGGTGACCCCCGACAAACGGGTGCGCTGCATCTACGTGGCCACCGGCCAGAAGGGCTCCACCATCGCCGCCGTGCACTCTACCCTGGAGAGCGCGGCGCCCGCGAAATACACCACCATCGTCGCCTCCCCGGCCTCCGACCCGGCGGGCTCAGTGCCTCTCGCCCTACACGGGCTCGGCCATCGGCCAGCACTGGATGTACCAGGGACAAGCACGTCCTCATCGTCTTCGACGACCTGTCCAAAGCAGGCCGAGGGCCTGCCGTGCGGTCTCCCTGCTGCTGCGCCGCCCGCCGGGCCGAGGCCCTACCCGGTGACGTCTTCTACCTGCACTCGCGCCTGCTGGAGCGCTGCTCAAAGCTCTCCGACGACCTGGGCGCGGGATCCATGACCGGGTTGCCGATCATCGAGACCAAGGCCAACGACGTCTCGGCACTACATCCCCACCAACGTCATCTCGATCACCGACGGGCAGATCTTCCTCAGTCCGACCTGTTTCAACGCCGACCAGCGCCCGCCGTCGACGTCGGCATCTCCGTAGTCCCGCGTGGGTGGTGCCGCCCAGGTCAAGGCCATGAAGAAGGTCGCCGGAACCCTCAAGATCACCCTGGCCCAGTACCGGTCCATGCAGGCCTTCGCCATGTTCGCCTCCGACCTGGACGCCGCCACCCGCCAGGCTCACCCGCGGTGAGCGCCTCATGTAAAGCTGCTCAAGCAGCCCCAGTACACGCCCTACCCGGTGGCCGAGCAGGGTCGCCAGCGTCTGGGCCGGCACAAGGAGCCTCGACGACCTCGACGTCGCCGACGTCCTCCCCTTCGAGGCGGCCTTCCTGGACCACCTGCGGCGCAGCGACATCCTGGACACCATCAGGTCCACGGGCAGGGCTCACCGACGAGACCGAGGAGGCCCTGGTCAAGGCCGTCGGGGCCTTCCGAGCACCTGCTCGCCTCCGGTGAGCAGATGCTGGGGCGCCCAGGTCGCCGAGCCCGAGGAGGAGCCCGCCGCCGAGAGGACCACCGAGGCAGGCTCGTGGTCAAGAGGGGCTGACGTGGCAGGGAAACCAGCGCGTCTACAAAGCGGCGCATTCGATCGACTAGACCCTCCAGAAGGTGTTCCGGGCGATGGAGCTCATCGCCTCGTCCCGGATCGGGCAGGCGCGCCGCAACGCAGGAGGCCTCTCCTACGACCACGCCCTGGGCCAGGCGGTGGCCGCCCTGGGCTCTACTCCCGCTTCGAGCACCCCATTACCCAGGAGCGTACGGATGCAACCGCGTGGCGATCCTCGTGGTCACCTCCGACCGCGGCATGGCCAGCGCCTGCTCGGCCACCATTCTGCGCGCGAGACCGGCCGCCTCATCGAGGAGCTGGTCAGGACGGCAGGAGCCGGTGATCTTCACCTTCGGTCGGCGCCCGCCAGTACGCCCAGCTTCCGCGGCACACCGATCGAGTTCTCCTGGACCGGTCAGTCGGACCGACCCAGCGACAGAGTCCATCGAGGGGTCGCCACCACCCTCCTGGACTACTTCCTCCAGCCGGCCGAGGCCGGCGACGTAGCTCGAGTCACATCGTCTTCACCCGCTACGTCTCGATGGTCTCCCAGGTCCCCGAGGTGCGCCGGATGCTGCCGCTCAAGGTGGTCGACGTCGCCGGGGCCGGTGAAACTCGACGAGGCCAGCAACGAGGCCCTGGAGAAGGGCTGGCGGAAGCACGGCAGGCTCCATGCCGCTGTACGAGTTCGAGGCCGGGCCCTCGGAGGTGCTCGACGCCCTCCTGACCCGCTTCATGGGCTCCCGCATCCGCAACGCCCTGCTGCAGTCAGCCGCCTCCGGGCTGGCCAGCCGTCAGCAGGCCATGCACAGCCACGGACAACGCCGAGGACCTCATCATCACCTACCCGCCTGGCCAGCGCGGCGCGCAGGGCGACATCGCAGGAGATCACCGAGATCGTCTCGGGTGCCGACGCCCTGGGGGCCGAGTGAACCGAAGCCCCGACGTCGTCGAGACCCCACACAGACTCACCTCACCGAGCAGGACCCCTCTCAGGCTCTGGAAGATACGGAAGAACGCACATGGCTGGCACCACCACCCCCGGGACGGGACGCATCACCCGCATCATCGGCGCCGTCGTCGACGTCGAGTTCCGCCTGATGCGATCCCGGCGATGTCACAACGCCCTCAGGTGACCGTCCAGGCCACCAGTGCCGGCGAGGCCCACGAGATCACTCTGGAGGTCGCCCAGCACCTGGGTGACAACATCGTGCACGATCTCCCTCAAGCCCACCGACGGCCTCGTGCGCGGCTCGCTCGTGCGCGACACCGGCGCACCGATCTCCGTGCCCGTGGGCGACGTGACCAAGGGCCACGTCTTCAACGTCACCGGCGACGTCCTCAGCCTCGCCCCCGGCGAGCAGATGGAGATCACCGAGCGCTGGCCCATCCACCGCCAGCCCCGGCTTTCGACCAGGCTCGAGGTCAAGGAGCAGATGTTCGAGACCGGCATCAAGGTCATCGACCTGCTCACCCCTACGTCAGGGCGGCAAGATCGGCCTGTTCGGCGGCGCCGGCGTGGGCAAGACCGTCCTCATCCAGGAGATGATCCAGCGCGTGGCCCAGAACCACGGCGGTGTCTCCGTGTTCGCCGGCGTGGGGAGCGCACCCGTGAGGGAGCAACGACCTCATCGTCGAGATGGACGAGGCCGGCGTGTTCGACAAGACCGCCCTGGTCTTCGGCCAGATGGACGAGCCTCCGGGCACGCGTCTGCGCGTGGCCCTGTCCGCCCTGACGATGGCCGAGTACTTCCGCGACGTCCAGCACCAGGACGTGCTGCTGTTCATCGACAACATCTTCCGCTTCACCCAGGCCGGCTCCGAGGTCTCCACGCTGCTGGGCCGCATGCCCTCGGCCGTGGGCTACCAGCCCAACCTGGCTGACGAGATGGGCCAGCTCCAGGAGCGCATCACCTCCGCCGGCGGTCACTCCATCACCTCCCTGCAGGCGATCTACGTGCCCGCCGACGACTACACCGACCCGGCACCGGCCGACCTTCGCCCACCTGGACGCCACCACCGAGGCTCAGCCGTGAGATCGCCTCGCGCAGCATCTACCCGGCCGTGGACCCGTTGTCCTCCACCTCGCGCCTGCTGGCGCCCGGCTACGTGGGCCAGGAGCACTACGACGTCGCCGCGGTGAAGTCCATCCTCCAGAAGAACAAGGAGCCCAGGACATCATCGCCATCCTCGGTGTCGACGAGCTCGGCGAGGAGGACAAGGTGACGGTGGCCCGCGCCCGCCGCATCGAGCAGTTCCTGTCCCAGAACACCTACATGGCGGAGAAGTTCACCGGCGTGGCCGGCTCCACCGTTCCGCTGTCGGAGACCATCGAGGGCCTTCCGTCGTATCTGTGACGGTGACTACGATCACCTGCCGGAGCAGGCCTTCTTCAATATCGGTGGTATCGAGGGACCTGGAGCGTCGTGCCGCTGAGCTCACGGCCTGAGTCGTTAGGGATCCGGGGAGAGCCGGGCGCAGGAAAGGAGGGACAGCGGCCTTACGTGTTGAGGTGGTCTCGCCGGCGGGCGAGGCCTGGGCCAGTGAGGGCGACGCAGGTCTCCGTGCCTCTGATCAACGGGGGCTGGGCATCCTGCCCGGCCGCCAACCCCTCGTGGCGGTCCTGGGATCCGGGCCTGTGCGCCTGAGTCCCGTCGACGGCGAGATGCGCAGGGGTCGAGGTGTCCGGCGGCTTCTGCTCCGTGGACCACGACGTCATCACGATCGCCGCCGACCATGTGAAGCAGGACGCGGAGGCCTGAGGCATGGGGCAGCACGTGTGGATGGTCGTGGCGCTCGTCGTCCTCGTCCTCGTGCTGCTGATCGGCGGGTTCCTGGCCCGCCTGCGCTACCTGGCCGGACAGGTCGGCTCCTTCGAGTGCGCCCTGCGTCCACGCGGGGCGCAGCGCTAACGAGCGGGGTCGCCTCCTTCGGCTCGACTCCCTGGGTGGTACCGCCTCGTGTCCTTCTCCACCAGGCCGTCGCGCTCATGGAGCCGCTTGAACCTGGAGCTCTCCAGGTACGGCGCCGCCGGGAGCAGGGGCGCGTCGTCGAGGTCCACTGCGTGGATGCCACCCGCAGTCCCGAGGGCTTCGACCTGGCCATGATGGAGGAGTCGCACTCGGCGCTGATCGCCTGGGTGGAGTCCGCCTCCCCGAGCAACCCAGCCTCTACTGGGCCCCGCGCAGGCCTTCGCCAGTGAGCCTCGCCGTCGCTTCCGCCGGGCCGGCGGGGTGGAGCCACGCCCCCTGGCCGGATCGGCGACGTCCTTCTCCCGCGAGGACTGCGTTTTCCGGCAGACTACTGAGGTCCGCCCTCAGTCATCTGTAGGGACATCGCAGTCCTCGACCACGAAGTACGTTCTCGACGGCGGGGTCACGGTCTTCTGGTGCTACGGCTCCTGGCTCCGGATCACGCCGAAGAAATGGTCCCTGATCTGGTCGGGTACGGTGCTCGAATGGCGGAGGGGTGGCAGGGCGGGTGACACGATGCTCAGGCCTTCCGGCCCTCGGCGTCGCGCCGAGCCTCGGTCCCGCCCGCTAGAGTGGGACGGGTGCGCCTCGTTATTGCCTCCTGCTCCGTCGACTACTCCGGCCGCCTGGACGCCCACCTGCCCCGGGCCACCCGCGTGCTTATGCTCAAGGCCGACGGCTCGGTCCTCATCCACTCCGACGGCGGCTCCTACAAGCCCCTGAACTGGATGAGCGCCCCGGCCCGCCTGGCCGTCACCGAGCCGGACGAGGCCGCCGTCGCCGACGGTGTGCGCGAGGTCTGGGAGGTGAGTGCCGCCAAGACCGACGATCGCCTCGTCATCCGCGTCTTCGAGACCTTCTCCGACGTCAGCCACGAGCTGGGCGTGGACCCCCAGGCTCACCAAGGACGGCGTCGAGGCCCACCTCCAGGAGCTCCTGGCCGAGCAGATCGAGGTCCTGGGCGCCGGCTACCGCCTGGTGCGTCGCGAGTTCCCCACTGCCATCGGCCCGGTCGACATCATGGCCAAGGACGCCGAGGGCCGCTCCGTGGCCGTGGAGATCAAAGCGCGTCGGCGGGATCGACGGCGTCGAGCAGCTCACCCGCTACCTCGAGTTGCTGGACCGCGACCCGCTGCTGACCCCCGTCCAGGGCGTCTTCGCCGCCCAGACGATCAAGCCCGCAGGCGCGCGTCCTGGCCGAGGACCGCGGCATCCGCTGCGTCACCCTCGACTACGACGCCATGCGCGGCATGGACGACCCGACCTCCCGCCTGTTCTGAGGGAGTCAGCCGTGCCCGCCGCTCGACGACTCCTCCGTGCCGCTGCCGTCGAGGTGAGCCTGGCCGCATCATCTCCCAGAGCCTCATCCCGACCACCGCGCGCCCGACGTCGTCACGGCAGTCGCCCGCCAGCTCGCCATCCAGGGGCCAGCAGGTCTCCGCCGTCCCGCACGCCCTGCTCGTACGCACCCCGGACGCCACCCCGGCCGACGTCGAGGGCCGCCTTCGCGCGAGGCGACCTCGTGCGCTCCTGGCCCATGCGCGGCACCGTCCACATCACCACCGCCGCCGACCACCACTGGCTGCGGGCCGCCCTCATGCACCGCACCGACGCCTGGGTCCGGCGCAGCGAGGCCGACTACGGCGTCGATACCGCCCTGTGCGAGCGCGCCGCCGAGGTGGCCCTCGGCCTCATCGAGGACCAGGGCCCGCTGATGCGCTCGGTGCTGCTGGCGGCCTGGCGGGAGGCTGGCCTCATGGGAGGCCTTCCGCGGCGAGATGTCTCGCCTGCCGGCGCCGCCACCTCCTGGTGCGCCTCCAGCGCGAGGGGATCCTCGTCCAGGGGCCGCGGTCTGGCAACGAGCACCTCGTCATGGACGCGCGCCACCTGCCCGACGCCGACTCCGGGCCCGCCGGTGCAGGCGTCGCCCACGGCGGGGCGGGCCACCGCGCCGCCTGCGCCCATCGCCTACCGCTACGCGGCCGGCCACGGCCCGGTCGGCGCCGAGGACCTGGCCCGCTGGACCACGCTGCCCAAGACGCAGGCCGCCCGCGCCCTGGAGGACGCCGTCGAGCTGGGGGAGGAGCAGGCCCCGGCCTCAGCTGAGGGCGCCGGTGAGTCGGCCGGTACCCGCGTTCCGCTCGTGCGTGCGGTCGTCGAAGGCGGGGCGCGCGGAGCCCTGCAGGGCGCTCGGCCCCGGAGAGTCGGCCCCGAGGCCAGCCTGCTCTACATGCGCCGACCTGCCCGACCTCCTGTCCGCCCACCGCGGCGCCGCGCAGGCTCACGCACTTCCTGGGCTCCTTCGACGAGCTGCACGTGGGCTACAGGACCGCTCCTGCCTCACCGACGACGACGGCGAACGCCTCATCTGCCCGGCGAGCAACGGCATGTTCCGCCCGATCCTGGTGGACCGCGGCCGTCTCGTCGCCGTGCGGCCGGTCGGCGAGGGCCTGCTGTGGAAGGGCGGGGCAGCGCCGTCGGCCCGCGTGGAACGCGACGTCAACCGGGCTGTCACCCGTATGGAGCAGCGCCTGGCCGGGTGAGCAGAGCGGAACCGGCTTTCCGCCCACGCAGTGTGGGGAGAAGACGCTCCGAACAGAGTTGTCTGATGTCTGGGGAAGTGACAGAATCCGACTTATGAGCAACGAAGCCATGCAGGTCCGCGCACTTCGGGGGCGCGTCGTCACCCCCGACCACATCATCGACGACGGGGCGGTCGTCCTGTCGGGAGCCCATATCGCGTGGGTCGGACCCGTTGACCAGGCCGCCAGGGCCGGCTTCGCGAGGCGTCGTCGAGCAGGCGCAGGCCGCGCCCCGAGGCGGCTACCTCCTGCCGGGACTGGTGGACGTCCACTGCCACGGCGGCGGCGGTGAGTCCTTCCCCAACGCCGAGACCGCCGAGCAGGCGATGGTCTCCGTGCTCGAGCACCGCCGCTTCGGTACCACCTCGCTGGTGGCCTCCTGCGTGACGGCCGCTCCCGACGTCCTGCGCGCGCGCACGGGTCCTGGCCGGGCTGTGCGAGGACGGCGAGCTCGCCGGCATCCATTTCGAGGCCCTTCGTCTCGGTTGAGCGCTGCGGCGCAGGACCCCACCACCATCATCGACCCCGACGCCGCCCTGACCCGCGAGGCTCATCGAGAACCGGCGGTGAGCACGTCGTCACCATGACGATCGCCCCGGAGAAGCCCGGTATCACCGGCGACGACAGAGTCAACGCAGCCCTCATCGAGGCGGGCCCTGCCCTCCTTCGGGCACACCGACTCGAGGCCGCCCCGTGCGCGCCGCCCTGGCCGACGCCGCCGCCCGCATCGCCGAGCGCCTCGAGGCCGGCAAGCCGGTCCGCGCCCGCGCTCACCGCCACCCACCTGTTTAACGGTATGCGCCCCATGCACCACCGCACGCCCGGGCCCGTGCCCGAGTTCCTGCGGCCGCCCAGCGCAGCGAGTGCGTCCTGGAGATGATCGGCGACGGCGTGCACCTCAACCCCGCCATCGTCCTGGACATGTTCGAGACCCTGGGGCGCGACAACGTCGTCCTGGTCACCGACGCCATGGCCGCGGCCGGCATGGCCGACGGCGACTACGTGCTCGGCTCCCAGCCGGTCACCGTGGCCGACGGCGTCGCCCGCCTCACCGAGGGCGGCGCGATCGCCGGGGGACCGCCCACCTCATCGATGTCGTGCGCACCACCTGGCGGGAGAGTCGACCTGGTCGACGCCGTCTACGCAGCCAGCGTCCAGGGCGCGCAGATCCTCGGCGACTCGTCCGTGGGGGCGCTGCGGGCGGGCCTGTGGGCCGACGTCGTCGTCACTGACGCGGACCTGCGGCCCGTCACCGTGCTGCGCCGCGGCGGGCGGTGAAAGCCCGCCGCCTGATCCTCCCGCCACCGGACCGCACGGGCCCAGCAGTCTCTTGTCATGTGGGAGCCGTTCGCCCTCGACCTGAACCACGCAGGTCGGGGCGAACGTCGTGCCGGGCGGGTTGCGCCTAGCCGGGCAGGCCCAGGAGGCGGCGGGTGTGAGACGGCCTGGCCGGGTGCTGGGCGGCGTCGTCGATGATCGAGACCAGGCGCGCCCCGGGTGACGGGCGGGTCCCAGGAGCTGTCGATGATGTCGTCGAGCCTCTCCGGCGCCAGGGATCGCATGTAGCCGTACGCCATGGCATAGGCGTCATCGAGATAGGCGGTCAGGACGGAAGGTCGTCGACGACGACCTGGGCGGCCTCCTCGGGCGTGTGGCGCCAGTCCTGGGTGTCGTCGGGCAGGGGTAGGTCGAAGCGCTCCCGGTGGCCGCCGGTGAACCAGACGAACTCCTGGCCCGCCATGAGCGAGATCTGGAGGTCGATCTCGCGTGCTGTGTGCCAGGCCAGCCAGGTCAAGGAGTTCGTACGCGGAGCGATGTCTGGGACCGGGGGGTATTGGCCTGCTCCAGCGTGACGTCGGCAAGGGCACGGTCAAAGCGCTCGCGGGATCTGGACGGTGCGTCGATGAGTATCTCTGCAAGTGTCATACCGTCAGGCTACGCCTCTACCTGACGCTCGCGGGAGCCCGGCGTCGACGGGGAGGCGGGCTCGAATGGCGATGGGTGGATTCAATGCTGCGGGGTGCTGGGGGCGATGCTCATGTAACTGGCTGAAGGCTTCTCCATGATGGCGAAGGCGAGGCAGGCTGCAGCCGAGATACCGACTCCAATAGTGCTCGCGGTTGCCAGGGATGTCGGAGGAGCCGGAAGAGGTCCCAGGCTCTCAAGGGGTGAAGGAATACGTGAGGGAATGAAGTGCTGATCGGGCAGCGACAAGGATAGGAGTATAAGGAATATCAAGTGACTGAAGAAAGCTGTCGCTGTTGCCGGTGTGATGATTCTGTTGCCAAGGCGCGATGGCCTGTTCGATGTGGCGGCTAATGTAGCGACGTGGAAGCCGATGGCGTATGGGAGGAGGAAGAAGGAGCGCATACCGAATGCATCACATGTGATGCGCAAAGCCGATCGTGATGAGCGGTATCACGATGGCCAGCAGGGATCCTGAGCCAGAAGAGGAGCGTATTCCGTGTGGAAGCGATGTGGTCGTTGGCTCCCTGTATGGAATTCAGTAGGGACGAGTAGGACATGGCACTGTAGGGCGAAGGGGCTGGGAGATGGTGCGTATATGGGGGTGTCACTCCATATACCCTGCACACTGCTCTGGCGGAAGCTCATGCCTTGAGGTTAGAGGCGGAGTGTGGGAACGGCGATGGGGTGTTGTTCCCAAGGGGCGAGGAGCGGATCAGACGGACGAGTGGTAACGCGAGTGTGTGAGCTGGATGCGGGCCGGCCGTGGTCGTGTGTCACCGCGCTCCGGCGAACGCCCAGATCAAACCGAGTCCCGGACGCGAAACACCCCTCCCTCGAGTGGCGCGTCCATCCCCGGAACCCGCCGTCGTTCGTGAAGGGAACGTCGGTGTGGGGGTGGTGTTTCAGGAGGTTAGTGGCCTTGGGCTTCTTCGGCGTCGTCGGTGAGGTAGGAGGTGATGCGGACGAGGTCGTGAGGGGTGGAGGTCTCGGTGGTGGTGATGGTGCCTTCGATGGTGTGCCAGGTGGTGTCGCCTTGGGGGTGGTAGCGGGTGGTCCAGGTGGTGGTCAGGGTGGTGGTGACGGCTGTGGCGGTGTGCTGGTAGTGGTGGGTGACGGTCTGGTGGGGGTATGGGGTGGCCGGGGTCGGTGGTGGTTGTGGTGGTTCCGTCTCCCCAGTTCCAGGTGTAGGGAGGTGGGGGGTGAACTCGACGTCGATGGTGGTGCCCAGGATGGTGGTGGTCTGGTGGCGCGCGGTGGGGTTGGTGTAGACGATGAAGGCCTTGGAGATGACGACCTTGGGTCCTGGGGGTTGGCGGGTGATCCCTGAGCCTTGCGCGATGAGGGTGGCGGCCTGGCGGGTGGTCAGCGTGATCGTGCGGGGTTCGCTGCTGTTGCCGGTATCAGGAGTGTTGTCTTGTGGTCTGGTCGCTTTCCGCCCGAACTCGCATCCCATGGCTTCTTGCAGGCCTTTTGCCCGGCTTTGGGCTGCAGTCCCGGTGGGGCTGGTCCTCCCACATCGACGGATCCGACGCCGTCACGCTCGGATGAGGCGGCGCTGCTGGTTCACCAGAATCTGATGGGCTTTCCTGTGTGATAGTCTCGCTTTTTTCTCCATGAACAGTTGGGGTATTGTCCTGGTTTTTCGGCACTGTAACTTCCTTTGGTTTCAGAAGGTAATGCCAAGGAGTTGCTTCCGGCAGTCATTAGAAAGGTGGAGGTTAAAATGATGATTAAAGCAGTGGTGCAACGACTCAATTTTGCTCAACCCTTACTCCGCCGATCAGCCAGCGACCATTTGTGTAGCGCATAGCAAAGTCAAGTACCTCGTTCTTGGTCGGGCTTGACGTTTCAGCAATGCCCCTCCCCTGGGTGAGACGTAATCGTTTGATGACTCACGGAAACTTCAACCCTATTGAAGTCGTATCCTTCAAGTTTTTCGTAGTACCTGATGTTCGTAACCTCTTGCTCCCATTTGTCGTTCCATCCTCCTGCGTTGTGCAGATTCGTCGCGTTGTCGATTGTTGAGTGGCAGAATTTGCATTGATCTTCGCTCATGGCTTCAATTTCGTTGGTGTTTCCGGTGACGTAGGTGTAGCGGTAGAGGTCGAGGAAGTAGTAGACGCTGGCTATGGCGCCCATGTCGCTTTCCTCGTTCATGTTGGAAGGCTTGACGGGTGGCGGTTCGGCCAGGGCGGCGTCGCGTTTGGCTCGCAGCTCGGGGGTCAGGGCGGCCTCGCGTGAGGCTGTCGCTGAGGCGTTGGCGTCGGCGATGCCCTTCTCGGCGCGGGCGACGGCCGCCGAGGCGCTGGCACTGGCGCTCACGCTCGCCTCCGCCTTGGCGTCCTTCAACGAGCAGGCCGTCAGCCCCAGGGCCATCACGCACACCGCCGCCAGCCCAGCGGCCGCCCGGTTCCGCTCGAGGCGGGAACCAGGCCGGCGACGACCGGATACTGATCGTTGCGCATCCGTGGACGCAGGGGGCCGTAGGGACGTACTCATCGCGGAAGCCTCCTCGCCACCGAAACAACTCCACCAAGCCACCCGCCGAGCACTCCTGTCCGGCCGGGCGGCATATTGACTCTACCTGCGCAAACACGCCCACCACCAGAGCGTCCTCGAAGCCTGTGGAAAACCCAGAACAGCACCCTACGGACCGGGCGACAACCTCAACCCGACGGCTCGGCTACTGGCGCGTCCTGTGCCTTCGGGACGGCCGTGCACGTGCAGGTCCCCTCACCCTCACGACCTGCAGTCAGCCACGCCATCAAGCCTGGTGGGCCCGTCGGCTACACGAGGCCCGCTCGCATCCGGCTACGTGAGCCGGCGCAGATTAAGCCTGGCTCAATCCGATCGCCCCGAACTGCTGCCGGAGATCGCAGAATCGTCCATCTGAGATGGCCATGTGCTACCTGAGCGAAACACCTTGGCTCGCAGTCGCGGCAGCGTTCACCTCAGATGAATCCGCGCCACCTGACCTCGCACGAATCCACCAACCATCACACCACCGACACAACATCCCACGGGTCGTCGGAGCCCGTCCGAGGGATCTCTTGCTCCGGCCGGCCCGGCGCTCTCGCCTCACGACCCGAGAATGCTCGGATCCGGCGTGCCTTCCTGGTGTGCTCCAGCAGGCCGGCAGCGTGCTCAGGCGAAGACGACGGTGCGGTGCCCGTTGAGCAGCACCCGGTGCTCGGTGTGCCAGCGCACGGCCTGCGCCAGCACCCGGCGCTCGACGTCCTGCCCCTTGGCCTGCAGCACGGACACCGAGTCCTCATGACCGGCCCGCGTCACGTCCTGCTCAATGATCGGGCCCTCATCGAGGTCCGCCGTCACGTAGTGCGCCGTCGCCCCGATGAGCTTGACCCCGCGCTCGTGCGCCTGGGCGTAGGGGCGCCCCTCGAAGGACGGCAGGAACGAGTGGTGGATGTTGATGACGCCCCCGTGCAGCCGCTCGCACAGGGCGGGGGAGAGGATCTGCATGTAGCGGGCCAGCACCACCAGCTCGACGTCGAGGGAGTCCACCAGCCCCAGCAGCTCGGCCTCGGCGGCCTCCTTGGTCTCCTTGGTGACCGGGATGTGGTGGAAGGGCACCCCGTAGAACTCGGCGACGTCCCGTAGCGTCTCGTGGTTGCCCACCACGCCGACGACGTCGACCGGCAGCCCCTGGCTGCGCTCCCTGAAAAGCAGGTCGGTCAGGCAGTGCCCTCGCTGGAGACCATGATGAGGGTGCGCATGGCGCGCCCCACCTCATCGAGCTCCACTCCATCTCGTACTCGCCGGCCAGCTCAGCCAGGGTCCTTCTCCAGCTCCTCGCGCGGCACGGTGGTGAGCACCTGGACCCGCATGAAGAACAGGCCGGTGGAGGGTCCCCGAACTGCTTGGACTCGGTGATGTTCCCGCCGCGGCGCGCCAGCGTGCCGGTGACCGCGTGGACGATGCCCGGACGGTCGGGGCAGGGACAGGGGACAGGACCAGGGTGGGCGGCGGGTCGGGTTGCGCCGTGGGTGAGCCATGGCCTCAGCCTGGTCGGCGCTCGCGCCAGTTGACGACGGCGAGCACCAGCCAGGTGGTCACGATGAAGGGGCCAGGTGTGGGTCGGCACCGGGATCGCCGTGAAAACCCGGTCACGACGACGGTCAGCACCGATCCCGCGACCGCCAGCATCCAGGCCCGCCTCCCGGGAGGCAGGGAGGACGACGCCGATCGCGATCGCCGTCGAGGCACGGAGAGTATCCGCCCAGACCGTGCGCCGCCTGGCCGGCGGGAACGAGTGCCAGCGTTGCCGCCGTTCCGACGACGCTGCCCAGCAGCGCTGCCGTTCCTACTCTCAACCGGCGATGAACAGCCCGGCCAGGATCAGCGCACCGCCGACCCAGGAGTCGACGAGCACCACCTGGGACTCTCCCGTCAGCACCGCCTCCGGGACCAGCCACGCCGTCGACCCGCTGACCGGCGCCGGATCGGGCACCATCGGCGCGTCGATCGCCCTGAGCAGAGCGGTCAGCAGGCCGGAGACGATGCAGAAGGGAGCCGTGAGCGCCGGGGCCCGAGCGGCGCGAGGGCGCGCTCAGAGCACGGTGGACCGCGGGGCACGCCGCCGCCCCGACCACGGTGAGCAGCGTGGCCGGCCAGAAGACGCCCATAGCGGCCCAGGCCGCCGCTCCCACCAGCGCCCCGTTGTAGCCCTGGAGCCCATCGGAGACTCGCAGGTCCAGCAGCCGGCCCGCCACCGTCGACACCGTCGTCCCGAGGACCACTTGGAGGGCCGCATGGGCGGTGAGTGAGACGGCGATGCCGGCCACGATGAGCAGTCCGGTGAGTGCATGGGGCTGGAGGAAGATCTGTCCCACCCCGCGCCCGAGCGCGCTCACGCCGGATGAGACGATCGACGGGACGGCCGCGGTGCCCGGTCCGGGAGCCGGGTGGTGGGGACTGATGAGCAGATGGCTCGAGGCATGAGGGGCTCCGATCGATAGAGACTCGGGAGATGCCCGCTGCCGAGGCGAGCGGGCTGTCGCTGAGTACTTGCGCAGGTCGAGCCTCGGCGCGCCGAACCACCGGTCGCGCAGAAGCTCGCTGATGTCGAGCATGAGGCGGTGAGGGCGGGTCGTGTCGTCGCCCAGTGCCCGCGCGATGGGCCGGGGCCCGGCACCCGCGTCGCTGCGCCGCGCACGCCGTCGACCTCGAGCAGCTCGCCGATCTCGGTGACGAGCGCGGCATCGATGCGGGCGTCGAGCGCCGTGAAGGAGGCCAGGTGGCTGTGTCCTCCAGGGGCTCCCAGACCCGCCATCCCGGCCTCACCAGGGGATCAGGCGCAGGTTGTCGACGACGGCGCACCGGCCGCCGACGCGGATATCGGTGCGCATCCGCACGCAGTCGTACCCGAAGGCCGAGCCGTCCGGGGGCCCAGCCGGGGTGAGGACCTCCAGGGACATGAAGGTCGCCGTCGGGTCCATCTCAGCCAGGGTGGTCTGCCGGTAGGAGGCCCCCGGTGAGCGATGACCTGGTCGGGAACGAGCTCAGCACGGCCCCAGGCCAGGCTCACCCGGGTGTCCCTGGCGGACCGGGCAGGGTGGGGTGCGGTAGATCTTCGTGGCCGCCTGGGTCGTCAGCACTGCCGAGGCCCCTGAAGGACCTCGACCTCGGTGAGGTAGCTGTCGCCGTCAGGTACCCGCCTCCGGGATTGACCACGTAGTAGGCCACCTGTCCGGTCCCATCGAGGTACAGCGGGCGGAACACCCTTCAGTGCTCCCCGGTGGTACTGGTCGACGGCGATACTCCGGTCGCCGTCCCGGGCGATCCGCAGGTACAGCTCGCCGGTGGTGCTCACGACTCCAGGTCCGTCATGAGCACGTCGTGGTGGATCCACTCGATGACCTGCTCCAGGCCCTCATCGGTTTTGAGATTGAGTGAAGCAGAAGGGCTGTCTCCCCGGAACACCTTGGAATCGGCCTCCACTGACCGCCAGGTCGGCGCCGACGTGAGGGAGCCAGGTCCGTCTTGTTGATGACGAACAGGTCGGACTTGATCATCCCCTGACCGGCCTTGCGGGGATCTTCTCGCCCTGGGCGACGTCGATGACGTAGATGGAGAAGTCGACGAGCTCGGGGAGAAAGGTGGCTGAAGGTTGTCGCCTCCCGACTCCACGAACACCACCTCGAGGTCCGGGTGGCGCTCCACCAGCTCGGCGATCGCCGCCTCGTTCATGGAGGTGTCCTCGCGGATGGCCGTGTGCGGGCAGCCCCCGGTCTCCAGCCCGACGATGCGGTCCACCGGCAGAACTCCCTGAGCGGCGAGGATCTTGGCGTCCTCGATCGTGTAGATGTCGTTGGTGACGGCGGCCATGGAGACCTCCTGGCTCATGGCTCGGGTGATGCGCTCGATGAGCTGGGTCTTGCCCGCCCCCACTGGGCCACCCACTCCGATACGGACCGGACCGTGGTGCTGGGAACGGGGCTCCGGCTGCCCAGGCGCGTCCGCGTGCTCCTGGCTGGTTGCTGCTGACATGCGATTCTCCTCAATAGCTCTTCAGGAAGGTCTTTCAGGACATGAACATGCGGGCGCGCTGGCGCTCGTGCCGCATCTGGCTGATCTCGATCCCGGGCGCGGCGGCCCCAGATCCATCTCGTCGAGGCCCCCGATCCGCCTGACCGCGGCGCGGACGTCGTCGCGTACCGAGGCGATGGCGCGCTGACCGGCGTCCTGCCCCAGGGGGATGGCTCGTACGGCGTTCTGCGTCAGTGAGATGACGCTGGACTGGAGGTATGCCGCCGTGACCGCCGCCGGTGGTGCCGTGAGCGCGTAGCCGGCGATCGCCAGCACGATGGCGGGGTGGGGGCGGCAGCCTTCCGTGTCCACGAGTGCCGCGTAGCGGCTCAGCAGCCTGTCGCCGTCGGTGCCTTCCAGGGCCAGGCGGGCGATGGTGAGCAGACGCCGCCCCATCGTCACCCCGGCCCGGCGCACCTGGATCGGCACCGCCTGAGCCACGAGGAGCTCGTCGAGGGTGCGCGATCGCCTCCCAGTCGTCCGCCACCACTGCCTCGAGGCCAGCCGCAGCCCCAGCCCCTCGGAGAAGGTCAGCTGGGTGGACACGAGCGCGCAGCCAGGGACACGAAGGAGGCCTCGTCGTCGACGACGCCCTCGCAGATGTAGGTCTCCAGCCCGAAGGGTGGGAGAAGGCACCCGTGGGCAGCGCGGAGTCGCACAGCTGGGCCAGCGGCAGCTGCCAGCACGCAGGCTCTCCCCACTCCCGGGGCGCAGGGGTCAGTGGGTGTGCTCGGCATGGCGGAAGGGGACGGGCATGGACCGCTCCATCCGCGTGACGCACCCCAGGTGCTCCAGGTAGTGCTCGGCGGTGTGGTCGTGCTGGATGACCATGACGCCGTCATGCCCCTCAAGCCCCAGGAAGGGCTCAGCGGGTCCGAAGAACTGGGCAGGCAGGGTGCCGGTTGCCCAGGTTGTGAGCGACGACTCCCATCTCGCGCACCGTGGCGGGCGCGATGACCAGGACGTCGGTGGGCTCCAGGCGCACGACGACGATTCCGCGCTCGTTGCGAAGCAGAATGTCTCCCTCGCGCAGGTCCGGCGCGCCCGGCGCGAAGCCGGATGCCGAGCTCGGTGCCGTGGTCCGAGCGCACTCGTTGGATGCGTTTAGTGAGGTCGGCCAGGGGGAGGACCACGCTCTCAACGTGCACGTCCTCCAGGTCCTCGCCGGGCAGGTCGTGGATATTGCCTGAGATGGACTCGATAATCATGAAGGCTCCAGGATGAGGGGTCAGAAGAGGAAGTAGCGCTGGGCCATGGCGAGGGACCTCGGCGGGCTCGCAGGTGACCTTCTCGCCGTCGACGGTGACCTCGTAGGTCTCGGGATCGACGGTGAGCGCCGGAGTGGCGTCGTTGAAGGCCATGTCCGCCTTCGTCAGCCGCCTGACCCCGCGGGCCGGACAGACCTTCTTGCGCAGCCCCAGGCTCTGGGGCACTCCCGCATCGATGGCCGCCTGGGACATGAAGGTGATCGAGTTCGACGCCGGTGCCGCTCCCGTGGCCGCCGAACATGGTGCGCATGAGCGTGGGCTCAGGGGGTGGGGATCGAGGCGTTGGCGTCGCCCATGACCGCTGAGGCGATCTGGCCCCCGAGGATCAAGACGGCTGACCCCGAAGAGGCGGGGTTCCCACAGCACCAGGTCGGCCCTTGCCCACCTCCACGCTGCCCACGACCTCGGCGATCCGTTGGCTCGAGCCGGGTTGATCGTGTACTTCGACACGTAGCGCTTGATGCGCAGGTTGTCGCCGTCCCTCCGGGTCCCCGGCGAGCTTGCCGCGCGCCTTCTTCATCTGGTCGGCCACCTGCCAGGGTGCGGATGATGACCTCACCGACGCGCCCCATGGCCTGGGGGTCCGACGACGTCATCGAGAACACGCCCAGGTCGTGCAGAACGTCCTCGGCCGCGATCGTCTCCGGGCGGATGCGCGAGTCCGCGAAGGCGACGTCCTCCGGGATGGCGGGGTTGAGGTGGTGGCACACCATGAGCATGTCGAGGTGCTCCTCGGCGGTGTTGCGTGTGAAGGGCAGCGTCGGGTTGGTCGAGGACGGCAGGATGTTGGGGTCCTGCGCCAGGGTGATGATGTCGGGGGCGTGGCCGCCGCCGGCGCCCTCGGTGTGGAAGGTGTGGATGACCCGTCCGCCGATCGCGCGGCGGGTGTCCTCGACGAAACCGCACTCGTTGAGCGTGTCGGTGTGGATGGCGACCTGCACGTCGAACTCGTCGGCGACCTTGAGCGCCTCGTCGATGACGGCGTGCGTGGCGCCCCAGTCCTCGTGGATCTTGAAGCCGACCGCACCGGCGCGCAGCTGCTCGGCCAGAGGCTTCCGGGTCGAGGCGTGGCCCTTGCCCAGCAGGCCGATATTCATGGGGAAGTCCTCGACCGCCTGGAGCATACGGGCCAGGTTCCACGCCCCGGGAGTGATCGTGGTGGCGTTGGTGCCGTCGGCGGGTCCTGTCCCTCCTCCGATCATGGTGGTCACGCCCGAGGCCAGGGCGGTGGCGACCTGGGTGGGGGAGATGAAGTGAATGTGGGAGTCGATGCCTCCGGCCGTCAGGATGCGGTGCTCGCCGGCGATCACCTCCGTGGAGGTGCCGATGACGATGTCGACGTCGTCCATGATGTCCGGGTTGCCCGCGGCGCCGATGGCGCTGATGACGCCGTCGCGGATGGCGACGTCGGCCTTGTAGACCCCGGTGTGGTCGATGATGATCGCGTTGGTGATGACGGTGTCGGGGACACCCTCGTCTCGCGTGCGCTGGCCGTTGTGGCCCATTCCGTCGCGGATGACCTTGCCGCCTCCGAAGACGGCCTCGTCGCCACGGTGGGTCAGGTCCCGCTCGATCTGGGCGAAGAGGTCGGTATCGGCCAGGCGGACGGCGTCCCCGGTGGTGGGGCCGTACAGAGCGGCATGCTCCCGACGGCTGAGTTCCTTGCTCATGATGTGCTCCTGTGCTCTCAGCCCTGGACGGGGCCGTTCGTCTCGCCTGCCAGCCCGAAGACCCTTCGCGCTCCCGCCAGCGCCACCAGGTGGACTGGTCTGGAGTCGCCCGGCTCGAAGCGAACGGCGGTTCCGGCCGGAATGTCGAGGCGGAAACCGCGAGCGGCCTGCCGGTCGAAGGACAGTGCGGAGTTGACCTCGGCGAAGTGGAAGTGCGAGCCGACCTGAATGGGGCGGTCCCCGGTGTTGAGGACGTCGAGGGTGAGGGTGGGGCGGCCCTCGTTGATGGTGATGGTGCCGCTCGCGAGCCGGTACTCTCCCGGGATCATGGCAGCCTCCTGCGAATCGGGTCGTGGACGGAGACGAGCTTGGTTCCGTCGGGGAAGGTCGCCTCCACCTGGACCGCGCGGATCATCTCCGGGACTCCCTCCATGACGTCGTCGTAGGTCAGCAGGGTGGTCCCGTAGGCCATGAGATCCGTGACCGTGCGCCCCTCTCGAGCTCCTTCGAGGATTTCAGCGGTGATGTACGCGACTGCCTCAGGGTGGTTGAGCCGGATCCCTCTGTCCTTGCGTCTTCGTGCCAGGTCTGCGGCGACGACGATGAGTAGCTTCTCCTGCTCACGCGGGGTGAGGTGCATCGGGACTCTCCCAGAGACGGTTCGGAGCGGGCGCATAAGCGCGAGCTTGTCCGCGTGTGACGGACGCTTATAGGCAACGCCTTACGTGTTACGTGAATATTTCCGGTTAGTTGGCGGTGAGGTACACAGGTGCTTCCGCCTCATCGGTTTCCCGCGTCGTTGCAGGGTGAGGCTGATTGTGATTGAAGTGCCGCCATTCTTCGGCGACTGGGGTCGATGCTGAGGAAAGGAAGGGGCGGGATGCGCGTTGTCGCGCATCCGCTTGCGAGTGGACAGCGTCAGCCT
>BNJU01002853.1_pt1 | contig 50119 bp, 75 predicted proteins | sample 8539281 | NCBI WGS metagenome assembly BNJU01 (sample SAMD00202456, study PRJDB9452) | human saliva metagenome | isolation source: human saliva | place: Japan | reverse complement strand
GATTATTGCGAAGGGACTTGCATAGAATACCGGAGCTTGGCTTATCTTCACAAAAACGCGAGAGTATGTCACCATCAATTAGATGAAATCGGCATTCTACCGGCTTTCTGAAAAGGACAGCAGTATTATTGCCACTTTAAAGGGAAAGCGTCCCGGAAAAGTTCTGGTTCTTCGGGCAGACATGGATGCCCTTCCCATCGCAGAAAGATACCCAACTGCCCTTCTGCTCGGAGCATGAGGGTTGTAGGGCATGCCTGCGGTCATGATGCTCACACTGCTATGCTGTTGGCGCTATGCGGGTTCTCTATCATCGAGAGGAAAATGAGGGAGAAACTGTTTTCTTTCAAACCGCTGAAGAGAAGGCAAAGGGCTGCTGTTTTACTGGAAAAGCGGCGCTTTAGATGGAGCTGATGCCATTTTCGGCATGCATATCGGAAGATCTCAGGCAAGGATATTCCCAGTGGTACTATGGTCTGTGTCCCTCGGTCCGGTAATGGCGTCCTACGATCGTTTTATTCTGAGGTGAGGGTGGGGTTGCCATGCCTCTACCCCGGAGAAAGGCATTGACCCCATCAACATTAAGCCGCCCATATTGTACTGGCTTTTACAAGCGATTCCTTCCAGAGAAATTGCCGGAATAGATCCTGCCATCCTTACCATCGGTCTGATTCAGGGAGGAGAACTCTACAACGCCATCCCCTCCACCGTACGAATAGAAGGTACCACTCGATCCTTTTCAGGGAAGAAATCCGGCAAAAACTGGCTAAACGCATTGGAGAAGTAGCGAAAACACTGCCAAAGCCTTCGGCGGAACGGTAAATTTCGTATGGATTTCGGCGCACCGCCTGTTACCAATGATTCGGAGATTACCGCCTTTGCGCAGGGCTGTCTTCAAGAAGTCTTTCAGGATAAGCTCCCTAACCCGGATAGATAAGCCCAGCATGATTGGAGAGGACTTTGCCCTCATACCAGCAGAGAGTTCCGGGATGCTTTTTTTGTTTTTAAGCCCTCCAATCCGGAAAAAGGGCACTGATTACCCCACCACCACGCCAAGTTTTACCGTAGATGAGGATGTGCTTTGAAGGAAGTGCTGCTTTCGTGGCTCTGGCGAAAGATTTTTCTAAAACGAGATATCGCACACTACGCGAGCGATACTCGTTAAGAATAAATGCAAAAAGCTGACTCGGGAAAAACTCCCTTTGAAATCGCTTTTTAATCATAAACGGCGTTACGCGTAACTCCTATGATAAATGATTTAAATGTATCTTTCAAAAAAAGGCCTTTACCTTATCGCCAAGTAATAGGCTTTAGTTCTATCCGGAATAATCTCAATCCAGTATCCATCCGGCCTTCGATAAAATAAATTCCCATGCCGTGATTCTCAAAACAATGCATCCCATCTTTTCGTGACGCTCATGAGCCGCACCGATGTCTCACAGTCTCGCAGAGCCAGGTGGAACTCCTGCCTCCCAAATCATAGGGTCTGTCTTCTATTCTTTCAGATAGGTTAACTCCAAACGAAAAATCCGTAGAATCATCTCCCAGATACATCGATGATAAAATCATCCTGCTCATTTCTGCTTAATTCATGTAAGTCCAGCGCTCTCATAAAAGCGCATACTTTCTTCAAGTCCAGCACATTGAAATTAAAATGATTAAATGAAAAATCGCTCATTGCTTCCTCTTTTCCGTTGTCCTTCAACTAGTCTTTTTCTGTCCCATCTCCGCAAGTGTTTCCTTTAGGATAACAGAGAAAACCCCGTGACAAGAAATTCTCAAAGAATAAAGAGAATTTTAGAAACAAATAGAGGAAACTAACGGGAGTATCAGGGACCATCACTAATATGCATGAGTCGATCATAGGTCCGACGTGGCACGCTTTCGCTAACTTCGCCTCATAGGGCTTCTAAGCTCAAAGAACAAAAGCTAAGAACCCATGGGCCTAGATTACCCTCTGCTTCGGACCCTATTAATTCTGATACGCCGTTTAATTTTTATTTTTTTCTTAGTCCCTTTGAGACTTTCCGTTAAACCTTTTTAGGAAGATATGCTCCAAAATCTCTCAGGCAGGCATAGATGGTAAAGCTCGTGGCAATGATGGTTTCCAGTAAAACCACCGGTTGCATGAAGGCAAGGCTCATTCCCATTTTCCCTAAAACCATCACGCTTTTTGCTTTGCAGCAATGGCGGAGATTACGAAGGGGAAGGTGAAGGCTGCATAGCTTGGGTAGAAGGGGAGCTTCAGGAAGGAAAATGCTCTTTACCAGGGCAAAAGGTAAATCACGGAGTTGCTACCAGTAAGAAGAGTACAAATCCCTCGATTCTTCTCCGCAAAGGCCTGATTATAGCCGGCTGCACAAAGAGCCATAGGTGCTGCATGATCATCATTAAAGGCTTTGCGGGTTCCGGTACTGGCATTTTCAGATAACGCTTCGAAACTACTACCAAAAAGAATCAGTAAAGCGATAAAGCCGAAGAAAAAGATTCTCTGTCCCAAGGCCTGCATTTTATAAGTCTCGAGAGGTAAGGATGCCACTACGATTCCCTACGTAAACGATATACCATACTGTATGAACATTTTTTTCTCCTCAAAGTGCAAAAACGTAGGTTTTTGGGTGAAATAGAGGAGCAAAGAACCTGTAAAAGGATGGCATACACACCATAAGGGAAAAAGCACCCTCGAACAAAAGGGCTTTGCATACACGGAAAAAGCATTAAAGCTATGGGAAGGTGGCGGTAACACTGGCACCAATGAGGGTTGTTGAATTCTTCTTTGAGTACTTGTGGGAAGAAAATCGCCCTACACAGAAGAAGAAGGAGTAGCATAGCATACTCTCCAAAAATCAGGCGAATTCCTCACCGTAGGACTGTAATAATTTCCCAAAGCTGCCATTCCCAAAATGACACCGGAAATAGCTAAGGGGACCCTTTTTTGATTTTTCCATACTTCCTCCTTATACCACTTTTTACAGGTGGAAGGTGGTGCTTCCAGACCCTTAATGGGTTCGGAATCTACATTTTCAACTCCTAACTCTCTGCAAAGAATCTCTGCAACTCTTTTCCGGCGCAAAGTCCTGTGAAAGCGATACACTGTCTTTATGCTCTCCACCCGCCATATCAAAACCTCTGGTAAGAACACGGCAGCAAGCGGCATGCTTAGCGTTGGAATCTCTGAACCAATCGTGTAATTCCTGACAATGCCATCAAAGCATTTACCTTTTGATCCTTAGTCGTCCGGTGTTGTTCTACCGAAGAACATGCCATGGGCAAGGATTCCGCCGTTTAACGCTCCGCACATACAGCCGGAACGACCCTGCTCTGATAGACATACCGGAAGACATGGCAATAACGGACTCCGGAACATCTGCCTGGAAAGCATCACGGATTACGGACATAACTGCCTCACAGCAGAAATATCCGCCGGCATACTGCTCCTCTGCCTTTCTGTACTTCCTGAGGGCTTACCTTCGTTGCATGATAAGTAACAATAGACTCCATGTTTTTTTCTCCTTTTTCTTTGCTGTCTTTCCCTGTCTTATTTCAGAAAACAGAATCTCTTTCGCGAAATTTCTTTCTGCTCAGATATAAAAATTTCCCTTCGGATAGGCTCTTTCCGGTCTATGAAAGGAAAAATGTTTTTACGCTCACTCTGTTTCTCGGAAAAGTAATTTTGAGGAAAGACAATTATGTGATTCTTCTCCGACCGCATCTATTTTATCTCAGGAAATGGGTAAAGTCTAATTTGAATTTTATAAAACTCTCTATTTTATGCATTTTTACTATAATTAATCTTTAAGATAATTTGATAAAATCTCCTTCCTTATGCACAGGAGCTTTTTCTTTTCTTTCCGGCTCCTTTTGGGAAAAATCCATGTATTTCTTATAGATAGCAAAAAACCCGGCGTCTCCTGTCGGGTCCTCTGCTGTATAGAGTAGTAAGGGTCGATTAAACCTGTTCGCCAATCTTTTAGGTCGAACTCTATTGATTCGAGTAAGGCAATTCTACCCTATTTCTCCCAGCTTGTCAATCTTTTTTTCAATCCTATTTGGGCATTTTATCCTGTTTTTCTTTATTAAAATAATTATCAGTTTGAGCTTTTTGCATAAATCGGTTTTATGCATAGATATAAATGAAATATACTGTCCTTATTTTCGCTTTTAAGACTTTGGTATATTTTTCGTTACTTGTCGGCTCATTTCAGAAGCCGGTTTAGCCGGTTTTTCATCTGCCCTTAGGCATTTTCAGAAGGAGAATTAGCCAGCTTTTTACCTGCTTTTAGGCATTTTCAGAGGAAAGCTCCGTTTTCCTTCTTCTATACCAATCCTTTCCCAACATGATTCTCACCGACCAGCATGGAGGCTACCGCATCGCGCAGGAGTTCAACAGGGTACATCCGGCGTCAAAAAGCTGAGTCAGCATCAGCATCATAGGCAGGGCCTGTGGAGGAAAAACCGAAGGCGGCAAGAATCATGGTTTCCATGGCCGCTCCACCGCCGGGGGACAGAGGAAACCGCCACACTGGCCACTACGGACACCACTATCGCATAGAGGTAATCTCCCTATGCCATGGAAGGAATGGCTGAAAAAGAGCGGAAACCAATAAAATCTCATACACTGTCGCAAGACATGCTCCATCCATGTGGCAGGTGGTCCCGTAGAATTACCACTGAGGAAATTCTCTCGAACGCCCAGTCTCGTCACAGGATTCCAGCTGTAAGGGAATGGCTGCCAGAGCTTCTGGTTCCCAGGGCCGTTAATGCCGGAAGGAAAAATTACCCGGAAGAAATTTTTCACTCCCAGGGACCTGTGCAAAAACGCATAAAAGCCAAGGAAAAGGAAGAAGATACGATAACTGTGGGATAAAAGGTAAGTAAGGCTCTTCCATAGGTTTTTAATCAAGTCAATGCCGTAAGTTCCGGTTAAATCCGCAAAATAGGCTCTGATTCCAATGAAGCCAGCTTCATTAAAAGAGAAACCATCTTATAAAAGACCTTGGACCATTGGTTCAGAAAATTGGCTACATACTCTCCCTCTTTTCCCATTAGGGATACCGCCATTCCGGTAAAGATGGAAAAGATAATCAAAGGCAGGATATGGGCACGGCTGATGACCAGGGGAAAATCGGAAACCGTAAACATATCTCACAATCTGGCTGGCCATATCCGTTTTCTTCACATCCTCCACGGCTTCCGCCACTAAGTTCAACCGGCTATCCAGCCCCACGAAGTGTACTACGGTAAACATCAAAACCGCCGCTATCGCAGCCGTACTGACAAAAATCAGAATCAGATAAAAAGCAATTTTTCCTACCTTATTGGTATCCGATACATTGGCAATGGAGCTCGGAAATGGAAAAGAAAATCAAAGGCACCAGCAGGGTAAATAAAAGATTTAAAAATCTGTCCCACCGGTTTTAAAAAAAGGCTACCTTTTTCCTGAAATACTCAATCCTAAAACAGCGCCTATTGTTACACAAAGCAGGAGAAGCAATGGTTCCTGATAGGCTCCAAACCTCCTTTTTGTGGGACTCTGTTTCGAGCCGCCTTCTCTCCCTAAGTCTGCTCTACTCTGCAGCATAGTCCCGCTTCTCTCTACTGTCTCTTTGCACTCTCCCATAGACTCCCCTTCTTTTCAACCAATCACCCTTACACTCTACATTTACGGCATTTCCGCCAAAGAAAGTCCGTATTTTACTGATATGATTAGTGAAATTATTACAATTTTATACTACTTTTTAATATTTTATCTAAAAAATACTTTTTGCAAGAAAAATTTTGCAGTTTTTTCAAACATTTTCCCTGCTCTTTCTGCTCACAGTTCTTCTCACTCTATTTCTTTTTCAAAAAATGAGTAAGATATGTATCGTAGTGTAAGAAAGCCAAGCACCGGCAGTAATAAAAAGTAATGACGGTAATGACGGTAACGGCGGTAATGAAAGTAATAACTGTAATGAAAGTAACGACTGTAATGAAAGTACTGACTGCAATCAAAGCAATGAAATACAAAAGCGTTGAAAGGAGTTTCTATGAAAAAGGTACTGGCATTTTTGCGGAAGGCACGGAAGAAATTGAATGTTTAATGGTGGTGGATATTTTGCGAAGAGCCGGTGTTTCTGGTAGAGCTTATTGCCGTTGCTCCGGAAAAATCTCGTGAAGGGCTCCCATCAGATTACCAGTGCTCTGTGATAAGAATATTTTCCGAGCTTACGGAAAATGATTTTTCCTCCGCGGATTTACTTTTCTTACCCGGTGGAATTCCCGGAGTTCTCACTTAGAGGAGAGGATAAAAACTGCTGGTGCTTTTAGAAAAGCAGTTCCAAGCAGGAAAGCGATCTGGCGCAATTTCAGCTGCCCCGGCATTTTCGGCCGTCTGGGATTTTTGAAAGGGCAAGACTTCACCGCTACCCTGGCTTTGAAGAAGGCATTCCGACGTAGACGGCTGCAAATGGAGCGGAAAAGCCGTGAAGTGGGAAAAACGATCATCACCGGAAGAGGAATGGGTGTCGCCTAGGACTTCGCCTTTGGCCCTGGTGGAAAGACTGGAAAGGCGCTGAAAAGGCCGCCCAGCTGAAGAAAGGTACAACACTCTGAATGCATTTAGACTACTGTTTCTCCAGTAGCATTGCAGGTGAAGCACAAATTCAGCCAGGTTTTCATAGGATAGGGATGAAATGAGTGGTAATCTGAGCCCGATACTTGCGAAATCCGATGAAGTGAAGAACTGTAAAATCAATATGAAGTGAATAATGCAGTATGGGTCTATAATAGGGGTAATCTGAGCCCGCTGGTACTTACTGAAAGCGAGCCAAAGCGAAGCTTGAAGTTAGTACCACTGCGAAGGCGAGGTTAGCGGGAGCGTGCCCCGATTATAGACCCATACTGCATTGAGCGCATCCTCATGATAAATACAGTTTTTCAATACATTGGATTAAGCTAGTGAAAGCGTGCCACGAATTTCATCCCTATCCTGATTAGAAAACCGTAAATTTATGAATTCGCCTTCTTTGCTTCCCCCTTTTCTATCATCCGATCCACCTGCAACTTAATCAGGCTGGCGATGGGGGCTGCCAGGAAGATTCCTAAGACTCCCCCCACTGCGCCTCCGATAATCAAGGAGATAATCACCAGCAGAGGATGAATGTCTATACTGTTGGAGAGGAGTCTGGGGTTAATCACATTTCCATCAACGGTCTGAATCGCAAACAGGGCTAAGACAGCCGGTAATAATTTAGAAAAATCCCCGTAAAGGGTACACACTAAAATGGTGGTTCCGTAGGCCACAAAAGGGCCCACATAGGGAATCAGATTTCCAATTCCGGTGAGAATCCCTATGGCCAGGGCATAGCGTACCCCTCATAATACTTAGGGCTGACACTGACCAAAATAGCTATAATGATGCCGTCAATCATCTGTCCATTGGATATAACCGAAAAAGCTCGATCCGCATCCTTTAAAAAGCCCCGAAAGGCTAAAACTCTCTTCTCGCCAATCAGTAAGCGGAGAATTCTCTCCCAGTACAGGGCTATCTTTACCCCATCCGCCAGAAAATAAATGGAAAAAATAATGCCAAAGAGCAGAGTGCCAATCAGGCTTCCCATATTTCCCACAGAGGAGAGGAAATTACTGCCCAGGTTTTGTACAAAGCTTAAAAGCTTTGCTAAAAAAGTCCGTATTCCCTCTTGCAAATCATTTCCCGCAATAGGAATCTCTGAAACTCTTTGGTTTAAATCCTCATAAAAACTTTTTAAGAGAAGAAGCACACTTTCCAGCCCCTTTTGCAAAATCTTCTCCTGAATCAGTTGAATATTCTTGGTAAGGACAGAGACAAAAAGGGAGGCCAGAAGTACCAGAAAAAGTAAAATCAAGAGATAGCAAAGCAGAATCCCCAGGTTTTTCCGAAGCTTCTCTTTTTGTTTAAAAAATGGGAATTTCCCCAAAGCTCTCTCCAATAAGGAACAGAGAGGACTGAGCAAATACGCCAAGGCAAAACCTAAGAGCAGAGGAGAGGTGACCTGAGATAACCAGGAAAAATGCGCTGTCCATAAAGAAGGGAGACCTTCCAGACGATCCACTACCTGACTCCCAAGATGATACAGGAGAGCCGTCAGCAGTACATACACCGAAATCATCAGGTATTTTTTATTCCATAAATCTTTCCAATTCATTTCTATACTTCCTATTCTCTATTTTCTACTCTCTACTCTTCTACTCTCATCGCCTTAACTACACTTTTCACTTGAACCGCCTGCTTTTGTTCCGGCTATTCTTTTCCTTATCTTGTCCGAACAAAAATTCTGCTGTTTGCCTTTGGTACGTGTCCTGCTCTGCCAAAGAATACCAGTGTCAGAATCGTTACCACATAGGGAATCATGGAAAGCAGGTGGGAGACACCATGTTGCCGGAACCAAGAAGTGCACGTAGTCCGGTGCAAAGTCCGAAAATCAGACAGCCCAGGAAGGTTCCCTGGGGAGTAAACTTTCCGAAAATCACCGCCGTAATGGCGATAAAGCCCTGTCCTACGATAACGGAGGGGCGGAACTGGGATACGGTAGCCAAGGTCACAAAGGTTCCTCCAAGGCCGGACAAAAAGCCGGAAAGAATCACCGCAATGTAGCGAACCTCATAGACATTGATTCCCAGAGTTTCACAGGCCCAGGGATGCTCTCCTGCTGCCCGGAGCCGCATGCCGTAACGGGTTTTTAAAGAAAACAAACCAGTACAAGTACCAGCAAAAAGCTAAGATAAGCCACGGAATAGGTGCTTACCACATTGTACAGGAAGGAGCTGGAGGTACATTCCTTCAAACATCTTAGGGAGCTTTTGCGGATAAGTCCAATGCGGGTGAGTCCGAAGAATTGTCAAAATCGCCCTTGCAAAGGAAAAACCGCAAAACCCGGTCCGACAGTTAATGGCCGTTCCCTGCAATGGTTTCGATCCGCATGAAGGGACACACAAACCACCGCATGAATCAAACTCAAGAAGGGCTCCGCACAGCCTCCCGCAAAAATCCCAGCCATCCGTTTCCGGTAAATAAGCCACACAGGCTCCTAGCAAAGGCGCCCAGAGTCATCATTCCTTTCGATTCCGATATTTACCACACCGGAACGCTCGAGCAACAAGAACCAAAGCCCCTGCCAAGAGGAGGGTGGCGTAGAAATCAAAACCGCATTTAACAGTAATCCCAGATCATTCAGCATGGCTCTCTCCCTTCTTTTGGAATCCTCTCTGTACCAGATTTTTAATCACCGGCGTGATAGCGATAAAAATGATGATGGTTCCCATGATAATGCTTACCACTTCCGCAGGAACATCCACCGTCGTTAATTTGTTTCCGCTATACCTATGGCACCATAGAAAAGACCGGAGAAAATGCAGCCAAGGGGATGGGTTCCTCCAATCAGCGCCACCGTAATGCCCTGGAAGCCATAGCCCTCCTGAGCGGCAAACATGGAGACACGCTCAGACATACCAAGGATTTGCACTGCTCCCCCAAGACCTGCCAGAATACCGGATAAGGACATGGACAAAAGGAAAACTCTCTTGGAATTGATTCCCCCATACTCCGCAGCACTGCGGGAATAGCCCACCGCCCGAAGCTGATAGCCAAAAGTGGTTTTGCTCAGAATGAACCAGATCAGAAAGGCAAAAAGCAAAGCCAAAGGCACTCCGGCATGAAGCTCCGCTCCTCCCGCAAAGGGGATCAAAGCCTGGGGAATCTTCATAGAGGCGGTCGCTAAAATATTCTTACTGGCCTCCGCTCCCTGGTCGGTATGAATCGTCTTTAAATTCACCACATAGTTGGAAAAATAGAAAGCAATCCAGTTAAACATAATATAGGAAAGCACCTCATTGATACCCTTTTTCACTTTGAGAAGACCTACCAAAAAGCCCCAAAAAGCGCCGGCAAGAGCCGCTACCACAAGGCAGAGAAGCACATGGAGGGGCGCAGGCAAAGGAAATAAAATACCCACCACAACAGCTGCCAAACTGCCCATCACAAACTGGCCCTCTGCGCCGATATTAAAAATTCCGGTACGGAAGGAGAAAGCAACGGACAGACCTGTGAAAATCAGGGGTGCTCCGTAAATGATGCTGTAAAACATAAACTTAGGCTTACCAAAAACACCCTGGTACAATTTTCCGTAGGCCTTCACCGGGGAGACCCCGATGGCCTGCAATAAAACAGCCCCTACCAAAAAGCCGATGGCGATGGAAAGAAGGGTGTAAAGCAAGGAACTCTTTAATATTTTCTCTTTCATACTTACTCCTTTCCTCCTGCCATATATGTCCTAAGGTATACTCATCCGCCTCATTTCCGGCGAAGCTCTTCTGAATATTTCCGGAGAAAATAACGCCGATTCTATCGGACAAGCCCATAACCTCTTCCAACTCAAAGGAAATCAAGAGAATTCCCCTGCCCTTATTTCTTTGTTCCACCAGATATTTGATGCACAAACTCAATGGCTCCCACATCCAAACCTCTGGTGGGGTTAAAGGCAATGAGGAGCGACTTGTCATTTTCCACCTCTCTGGCAATAATCACCTTCTGCTGATTTCCGCCGGAAAGCTGTCCTGCTGCACGGCTTTCGCAGCCCTTCGGACGAATGTCAAATTTCTCAATCATCCTGGAGGCATGCTCTTCAATAGCCTTCTTCTGTAAAATTCCTCCCTTAGAGTAGGGCGCTTCCCCGTAATTTTGTAAAATCAGGTTTTCCGCTACGGAGAAGTCCAGTACCAGTCCATGCTTCTGCCGATCCTCCGGAATGCTGGAAAGGCCTGCATCAAAGATTTCTCTTGGGCTTTTGCAGGAAATATCCTTTCCTAAAAGCTGAATTTCTCCCTCTGTAGCATGGGCTAAACCGGTTAAGATTTCTACCAGCTCCGACTGGCCGTTTCCGTCAATGCCGGCAAGTCCCAGGATTTCTCCGGCTCTTACCTCCAGATTTAGCCCCTTTAGGATTTCTACCCCTCTATAGTCCTTGGCATGGAGATTTTTCACGGAAAGCACCACTTCCCCCGGCTCCTGAGTCTTCTTTTCCACTACTCGATTCACTTTTCTTCCCACCATCATGGCTGCCAAATCGTCCTCCGAGCAGGAACATACATCCACGGTATCAATGTACTTTCCCTGCCGGATAATCATACATTTATGGGCAATGCATTTGATTTCCTTTAATTTGTGGGTAATAATCAGGATGGACTTTCCCGCCTTGGTCAAATGGGAAATGATTTCCATTAACTCATCAATTTCCTGAGGAGTAAGGGAGGCGGTAGGCTCGTCTAAAATCAAAATGTCCGCACCTCGGTACAAAACCTTCAAAATCTCCACTCTTTGCTGCATGCCTACGCTGATGTCTTCCACCTTGGCATCCACATCCACCATCAAATGGTACTGTTCGGAAAGCTCCCGAATCCTTTTCTTCGCTCCGTTTAAGTCCACGGTAAGCCCCTGCATGGGCTCCGCCCCCAGAATAATATTTTCCGCAACAGTAAAGGGAGGAATCAGCATAAAGTGCTGATGCACCATACCGATTCCCAAGGAAATAGCCTTTTCCGGACTGTCCATCTCTACCTTTTGTCCACGAACCAGAATTTCTCCGGAGCTTGGGCGAAGCATGCCGTAGAGAATATTCATCAGAGTAGACTTTCTCGCTCCATTTTCCCTTAAAATCGCAAGAACTTCTCCCTTTATGAAGCTTTTAATTGCACATGGTCATTGGCCACGAAATCTCCAAAGCGCTTCACAATGTCCCGCATTTCAATAACCGGTCCTTCTCCCTGATTTTCCAAAGAGCTTTGGCTTTTTCGAATCCTCGCTTCCGGCATTTTCAAAATTTCCGAATCCTGCCCTCTCCTGTTACCGCATCCGGAGTCCCTTCCCATGCCTTTGTCTCTTCATCTCTTCCCATCTTCCAAATGCTCTCCTTCCTCGATTTCCCTTAAGTTCCTAATTAAATCAAGAGTATGTCCTGCATCCCTTCCTGTTCGGCCAGCTCCTTCAAAGCCTTCAGTTCTTCCTCACCGGGACTCTCAAACTGCCTATATTGCTCCCCTGTACCCCCAAACTCCCGGTAGGCAATGATTTTTGTAGCGGATTTTCTGTCCCTTCCTTACATAGGGAGACAAGTCCTTGGATACCTTCTCCACCGTATCCTTTCCGGAAAAAAGTCCCGGCACCACTACCGTCCTTACCTCAAAGAGTTTATCATATTCTGCCAAAATTCGCATATTTTTTAGAATTTCCTCATTGGAAAAACCGGTAACCCTTTTATGCTCTTCCCCATTATAGGCTTTAATATCCAACATCACCCCTGTCAATGTAGGGCAATAAATCTTTTTCGTCCTTGGAAAAATCATAATAGCTGTTGGAATCCAATAGAAATCTATGCCTTCTTCTTTACAGAGCATCCCCAATTCCCTGTAAAAATTCCGGATAAAGGGTACACTCTCCCCCAGACACGGTAATTCCCCGGATAAAGGGAAGGTTCTTGGAAGCTTCCTGAAACACCTCCTCCGCACTCATCCGGCGGATTCTGGGGCTGGCATTGTGTGTGCAAGCATGAATACATTGGTCACAGCCGATACATTTTTCCGGAGAAAAAGGCTACCCTTCCTTCTTCCCAATAAATGGCCTGTGGGACAGCCCGGAATGCAGTCTCCGCAGTGAATACACAGGGCTCTGGTTTCCGGATTATGGCAATACTTACAGTCCAGATTGCAGGCCTGCAAAAATATTGCGGTTCGATTTCCCGGACCGTCCACAGAGCTGAAGGGGATAATCTTGTTTACCGGGACTTTGATTTCTGCCTGTCCCCGGTCAGCTCTGATTTCCGGTTTTTCTATATTTTCTTGCTTTTCTATATTTTCTTGCTGCTCTTTCTTTACTGCTAATTCTTGCATGGTACGAAAATTCCTCAATTCTACTATCCTTTGCGGAATGTAAACTCCCTAATTCTACTATCCTCTGCGAGGTACAATCTCCCTTCATTCCACTTCCCTCTGGGGGATGTAATGCTCCTAATCTCTACTCTTTCCGGCAAAGCCGAAAATATCTTCTCCCAGTATAACGAAAAAGAGGAAGCTTTGAACACGCCTCCTCTTTCGTAAAAAACATAATACAATCCTTGAATACTATTAGCGAACCTTACGTTCCAGAATCTTTCCGTTTTCAGCAGCACCCAGACCTGAAAGGCCACGGTGTCCTGCAAAACACTCTTCCCCTGCTTCAGCTTATCCATCTCGGATTTCTTCACCAGATATCCGGTAATACGAATCACGTCGGAATCGTTGGAATAGAAGGAAAAGGTAACGAAGGTTCTTTTGGAATGCTCCCTTCATGATATCCAAAAAAACATACTCCGGGTTTTGGTGAATGGTTCTGTCAATGGGAAAAGGTCTCCCGTTCCGGAGGGAGCAATGGTGGAAATGAGACAGAACTTCCATTTGGTCTGCCAGATTCTCCGGGTCCTCTCCGATGGGAATTCTGGTTCCCGGGCTGATTTCACATCTGTGGAGATACCTACCTGGGCATGGAGGAGAAATGTCCGTTGCTGACCTCACAATAAGGATTCTTGTGGGCTTCATTAAAGGCAGAGATACAATCCATAATCTCTACTCCCAGCTCCGTTGCCTCCTTGTTGTGGCCAAAACGGCAGTCGCCCTTTCCTTCCTTTTCCAGAAGAATGTTAACCGCCTCAGCCAGACCTACCAAGCCGAACATGGCGGAAAAACGGTCTCTATGGATAAAGCCTTCTTTCGCCAGGAAGTTATTTTCGAAAAATCCTGACTCTTCCACGATAAAACGAATACGCTCATCCATATAGCGCACACAGAGATCCATGATGTAGAAAGTTCTTTCTCCAGAAAATCCTTTCTATCCTTGGCCTCTTGGCAATATTAGCTAAGATCAGGCGGACAAGGGTATAGGGCTCCCCCTCCGTATGCCAAGCCGTTGTAGCAGGAGGCAATCACATAGTTTCCGGAAAAAACCTTGGTATACATCTTGTGGTTGCAAAAGCTGGGCTTGGCACTGGCCATGGCACAGCGAATGGCTTCAATGGCAAAGTCATCCTCCGTGAGATCCTCGTCATACTTCAAGGTAAGATTCGGTACAGCATCCTTGGTTTCCGCCATGGCCCGAAGCAGAAGTCTTCCGGCCTTTGTAGCCTTGGGGCCAATATTGGCATGGGCAAAGGAATCCAGAATCGTTCTGTCCATCTGAATACAGAAAAGCTTAATCATCTTAAAGGCAAGCTCTTCGTCCATATCCTGCACAAAGGGATCCAGCAGGGTGTCCAGCTGTCCCACGTAAACCGGATAATTGGTTACGGAAGGAACATGCTTATAAAAGATTTGCAAAGCGTTAATGGCTTCATACAAATCCTTGGGAGGCTCTACCTGTAAGAAAGCGGAGCCCTCCCGAAAGAATTTCTCATAATCCGGGATGATATAGCGGGGACGCATAGGGGCATTTCCTTCGAAAAGGTCGCATATGCACTGCTTCTCCGGCTCACAACGTAAAACTTCCAAAAGTCCTTCGGGAAGATCCAGAACAGAGAGAAGGGAGTCTGCATGATTGGCCATCGTGGCTACCTTCTGTTCGTGGGTCAGGCTCTTTGACTTAACCGTTTCCAGCATAGCCTGCCGAGCCGCTTCAACTTTTTCCATGGATATTTCTTTCATTTTCTGTCCTTTCTATTCCCCTGTCTTACTCCTTCAGAAAAATTCACATCCCTGTATTTTCTTCTTTGTATTAGCTTTTTGTGTATTAATTTTTGTGTTAGATTCTTTATATTTTTCTCTGTCCTAATTCAGCAAATTAGTTATCCAACTCAAACATCTCCGTACTTTTGCTTCAAAGTCTGCCTTATTGTTTGGCACCTTCAGCTCACCGGAAACAATCTTCTTCTTTATTTCTTCTACTTCTTTAACCACTGCAGGATCAATGTTCTCTGTGCCGGGAGCAAGGTCTACACCTTCATCAGCCAATGTATAGGTCTTTACGCCGCCCTTAATGTTGCCTTCCACCAGTTCCTTGCTTACATCAAATACCGCATTGTCCACTCTCTTCATAGCGGAGGTCAAAATGGTCTCGGGAGCGATGGAGCTCTGGTCACTGTCTACACCGATAGCCCAGATCTTCGCTTTCTTACAAGCATCGATTACGCCCAGTCCGGTTCCGCCGGCTACCTGGAAAATAACATCAGCTCCATTGGTTACCATATTGTTTGCTGCAGTCTTTCCTGCTGCAGTATCTGCAAAGGAGTTGGCATTGGCCTGTAAAACCTTGGCACTTGCATTGGCATCCAAAACACCGGCTGTGTAGCCGTATCCGAACTGATTCATCATGTCTGTAGCCATGCCCAAAAACGATACCTACGGTATTCTTCTTGGTGGTCTTTCCTGCTACATATCCTGCAAGGTAAGAAACCTGTGCCTGCTCAAACATCAGAGAAGTAACATTGGAAACATCCGCTAAAGAAGCATCATCTACGATGGCAAACTTTACATCCGGGTTGGAAGCGGACTCTGCCTTTAAAGCATCCGCCAAAGCATAACCGATACAAATGATTAAATCATAGTCCTCATCCACAAAGGTCTCGATGTTTGGCTTGTAGTCCGCATCGGTCTTGGATTCCAGATATTTTGCCTCGATACCAAAGCTCCTTCTGTGCTCTCTGTAAGCCTTCCCAAGCAGACTGGTTAAAGGAGCCGTCATTTACTCCTCCTACGTCGGTAACAATACCAACCTTCAGGCCCTTTCCGGAAGATGCATCCTTCTTTTCCGCCTTGCTCTCCTCTGCCTTCTCGGAACCGGCCTCCGTGCCCTTCTCCGAACCCTGCTCGCTAGCCTTGGCACTTTCCTTCTTCTCTCCGCCGGAAGCACTCGCAAAGCCGCTAAGCTGAACGCCATAGTCAAAGCCAGGAATGCCGCAAAGATTCTTTTTCTTCATTTCTCGTCCTCCTTAGATGAAGTCTTTTTCATCCGCCGTTTTCATTCGACCTCCCGGCAAATAATCAAAAAGACTTGTCACATGTACCCTCCCATTATAGAAAAGAAAGAATACAGTGACAAGTCAGTTCCTTTGTTTATTTTGCTTGAAAAAATAGAGAAGATGAACAAAAGCCTATTCCGGAAAATGAGAAAGCAAAAACTCTAAAAAGCCTTTCAGGTTCAGATTTCCTTCCCATAAACGCCCCAGAATATAATTTAGCAGACTGAAGCCCACAAAACAGAAGCCGAAAAAGAGGAAGAGGCTTAAGGCGAAAATGCTGTATAAAAAGCAGATTTTCAAAACCTTTCCGCTTTGGCCGTACTCTATTTTCAGGGCTGTATAGTCCAATACAATGCCCAAGGGTATTCCCAAGAGGAACAGAAAGAGGGAAAACAGGGGAAAGCCTAAGAGCAAGGAAAAAAAGGAAAGACTTGCTAAAAGGTAGAGTGCCAGTCTCCCTCTGGTAAAGAGGTAAAACAGGTCGGAAAAGCTCCTTCCTTCTGCAAAGAATAAAAGGAGGAAGAAGGGTAAGAGCAGAAAGCTTAAGGCATAGAGCAGGGAAAACTGAAGAGAGGCCGCCGGATTTCCGTTGGAAAGATATAGGCTAATCAAGAACATCAGAAGCAAGCTGATGGTGAGCAGAGAGGTACTTTTTATGCCCTGTCTTTTCCTTTTCCTTCAGCATGGCTTCTCCGGATCCGCCAAGTATTCCCGGATTTCTCCTGTAGAATCTTTCGGTGCCTGCAAAAGCCCTCTTGATTGCTCCGGGGAAGGAAGTGGGAGAAAAAGAAGGAGGAGCGAGCTCTCAAGACCGGAATCTCTCTTTCGGAAGCTTCTTCAATAACAACGGTCTCCGAATCTCTCTGAATGAATCGATTTTTTTCCTCTTCCGAAGCATTCAAATTCCTCCTTCCAAGGCTTTCTTGCATTACCCGGGTTCTCCTTTTCTAAAAGCTTCCTGCTCTTGTTCCCATATTCTTCCGAAAGCTTCCCGCAGTGTTTCACCCGCTCTTTTACACTTTTTCCCTCAAAGTTCGTTTCTCTTGTCTTTTCCTGTTTTTCCTGTAAAGCCATTTCTAAAGCCGCAATCCTTGCCTCCAGCACCTGCTCTCTTTCCTGCCTTCGCCGCTTTTTCTCCGCCTTCTTTTCCGCTTTTTGCTGTTTTTTTCTTTCTTAACAAATGCTTCTTCTCCGTCCGGCTTTTTCTCCTTTTTCTTCCCCATTACACTGCGTAAATCCTTCTTCCGCTCTTTTTCCTAATTTCTTCTGCTCCATATTGTAGCCTCAGTTCTTTTGTCTTGAAAGAGCTCCTCCGCCTAATCCCGGATTTCCATTCTTCCCTTGATTCAATCATTCAAAGGAACAGGGAATAGAACATCAAGATGCAACTTTGCATCCATTTCGCTTTCGAACAGCAATTCATCCATTTCGATGAAAAATGTGGATAAGTCCTTTGTACATTTTTCCCAAAAATGGATTTTAAGAGGACTTATCCACAAAAATTACACTTTTTTACACATTGCCAGCTCTTTTCTCTGCCTTTTTGCTTTCGATAAATTCAAAAATCCGGAAAGTTACGATATTCTACTTTTCCCATTCTATTTCTTTTAAGAGCAGCTCTTAGGAAAGAAGATTCTGATAATTTCCCAGGAAGCCTTTTCATTCTTTCCCTGCTCGAAGAAAAGACCCTCCGACTTCCTCGCAGATTACTTCTCCATCCGCCATAAAAAGGATACGGGTCGGAAATATCCTGGCAAAGGTCATTTCATGGGCACAATCACCATGGCCATCTTCTGTCCCTTTTAGGGAGCGAATCACGGAAAGCACTTCTCCCGTAAGCTCCGGATCCAGTGCAGAGGTTGGCTCATCAAAAATAAAATCTTCTGCCCTACACAGAGCTCTGGCAATGCCACCCTTTGCTTTTGTCCGCCGGAGGGAATAGGGATACTGCTCCGCCTTTTCCAAAAGCCCATTTGGGAAAAGCACTGCTTTAGCTTTTTCTTCCGCTTCTTCCTTTTGTTTTTCTGCACGTGAATCAGTGATCCATCACATTTTTCACAACCGTCCAATGGGGAAAAGATTGAAGTTCTGAAACACCAGGCTGAAAAAGCTTCTTGGCCTCTTCCTTTTCTTCCTTCGTTGCCTGTTTTTCTGCCCTTCCGTCAACGAAAAAATCGCTCTCCGTCGTGAAAAGCTCTCCTCCTCCGCTCTTTTCCAGGAGGGTGGCAATGCGAGCAATGTGGACTTTTCCTGAGCCGGAAGGTCCGATGATGCTGAGCACCTCACCCTCCTTACAGGACAGGGAAATTCTTTTCAGAATTTCCTCTCCTGAAAAATGCCTTTTCGGATATTTTTTTCATTTCTAAAAATCGCCATTCCGCTCTCCTATTGATTCCTCAGATGGACACTCCCACATCTGCTTTTTCCATCCAATTCTATTGATAATACGCCATCTTTCTTTTCCATCTGTTCCATAATAAAAGCTACCACAAATTAAAATGTAGTAAAGCACTCCTGCCATAATCAAGGGGAACATGGAGCTCTGGGAGGAAGACAGGGCTCTGGTTCGAAACATTTCCATCACGGAAATGGAAAAGGCTAAAGAAGTATCCTTTACTCAAAGAAATCACCTCGTTGGTAATGGAAGGAAGAATCTTCTTCCAAACCTGGGGAAGGATAATACGGAAGAAACACTGCATTTGCTGTAACTCGAGAATTTCTGCCGCCTCATACTGCCCCCGGTCCATGGATTGAATTCCGGAACGATAGATTTTCGCAAAATATGCCGCATAATTCAGAATAAATCCGATATATACCGCTGTCATGCGGCAACCCTGGATGGAGACTTACTTTGAAAATGTAATAAGGGCTGTAATACACCATAAAAGCTGTAGCATTAAGGGTGTCCCCTGCATAAAGGAAAATGTAGATTTTGATGATTCCTCGATATCAAGGGGTTTTATGCATTCTCCCAAAGGCCAATCAAAAGACTTAAGGGCAAAGAAAAAGGAGGGTTGATGCGAAGATTCCCAAACTCACAAGCAATCCTTCTCCCAGCTTCCACAGCACCACAGTCCACTCCATTTTTTTCTCCCTTTTTGTCTTTTCTTTTTTTCTCTACTACCTCTATTGATTTAGTCTTATTCTACTAATTTAGTCTTATTCTACTGATTTAGTTCGATTACTGGAAAATTCACTCTAGTGCATTAGTGAATTTTTCCTCATTATTTCTTCAAGACGCGCTTTTTGCCGTCTTAAAAATTTGTCTTTCCTATTGTAAGATAAAACCTTCCGTTGTGCCAAACCATTTTTCATTGATTTTATCAATCGCGCCTTCTTCCTTCATTTCCAAAAGGGTTTTCTTCACTTTATCTGCAAGTCTCGGTATTTCCCTTCGCAGCCAATACTGCACTGCTTCCTCAGTCAGGCTTTCCGGAAAGAACCTAGCCTTCTTTTTAAAAAGTCTTAATCTGATATTCCGCCACTACGGAATCCATGCAAATGGCGTCACAGGCACCGGATTCCAACCATCATGGCATTCTGGTAGTCTCCCACCGGTGAGGCTGCCGAAGCTATCCTTTAAGCTCTTATTTTCCTCTCGATTTAATGCGGTAAGTCCAGTGGAATCCTTCTGCACCTCTACCGCTCTTCCCTTTAAATCGGATAGACTGCTGATATCACTGTCCTCTCTACCACAAAAACCTGCTTATTGGCTAAGTAAGGTCCCACAAAAGGTATAGTTGTCCTCACGGCCTTCCATACTGAAGCTGTTCCAGATGCAATCAATGCTTTCCTGAATTTAATTCTAAACCTTGGCATCCCAGTTAATGGGCTTAGGTACAGCATGTCAAATCTAATCTCTGCTACCTCTCTGCCAGCTCCAGGTCATAGCCGGTATAGTTTCCATCCTCGCCTGCAAAGCCCATGGGAGGGAATTCTGGTCAAAGCCCACGGTGAAGCTCCTGCTCCTCCACCTTAGCTTCTGCCTTTTCTCCTGCCTCTCGCGTACCGGGCCTGCCTCGCTGCCTCGCCTGAGTACTGCCCTCTTCCTTGCTTCCTGGAGCTACTCTGGTAGTACTCTTTCCTCCGCAAGCCACTCATTCTCAGTGCCAAAACTCCTGCAGTTGCCATCCATAAAAAGATTTCTTCCAAACTTTTTCATACTTTTCCTTTCCTTCTATTTTTACTTTTATTTTGCTATCATGCTAATACGTTACTTATGCTAAAGTGTTTTTGTCAAGAATTTTTAGAAGATATTGCAGGTTTCCGGCTATACATCCGGGGTAAACGAGATATCCCACACTGGGAAAGTGGTACTCATTACGCATAAAAAGGCCTGAAATCGGGAAAACTTCCTTTTCAGACCTTTTTCCATAAAGCGAAAACAAATTTCGCCGCTGTCTATTACTCTTTTTGCCTTGGTTTCACGGTAGCCATTACAGAGCTTTCCTCTGTAGAAGCGATGGTCTCTTCCTTCTCTTGAATCCTCCTTAGCCTTGGAGGATTCTTTGCTTGCTGAAGACTCCTGCTCCTGTGCAGCCTCTGTCTCGGCTTCGCTTGCCTTGCTCTCCTTGCCCTTGTCGCTGTCCTGCTCCATGATTACAGAAGGCTCTTCATTCTTTACGGTAACCTGAGACTCAACGTATTCCATTACTTTATTACGGATAGCCACTTCTTCTACCAGCTCCTCACCGTACTGTTCAATCAACTTCACACGGTTGGTCTTTTTCTCCGGTTATGAAGACCTCGCCTCAGCCAGCTCATCCAATAAAGCATCCGTTACCTTAATACCCTGATCGTCAGCCAGCTTTCGCATTAAGAAGAGCTGCTTTGCGTAATCCTCCGCTCTGGCATAGGCATCCTCTTTATACTCTGCAACAGTCTTTCCGGACATGTTGATGATATCCGCAACGGACATGCCGTAGCTCTTCATCTGGCTTTGAAAGTAGCATCTAAAAGGTAAGCCTTCGCGTACTCCATAAGCTTCTCGGAGGGCTTAACGGTAGCTTTTTCACTAATCGCCTGAATTGCCTGATCCTGAATGTTGGAATGGTAGTTAAAATCTTTTCTGGCCTGAAGCTGCTCGCGAACCCGATCACGGTAGCTCTGCGGTTTCCCGCAGTGGTGCCGTCATACTCTTTACCCATTCATCCGTTAAGGTAGCGGGACGCTTTACTCATGAATCTTTACCGCAAATTCCGCAGCCTTACCGGCAAGTCTTCATTGCTATAGCTCTCCGGGAAAGTAACCTTTACGGTAACATCCTCTCCGGCCTTCTTACCAATCAGTCGATCTCTAATCCGGGAATAAAGTCTCCGGAGCCCAACTTTAAATCCTGCTTTTCCGCTGTACCGCCGTCAAACTTCTTTCCGTCAATGGAGCCGCTGTAGTCGATATTTACGGTATCTCCTTCCTTGGCTGCATCGTCTACCCGGTAGGATTCTGATCCAGGGTCTGCTGGATGGCATTGTCCACTTCTTCCTGGGCTAACATTCTCAAAGGTGCTACCGTAACGGTGATGCTCTTTAAATCCGGGATTGTGATGCTTCCCATCTCGGAAAGCTTAGGCTCAGTGGGAACCTTCAGAGCTTCCAGCTCTTTAATCTCAGGACTGTCCTCGGTTAAGGTGGAGGAACTTACTTCACTTCCGGAAGCCTTCTCAGACTCCTTAGTCTCTGTCTTCTTGCCGCAGGCTGCTGCCATAATCGCCATAGCCAGAATGGCTGCCGATGCAAATAATTTTCTTTTCTCATAATACTCCTTGGTTTCTTGAAAAATTCTTTTTCCTGTTTTTCGATATTTTTTTGCTGCCAATGAGTTTACTCTCTATTGAAAAGCTAAAAATGCCTTTGTAAGTATAATAAACATCCAGCTTTTGCTGTCAATTCAAATGGCGCATGCATGGAAAGAACTGCTACTCCTAAGTCTACGGTATCCACATTCATATTACCCATATACATGGCAATGGTTCCTCCGCCGCCTTCGTCTACCTTACCAAGCTCTCCCACCTGCCAGCAAACCTTGGCATCTTCCATGTATCCGATAACCTTCTGCATAGTCTCTGCGGAAGCATCATTGAATAGCCCTTTCCTCTGGAGCCGGTGTACTTGGTAAGAACCGACCATGGTTAAAGAAACAGGAGTTCTGCTTCTCATATACATCCGCCCAGGTCGGGTCATAGGCTGCATTTACATCGGAAGAAAGACAAATGGAGTTTCTCAGGATATCCCGTACTCTCTCTCCCTCACACTCCGCCAAATCCTCTACAAAGTGGAGAAGAGCATCGGACTGCATTCCGGTATTTCCGGTGGAGCCGATTTCTTCCTTATCCACCAATGCGGTAAGAGAAGTAAATTCCGGAGTCTTACACTCCAGCTCCGCCATCAAAGCGGTATAAGCACAAACCTTATCATCCTGTCCGTAGCGTCTACCATGGAACGATCCGAGTCCCACATCGCAAAGCCTTCTGTGCAGGAACCAAGGTAAGCTCAGCCCGCATAAAGTCCTGCTCTACCATGCCGTACTGCTCATGAAGAATGGAAAGAATCTTCAGCTTAAAGGCTTCCTTTACTTCCTTGTCATCAACGGGGTAGAGCTCCAAAAGGATATTTAACTCCTCTCCCCGGATACCGTCACTTAACTTACGGTCGTCCTGCTTCTTGGAAAGGTGGGAAGAGGTCGGTAATCACCAGGATAGGATCTCCTTCCTTCTCTCCAAGGTCAAAATCCACATGCTTGCCATCCCGGAACATTACTCTTCCGTGAAGAGCCAGAGGAATGGTACTCCACTGGTACTTCTTGATTCCCCCATAATAGTGAGTCTTGAAATAAGAAAGCTCTTCCTGCTCATAAAGCGGATTGGGCTTTAAGTCGATTCTGGGAGAATCAAGTGGGCAATATTAAAATGAATTCCCTGATCCAAGGGCTTCTTTCCCATGGTTACCAGGAAAATGTTCTTGCCTCTGTTGATAAAGTACAGCTTATCTCCGGTTTTATACTTCACCCCTCTTGCAAATTCCTTGTAGCCTGCCTTCTTCGCCAGCTCCTCACTGTACTTTACGCATTCTCTCTCAATCTTGGACCGGTCTAAGAAGGTCTTGTAGCCCTCCGCAAAGTCCATAGCCTTCTGCAAATCCTCCGGTCTTTCCTTCGCGATATGCTGAGGCTTAAAACACAACTTCTCTTCTAACTTCTGTCCCTCTGTCTTTCCCATAAAGACACCTCCTTCAATGCGTTTTCTGAAATTTTACTGTGTTCCTGTGTTGAAAATGTGAAAAAAAGCGGATTTCACCGCTTTTTACTCTCCTGTCTGTTTCGACTTAATGGATGAATCCTACGCGATTTAAAGGCCAATAGCAAATGTATGCCTTAGCCAACATTTTTCTCCCGCTTTTACAAACTGGTTTTCTCCCCAGAAACGAGCATCCGCAGAATTGTTTCGGTTATCTCCCATCATAGTAGCAGCCCTCCGGCACGGTCACATCTACCTCCGGAAATTGGTTGCCATCCACAATCATGAGCTCCGGTAACAACTTTCCGTAATGGCTTTTCCATTAATGCATACGGTACCCACCGGCACCTTTCCGGAAGAAGACTGTACTGCCAGCTTCTTAATCATGCCGGCATCCACCTCTCCGGTCTTCACCTCCACATGGTCTCCGGGCATACCGATGACCTCTTTACATAGTAAATGACCTGGTTTCTCTTATCCTCCCGGCCGTCGCAGGGCAGACTCTTATCGTTTTCCCGGTAAATTTGATGGTCGTTTCGGCATTGGTAGCCATACAAAAAGATGGCCACATCCCCTCTTTCCACTTGGCCGAAACGGTAATGAAGCCGGGAACCGAAAACGCGGCTTCCCGCCATAATGGTATTTTCCATAGATCCTGTGGGAATAGTGGAATTGGCAATCACATAATTGTTCAATAAAAATGCGGCAATTCCCGCCACCAAAAGAATCTTCACCCACTCAAAAAGCTCTCCCAAAAAGCTTTGGGGCTTCTTCCGACTGCTCTTTTCTTATCCTGCTCTTCCTGCATAGCTTCTCCCTTTTTCTTATTTAAAAATCGTTCCCTTAAGAAGACTTTTCCTCGTTCTGCTGCTCTTGTCTTCTTGCGGTCATATACCGGTGCTCTTCCTCCAGCTCCTTATACAGCTGCAAAAGACTCAATCCTAATATGTTCCGTTTCCATACATTTTAAATCCACCCGGATACCCAGCTTCTTCAAATCCGTTAAAAAGTCTCCCACCTCCTTGGGGAAAATCCGATGAATTTCAAAGAGCTCCGCGTCCTCCGGCAGAACTCAGTATTTCCTCTTCCGGTGCAGACAGTAGCTGAATCTTTTCGGATGATGGCCACACCCCGGACCTTATTTACTTTATCGACATCTTTTCGATGGATATAGAGTATCTTTTTCTCCATTTCCTCTCCTTCCCGGTATTTTCATTCGCTTTTTCAAGTTTCCTTAGCGCAAATCCCGCCTTACAACTTAGGCAAAGCTCTTGCCTTACCTCTTAATGAAGATCTTAGCTCACATCTTAGCGGAACTTTTGTCTTCTATCCTAGTTACGTTCTTGTATTAGTTCTTCCATAAACGCCGTCATTTCCTGTAAAAAGAATCGGGCGTACCTCTTCATTCAAGACTTCATGCCGTAATTTGGGGAAAAATATGAAGCTGAAGCTAGGGATTTCCCAGTTGCTTTAGCATAGCAGTAAAGACTTGCCGGACCCTTGCCGTATTCTCCCACCGGATCCGCACCGCCGGAAAAATAAAGCAGGGAATATCCTTCAGCTTTTTGATTTTCCGCATATTCATTAACCCTTACCAGCAGCCAAGAGGTCGGCATAAGCTCCCAGGGTAAAAGCCCACTGCCAAAGCGATCCTCGACCATTTGCCTGACTCACCTCTTTCCTTAGTACAAATCCAAGCTGATAGGCTCTTGGGATTCGGAATATGTCTGTTGAAAATACTTCGCTAGTAGAATGCTTTCCTTTAGCGCATCATCCTTAGCTCCTCGAAGCTTCTTTTTGAACAGCAATGTAGCCCCTGCACCGGAAGCAGTAGAGGGCTTCCCCCTGCCGTTCCGGAAAGCAGTAAGCCCTTTAAGTCCGCTCCATAGCTTGCCGCATAGTCTCTTGCCAGGAAGGAACCCATGGAATGGCCGAAGAGAAAAACCGGCAGATTCAGAAACCATTTCTTAATCTGCAAGAGGCTTCTGAATATCATGAATCATACTTTCCCAACCGGAATTATCTCCAAAGTAGCCGGGAATATTGGCGCTCTTTCCATGTCCCTGAATATCCATACCGCAAACTACATAGCCCTGCTTCGCCATATACTCAAAAAGGTAACGATATTTTCCGATATGCCCCTGCATCCCGTGGAGCACAAAAGAATCCCTTTTCTTTTCAAGACTTTCCTCCTGCCACAGAACATTATAAATTTTCCCAAGCTCGTTGCTGGGCTTCCCTTTTCCACTCTCTTCTTTCCATCCTTCTCCTTTTTGCTTTCTATCGGCCTTCACGAAAACTTCATATCGACCTTCACGAAAACCTCCTATCAGGATTTTCAATATTCCCCATAATATCATGCTTTCCGCAGGAGATACAAGAAAAGAGCATCTTATCTCTTTACAATTTTTATAATTTTTCTAGGAAGAAAGGCTGTAATAAAATCGGATTTTTGGTGCAAGTTTTGGCAGTATAGGGTCTAAAAGGGGGCAATCTGAGGCCCCTCAGTACTTACTGAAAGCGAGCAAGGCGATGCTTGAAGTTAGTACTGCTAGGAGAACGAGGTTAGCGAGACGTGCCCTCAACTAGACCTATACTGCCAAAACTTTCATTTATCTTTTCCATTTTATTACAGCCCCTTCTTCCTCCCCTCTCACTATTCTTTTCTTATACATTGTGCTATATTTAAAAGGTTGCATTTGTTAAATTTTTTAAGACTTATGAAAGGAGGGTTTATGCTGATTTGTCCGATATGTGATTCTACCTTAGTGAATCGTGTTTGTCCGATTTGCAAAAGGATTGTGAAGAATCCCTGGGTTTTGGATGACCGGGTATTTATTAATCGCTCCCATTCTCTTCCGGATGATTTCTGTGAATATCATGGAAATGGGCGAAAAGTCACCTTATTAAACAAAGTGGATCATAAAGGCTCCTCGGTGATTTCTCCCAAGGTAAATCCCCTAAAACAAACACACAATCCCAGTCAGTCTCAAATGGTGGATACGGTTATGAAGAAAGGAATTCCGCCGAAACCGACATTTTCCTACAATAAGAAGAAAGGATAGAGATTATGCCATTTATTATTTTTTTAATCGTTATCGTTCTGTTAGTCAGCACCACGATTCGTATCGTACCGGAGGCCTGTGCCATGGTTGTAGAGCGTCTTGGACGCTTTCATACCGTATGGCGTCCTGGCATTCACCTACTGATTCCCTTTGCGGATCGTATCTCCAAGAGAATCAACCTAAAGGAGCAGGTAGCGGACTTCCCGCCTCAGCCGGTTATTACCAAGGATAATGTTACCATGCGAATCGACTCCGTTGTCTTCTTCGTCATCACCGATCCTAAGCTTTATGCCTACGGTGTGGAGAATCCCATCGCAGCCATTGAAAACTTAACCGCTACTACTCTTCGTAATATCATCGGTTCCATGGACTTGGATACCACTTTGACTTCCCGTGATGAAATCAACACCCAGATGCGTTCTCTTTTGGATGTGGCTACCGATCCTTGGGGAATCAAGGTGAACCGTGTAGAGTTAAAGAACATTCTACCTCCTGATGCTATCCGTGAGGCCATGGAGAAGCAGATGAAGGCGGAGCGTGAGAAGAGAGAGTCCATCACTCTGGCAGAGGCTAAAAAGCAGTCCGCTGTGCTTACCGCAGAAGGTAATAAGCAGGCTGCCATCTTAAATGCGGAGGCGGATAAGCAGAAAACCATCCTTGCCGCAGAAGCACAGAAGGAAAAGGAAATCCGTGAGGCGGAGGGTCGTGCCCAGGCGATTTTGGATGTGCAAAGAGCGGAGGCGGAAGGTATTCGCCTTCTGAAGGAAGCCGGTGCGGATGATGCGGTACTTCGTATCCGCAGCTTAGAGACCTTTGCCAAGGTGTCCAATGGAAAGGCTACCAAGATTATTATTCCTTCCGATATCCAAAATATGGCAGGCTTGTTAAGCAGTTTGAAGGAAACCCTCGTTTCCCCCTCTGCTCCTGTGACCGACTCTGCTCCGGCAGCTGAGACCGGCTCTGACTCTGATACTCTTGAAGCGGTAAATGGAAATGAGGAAGCATGATAAAAATCATCTTCTTTGATATCGACGGCACTCTTCGTCCCTTTGAAACCGGAATCATTCCGGAGGATAGCAAGGCTGCCATAAGAAGAGCACAGGAGGCAGGGGTGCTTTGTGCCATTGCCACCGGAAGGCACTGGGTAGAGATTTATAATGAGGGCCTTGTAGAGGATATGTATTTCGATGCCTTTGTCACTTTGGACGGAGGCTATGACTATATCCTGCATCCCGATAAGGCAAGACCTGTGTTCCAAAAAGCAGGGCGCCAAAAAGCCGAAGGACTACCACTTCCTGATTGATGAGGCAGGAGCTTCACTGCCTTACTTGACCGAAAAACGGAGAGTACTTTTTACAAGAAGCCATCCCCGGAAAAATGGTGGAAAAATGTGCTTGCCATGGCGGAAAAAACACCTTTCCCATTTTATTTTTGGAAGAGAGAGGCTCTACGCCAACTTTGTAAATGATGCTTTGTTACGTTGTCTTTCGAAATCAAATCCGGCCTTCCTCCCATCCTTCCCCTGTCGAGAAGCCAAAAGAATCCTCTTTATATGCTGATTCCGGTACTTCAGGAAGAGCAAGTTGAAGAGCTGGAAAGAAGAATTCCGGACTGCCATTTGGTTCGCTGGTCCGACGGTCTGTCCTGACGTGACCAAAAGAAATATTTCCAAAGTTTCCGGCATTGAGGCTATTTGTAAAGCTTTAGGAATACAAAGAGAAGAATGTGCCGCCATCGGAGACGGCTGGAATGATGTGAAATGCTCTCCCATGTAGGGAATGGGCATCGCCATGGGCAACGCCAAAGAAGAATGTAAAGCAGTAGCAAACTACATCACCGACCCTATTCTGGAAGGCGGCTTGCCTCAGGCGGTGGACTACATCCTAAACTATAATGAAACGCAAAGAAATGATGTGAAGTAAAGTCATTGCTTTCTAACAAAATAGCGCATAGGGAAACACGCTCTTAGTCCCACCTACACGCTAAGCATAAACTTTAAAAAGAAACACGAAAGAAGTGATGGTGAGACGATATCCATTCGCTTTTCGAGCAGTATAGCTTGTAATAAGAGGTACACTCTTAGTTCTCACCTACACGCTAAGCATAAACTTTAAAAGAAACTCCCGGAGAAGTGGTGATAACAATACGAGTATCCATCAGCTTTCGAACAGTATAGCTTGTAAAAAGGGGTAATCTGAGCCCGCCGGTACTTGCGAAAAACAAAGGAACTGCAGTTTTTCGCTTAGTATCCGCTGCGAGGCGAGGTTAGCGAGAGCGTGCCCCTGTTACAAGCTATACTACCTGCTTTGAAAGTTTAGAGATAAGGTTTACTCTTCATCACTTCTTCTGGGTTTCTTTATTTTTCTTTGCTCCTCCGCTTCCTTCTTTTTCTTCTCCTCTTTTTCCTTCTTCTTTTCTTCTTTCTGAATAAAGGCGGATTCTTTATCAATCTGTCCCAGAGAAATCATAAAGTCGGAACGTTTTTCCAGTTCTTTTTTTACATGCTTTAATCCGTATTCTTCTATAAGGGTTGGGGTTTTGGAAAATAAATTTCTGCCCAGTCCCAGCTTATCTCCCGGAATTTCTACCCCCATGGCTGCCAAAGTGGTGGGGAAGTCGTCAAAGGTACTGTATTCCCGATATTTCTTTTCTTCCACGGTGGGAACGGCATTGAGATAGGTGGTGAAAACCTTTCTTTGATAGCTTTTTTCCACACCATTACAGAAATCGTGGTCCATGGTGGGGTGATCCCCGGAAATGACTATGGTTGTATTTTCATAAAAAGGCTGCTGCTGTACCCAGTGAACAAAGTTGGATACCTGCAGGGATGTACATTGGTACACATCCGCATACTGATTTTTCGGGTGCTTTCTTTCGCAAAGTCTGCACACATAACCATCCGGAAAATGAGTATCCACTGTAAGCAAGGTCAGATTAAAGGGTTGTTCCGCCTTCCCCATATTTTCCAATTCTTCCTTCGCGTACAGAAAAAGCTTCTCATCCTCAAAGCCCCAGTTCACCCAATAGTTTCTGGAAATTTGCCTTTTCTCTTCCAATAGGAAAAATCCTCCACGGCTACGTTTCCATGATCCTCCATGAAAAGCTCTCTTCCGCCAAAATAGCCTACAGAGCCTAAGAGGAATTTTTGATTGTAGCCTTCCTCTTCCAGAATATCGCCCAGGGCGGTTACAGAAGGGAAAAAATGCTTTTGGCTATCCATGGAATTTTGCTCAATGGAGATTTTCAAAGGAAGACCGGTGCTCTCTCCGAAAAATCGCTCCCATGGTCCAGGTGGCTCCAGGGAAGGGCAATGCCCCCATTCCTTTTTCTCCTTCTCCAGCAAAGTCCTCACCCTCTTCTCCCAAAGCCATCAGCTCAGGGCAGAAGATTTTCGGAAAAATCTCCGCCGTGTTCCTTGTCCATAAAGGTAAGCTCCGTTGACTCCATGTAAATATAGATTAGATTTCTTTTCTTCTCCGGAAATTTCAAGTCCACATTTTTCGGATCCACATAATGTTCTTCAATAAACTTAGAGGATTGAAATTGGGAGCTTAAAAAGGAACCAAGAGAAATACCGTCCCAGGCATCTGCGATAGTCACTGCCACAAGGAAAATGCTGAAAAAGCCGCAAAGAGGCAGGAAGGCCTTCTTGAATTTGGGAAGGAAAAATCGTATCTTTTTCTTTTGGTAGATAAAATAATAAAACACAGAGAGGGATAGCCATAAAAGAATGGCCGGCGCCAAGGCTGTGGTAATAAAAAGCTGTACCAGATGCCCGTTGGCTCCCCCCATAGGGGCGAAAACATGAAATAGAATTTCATCTACCGTAAGCTCTTCCCAGTTGCTAACCAAAAAAAGATAGGCCAAGCGAAACAGGCAGCATAATCCCAGCAGAAAAAATAAAAGATAGGGAAGGAGCATTTTCCCTATTGATTTTTTGTTGTTCTCATTTTGTTCCATGAAATATTCACCTTCTTATGCATGAAGAGAAAAATCTTCTTGCTGTATCATATTCTTCCGACGATAGAAGAAGCACCGGAAGAGAGCATGTTCTTCTACGCGTATAAAAGCTTTTGTCCAAGGATAAAAATACAACTTTTCCCTCTTTAGCACAAGGGTATAGCCATAAAGCCGCAAATCAAAAAGGGAGCCATAGGGAAAAATTCGAAAATAAGCTATAAGCAAAAAGTCGAAAAAAATAGAACGACCTCGAAAATCGAAAGTCGCTCCATTTTTACAGTAAGAGAAAAATCTCCGAAAAATATTATTCTTCATCCTCTCTGTTCCGGACATAAACCGGTGCCTTCTTGGGAGAAAGATGCAGCATCTCTCTGAATCTGGCAAAGGCATCTACCGCATTCTGCCAAGACTCCTGCAGGGCTACGGTCTTGTCGGATAAGGTCAACAAATAGGCTATCCTGCTGTTGGGAATACGGGTAGAAAGAGGGAACATATGGGTTAAAATAGCTCTCTTCTCTGTCTCCGTTAAAGCAAAATTCTGTGCTTCGGAGTTCTCCACCGCATCCTCCGGATGATAGAAGCAATACCAACGTCCATTGTGGGTGGTACCGTCATCCTTATGATAGTCAATCATGCAAAAATCATGAAGGAAACCGATTCTGGCCGCGCTGTCCGCATCCATGCCCCAGCTTTTTGCCAAATGATATGCCATGTAGGCCACACGAACACTATGGTCAAAGGTATTGGTACTTCCATGCCAGGGGCACCGCCTTCAACTTGCAATATTCCTTATTTTTCCGTAATTTCTTTAAACTGCTGAATAAATTCAAGCTGTTCTTTCTTTAAATCCATCTGTTCCCTTTCTATCTATTTAAAAATTAAGAAACGTTATTACTATACTCTTTCCCCTATGCTCCTGCAATACTCTTTCGAGAATTTTTAAAAAAAGAGTAGGAAATCTACAACCCATATTTCGGCGCGGTACCTAAAATGCATAAGGCTTTGCCTTCTTCACTTTACTCTCCGCAAAATACAATAAAAAGGCTCTTCGCTTTCTGCAAGGAGAATATATCTTCGCCTTATCTCTCCATTTTCTACAAATATCCGTCAGGACTTTCTACAAAGAAAAACTGTAGAAATGTAAAGTTCTCTTAGAGCTTTTTCCGTTCTTATGATAAAATAGCTTTAGTCTATTTAGAAAAAAACTCTCCTATTTTTATAGGAAGAGACTGGAAAAAATCACTGATTCAGGAGAAGAGAGGACACATTATGAAGTGGAGAGCTCATTAAAGAACGGAGTTCCATCCGTAGCTATAAGGATAAGAAGGTAGATGAAAAGTTGCTGGAGCAGGTACGGCAGTATATGAAGGAGCTGTCTCCCCTTATTCCGGAGCAGAAGACTGAGATTCTTTTACTGGGAAAGGAAGCCGGTCCTCGTTTGGAAGGCATCGTAGGCTATATGGGAAATGCTTTTTTTGCCCCTAACTATATCTTACTTTTAGGAGAGGACAGCGAAGAAGGATACATCCATGCAGGCTATCTGGCTGCACAGTTGGAGTTGAAGCTTACAGAACTGAAGTTAAATACCTGCTTTTTATCGATTAACGAAGCAAAGGCGGTAAAAACCGCTTTGAATATTAATTCTCCCCTTACCGTTACCACCTGCATCAGCTTTGGACACGGTAATCCGGAGAAGGACAGCAACCGTATCGATATTAAGTCCAGATCCGATGTGCGCATGGAGAAGATTAAAGGACATATTGCTCCTAAGATTGCCATGGATGAACTGGTTTCCCAGTCTGTTTTCGGACAGAACTGTGATTTTGCCGAGGATGCCATGGATCCGAACTGGGAGAAGGCCTTTTATGCCTCAAGTCTTGCACCGGCCGCATTGAATCGCCAGACCTATCGTTTCTTAATAGAAGACAATATGCTCTATCTTCTGGATCGGGAGGTTAAGCATATCACCAGGGAAGACCGGTACTTAAATGACGGTATTGTAATGTTCTACTTCCATACCGTTCTGACCGCACATTTCCATAAGCCTGATAGCTGGACCGTAGGCACCGTAGAGAAGAAGCCTGAGTGGAAGGTTCCGGAGGAATATTTCGTAGTGGGAACGTACCGCTTGTTCTAAATTCCTCAGACTTGATAGTGCTGCACTTCGCTTGCACTGAAGTTACGAGTCGCAATTTAACTTTGGTTGCACTGGAGTTATAAGTCACAACTCAACTTTGCTTGCACTATTTGTTAGTCGTGGCTTAACTTCGCTTTTTTTCTATAGTCCTTTCTCTAAAAACTTCTATAATAGAGTTATCTGTATATATGACTTTAGTAGAAAGGAAACTCCTATGGAAAAAGAGATTCAGATTGTTCGGGAAAATATTCGTAAGGCCTGTGAAAGGTCCGGAAGAAAGCCGGAGGAGGTTCTTCTTATCGGCGTCTCCAAAACCAAGCCCTACGAAGCCTTACAGGAAGCCTATAGCTTCGGCATTCGGGATTTCGGAGAGAACAAGGTGCAGGAAATCCGGGACAAATTTGCCCTCCTGCAGGAGGATAGCCTTTACTAAAGGATACCCCTCTTTCCATATGATTGGTTCTCTTCAGAAGAATAAAGTAAAATATCTTCCCGGCAGAGTAAAGATGATTCATTCCATTGATTCCCTTCCCTTGGCTTTAGAGGTGGAAAAGGAGTACGCCAAGAAAGAGGAGCTTGCCTCCGTTTTACTGGAGGTCAATGTGGCCAAGGAAGAAAGTAAATCCGGCTTCTTCTTGGAAGAGGTGGAACAGGCTTTGGAGGAATGTAAAGACCTCCCCCATGTCAAGCTTTGCGGCTTTATGACCGTTGCCCCCATTACAGAGAATCCGGAGGAGAACCGGGTACATTTTCGGGCGTTAAAAAATCTCTTAACGAATATGCAAAAAAAATTCCCCGCCCTTCCCCTTAAGGAACTTTCCATGGGGATGAGCGGAGATTATGAAGTAGCCGTCGAAGAAGGGGCTACCATGGTTCGTGTCGGCTCCTTTATTTTTGGGGCGCGGGACTATGGAAACGTCCATAAGTCCTAAGCAAGTCCGAAATCACAGCCTTCTTTTCTTCGCTAAAGGCATTTTTCCGGAAGACGCCACTGCCAGTTTCCTTCCGCAGTTCCCGGCGCATTGATTCTTCCCTCTGCCCCGCATTCCAGATAGTCTCCTGCAGGGATGATGCATAAATAGGAAATGCTGGAAAGGGAAGTCTTAATCAAAAGCTCTGTCATTGCATTCCAGTCATTTTGGGAGCGGGAAAGGTAATGGTATACATTGCCCCTCTCCCAATCTGACAGAGTTTCAAACCAATTTCTTAAAGTATCATTATCATGGGTTCCGGTGTAATATACGGAATTAGTATCCTGTAGCATGTGGGGTAGATAAACATTTTCAAAGTCGGAAAATGCGAACTGCAAAATCTTCATGCCGGGAAAGCCGGTCTTCGCAATCAACTCTTCCACTTCCTTGGTGATAATCCCCAGGTCTTCTGCAATAATCGGTAGTTCTTCCTTCTGAAAATGTTTCTGAATCGCCTGAAAAAGACCGAATCCCGGTCCTTCCCTCCACTCTCCCACCATAGCGGTTTCCGCACCGTACTCCACCGCATAATAGGATTCGAAGCCACGGAAATGATCCACTCGCAACAGGTCAAATTGATTCAAGCAGTATTCCATCCGCTTACACCACCAAGCGTAGCCTTCCGCCTTGTGCTTCTCCCAGTCGTACAAAGGGATTCCCCAGAGCTGTCCGGTCTCGGAAAAGGCATCGGGCGGAACTCCTGCCACGGAAGAGGGGTATCGGTTTCATCAAACTGAAACAGACCCCGGTTTCCCCAAAGCATCCGCACTGTCCATAGCACAATAAATGGGAATATCGCCAAATATCAGGATATCCTTCTCATGGGCATAGGCTAATAAAGCCTGCCACTGCTTATCGTACTGCATTTGCAAAAAGGCATAATAGCCTACCTCCTGCCTATGCTCCTCCAAAAACTTCTCAATGGTCGCCTGATCCTTATCCCGATAGGGCTTTTCGAAGGAAAGCCAAGGGATGCCGTTAAAAAAGTCCTTTAAAGCCATAAAGAGGCAATAGTCAAAATTTTCCTTGCTTCTTCCCTCCAAAAGCGCAGAAAGATTCCCCCCCTTGGAAAGCCAGTTTTCATAGGCCTTTCGGAGGATTTTTGTGCTTTAGCTCATACAAAAGTCCGTAGGAAATCTTCTCTTTGGATTCCTTAAAGCGTTCCTTTTCCAGATCGCCTCTTCAAAAGACCTTCCTCTTTCAGGGTTTCCAAATCAATAAAGTACGGATTTCCCGCAAAGGCGGAAAAAGGACTGGTAGGGAGAGTCCCCATAGCCTGTTGGCCCCATGGGAAGAATCTGCCAAACCCGATTTCCCGTCTCCGCCAAAAAGTCTATAAACGCTCTGGCTTTCCTTTCCCATTGTTCCGATTCCCTCTTCTCCCGGTAAGGAAAATAAAGGGAAGTAATACCCCTGCTTCTCTGTTTTTCATTTATTTTTCTCCTTTCAAAGGACTTAATGCTTTGCAGTAATAAATGCTCTATTTTATTTCGGCGTTATTATACAGTATATATCTAAAAAGCTAAGTTTGTTTTCTCTGCTAGTTTCCCCTGTAACAAAACAAAATTGCATTTAAATTTTTCACTTTACATGGAACTAAGGAATCTGTCAAAATAAAAATGAGATTGATAGGCTTTTCTTTTCGCCGATATACCTTTACAAGACTGCATAGGGGATTTTTCAAAAAGTGTAAAGTGGAAAAAGCTTCTCAAATCAATTTTGAGGACATTGATTTAAAGAAAATCCCTCTAAAACAAAGGAGTAATACAGACAGCATGGACTTAAAGAAAATAGAACATATCCTAAGAATTGCAGAGGAAAAAAATATCAGCAGGGCGGCAGAACGACTTTTTATCTCCCAGCCGGCTTTGAATTTACAGCTTTTAAATCTGGAGCGAGAGCTGGGCACAAAAGCTCTTTGTCCGTAAGGAAATGAATGTAGTGTCACGGAGGCGGGCAGAATCTATGTGGAAACCGCCCGGAAAATGATGAATATGAAGAAGGACTGCTATGCCAAGATTGCAGAGCTAAGCCAGCTTCATAACGAAGAAATCGCCATCGGAGCCTCAGGACTTCAGGGAGACTATATGATGTGCTACATTTTCCAGAAATTCCATGAATACCATCCCAATGTAAAATTACAATTTACCTCTATGAAAGGCTTAAAAGCACAGGAATTGGTGAAAAACGGCACCATAGATTTAGGCATTATCTTAATGGGAGACAAGCAAAACTATCGTATGGAATATAAGCTACTGGGAAAGGTCGAACTGCTTTTTAGCTATTGCCAAAAATCATCCCCCTACTGGCTGTTTTTAGAAGAAGAGGGCGAAATTACTGAAATTGATTTGGCTAAGCTTTCCGAGCTTCCCTTTGTGCTGGCGCCCAAGGATTCTACAGAACGATCCGTTGCGGAAATGGCCTTTGAAGATGCAGGCATTGACCCCTATGTGCCTATGGATGTGGAGGGAATCCATTACCAGATGGCTCTGGTGGAATCTTCGGATTACTGCTCCTTTATCAGCAGTAATAACCGCGCCCATGTGCCGGACAGTATCCGCCTGATTCCCTGTAAGACACATCCGAAAATGAATGCGGTGGCAGTGTATCGGAAAGATAAGCCCTTAACAAAGGCGCTGGTAGAGCTGATTTCCTTAGCGGAGGAATATTGGGCTTCCTTCTCCGAAGAATCCTTCTAAAAGAGGATGTAAAAATCAGAAGTATAGATGAAGCCTATGCCATATGGGTCTGAAACAGGGGCAATCCGAGCCGCCGGTACTAGCAAAAACCTTCAAAGCGAAGGTCTGTAGAAATCAATAAGCTGAAGCGACAGGTGCAGTATAGGCATGAAAGAGAGCAATCTGAGCCCGTCAGTACTTACTGAAAGCGAGCAAAGCGAAGCTTGAAGTTAGTACTGCTACGAAGGCGAGGTTAGCGAGAGTGTGCTCGATTTCATGCCTACACTGCATCAGAGCGTGTCTTTCCAATGAATATAGCACCTTTGTTTATCGCTCTACTCTTCCGGCAATGGAAAGTATATGTACTTCCTCCGCTCCGGCTTCTAGGAGCTTTCTGCTGCAGGCCTCCATAGTGGCTCCCGTGGTAAAGATATCATCTACCAAAAGCACCCGTTTTAAATCAAAGGGCAATTCCTCACAATGGATTGCTTCCAAGAGATTTAATAAGCGCTCCTCCGGGCTACAGTCCTTTAAGGCTTTTGGTTTTCTTGACTCTCTGTAGATACTCTGAAACCAGAGGGATGCTGCAGACCTTTGCCAAACTTTCTCCGATGACCTCTGCCTGGTTATAGCCTCTTTCCCTTCTTCTCTTGGGATGAACCGGCACAGGAATAATAGCCTGAATTCCCAGTTCTTTTATCTTTTCCCCAAAAACTTCTCCTGCCTTTTTGCCAAAAAAGATGCCCTTATCCCTTCTGCCTTTATACTTCAAAAGCACTAAAGCATCTTCCACTTCCTCCGTTAATTCATACAGCATCATACCGGTAGAAAAGGAAAAAGCCGTGTCTTTTACAGTTTCCACAGTACTCCTCCGTATCCAATAAAATTCCCCTGCCACATTTTTTACAGACCGGCTCCTCCATGATTTTCTCGTACGTTTTGCAGGCAGGACAGATTTCTTCTTTTCCGCTTTCCGTAAGCTCATCACAGAGGATGCAGCGAGGAGGAAAGAGGGCATTGATGATGGCTTCTTTCCAGTCTTCCTTTTTTCTCATATTTCCTCCTATCCTCTATCTTCTGAACTAATAACAATTCTTCCGGACTTATTCCTATACTTTCGCGCTAATGACAATCCTCTCTGACTTATTCCTATACTTTCGGACTGCTGCCAATGCATTCATCTTCAATATATGCAAATCCCTTATTTTTTTGCAAAACTCATAAGAGAAAAGATAGATATACTCATTCTCAGAGTAAGCATCGGTTTTTCCTAAGAGTAAACCCTGAAAATTCGGGGTTTTTATCTCATCCTTATCATATACCCATGCCAGCAATACGTCTTCCGTATCATAAAGGATTTCCGATTTTCCCTCTATTCGAATTTGTGATCTGATATAGTATTCTCTTTCCTCTACCCCTTCCATAAGAGGCAAAGTCTACAGAAGCCTTGAGTCCTCATCTGTCCAAAGAACAAAGCTTTATTACTGCATGATCGTAATCCGGAACCAAGATAATGCCTCCATTTTTCGGAGAATCCATACCCTAAAGCCAATCTCTATAGGTTCTTTACTTAGCAGTTTTCCCCTATGATATTTTGCATAATAAATCTTGATTCCGGCAGTACCGATCCGTTGTCGTAAATTTAAAAAGCATCTGCTCCATCCGGCCCGGCAATCAGATTCACCGTCTGCATTTCTACACTATTCTCGGCCATCGGTGTAATAAAGTTCATCGGTCTGTAGCCACGATATAGGGAAGTAGCAATTACCGCAGTTGTAAGTATGGAAAGAATCAGCAATGCACAAATGATATACTTCAAGCTTTTTTGTTTGCGCTTACTGTCTGTAACAACACTGATGATATTTTCTTCCGACTTCTTCTCGAGATTCTCATGGATAATATCTTCGCCGGCTAAAAACTCATTAACACTAATGCCTAAAAGGGAACAAAGGTCAAAATAAAGCGATACATCCGGAAGGCAAACACCTCGCTCCCACTTGGAGACAGACTTATCGCTCATGCCTAATTTCTCGGCAAGCTGCTTTTGGGTCAGCCCCAAATTCTTTCTTTTTCCCGCAATATACTTTCCGATTTTAACAAGATCCATACAGTCCCCCTTTCCTATGATGTGATAGTATCCCATAGGAAAGAGAAATCACAGCTCTCAAAAGTAGAATTTCCTCCTATTCCTCTGAAAATGGATTTCCTCCCTCCATAGAAAATGGGGCGGAAAAACTTTCCCCGATGTCCTGTAATTGCTTTGCCAAACCGGAGTAGCGTTTCAGTTCCTGCTCGTTATGAAGCATTTCCAGAAAGACCTTGGGATGCCCCAAAAGGCAGACACAGGACTTGGCTCTGGTAATGGCGGTGTACAGAATATTTCTGGTCATCAGCATTTTCGGGCCGGGATACATGGGAAGCAGTACCGCCGGATATTCCGAGCCCTGGGATTTATGAATGGTAATGGCATAGGGCCAGCTCCAGATTTTCTAAATCCTGGAAGCTATAAACCACCTTTCTTTCCCTCAAAAAACCGTTACCGTCTTTTGGTAGGCATTGATTTCGTAATCTTCCCCGATATCCCCGTTAAAAACCCCTTCTCCGCTTTTCTATGGGCAGTTGAAAGTTTCCGGGAATTTCCCTAGCCAGCTGGTAGTCATTTTTAATCTGCATGACCTTGTCTCCCAGTCGGAAAATGTTGCCGCTTCCCTCATATTCCGGCTTGTTCTTTCCGGGAGGGTTCAAGCGTTCCTGCAAAAAGCGGTTCAGATTTTTCCACTCCCAAAAGTCCTTTTTCTGGGAGACATCACCTGAATGGAAAGAGGCTCAGTGGAAAGATATTTGGGCAGCTTCTCCTTCATCAAAATGGCGATATTTTCCAGAATCTGCTTCGGCTCCTGTCCCCGAATAAAGAAAAAGTCCCTGGATTTCTTTCCCCAAATCCGGTTCAATGCCCTGGTTGATTTTATGAGCATTGACCACAATATCCGACTCCATGGCCTGCCGGAAAAATCTTCTTTAGGGAAATGGTTTCATGCACTGAGAGAGCAATATGTCCTTCAGCACATTTCCCGCCCCTACGGAGGGGAGCTGTTCACTGTCCCCCACCAAAATCAAACGACAGCCCACAGGAACGGCACGAAGCAAGGCATCCATTAAATACAGATCCACCATACTCATTTCATCCACAATCAGCACATCGTATTCCAGCGGATTTTCTTCATTTCTTTGGAACAGGGAAAAATCCCTGTCCTCCTGCTCCTGATCCTCCCGCCCCATGTATTCCAAGAGCCGGTGCAGGGTTTTTGCTGGGTAGTCCGTGGCTTCTCCCATTCGTTTCGCCGCTCTGCCGGTGGGCGCAGCCAGGCAATGCTCTTTCCCTGTCCGGTAAAGAGCTGCAAAAATCGTTTTAATAGTAGTAGTCTTTCCCGTTCCCGGCCCTCCGGTAATCACCAAAACACCGGAGGATGCCGCAAGACTTACCGCCTTTCTTTGAAGAGGATCCAAAGTGATTTTTTCCCTGTCCAAAAGCGTATCAATGGCCTTTTCCCAGGAATCCACATGGGCCTCTTCCTCTTCCACATTTAACTGTAATAGTCGAGAGGCCACCCGCATTTCCCGATAATAGGTACTGGCCCGGTAGACATTTTCCCCCTTGACCTTCACCTTTCCTGCAGCTGCAGCTCCAAAAGCTGCTCTTCCAGAATCCTCTAGAGGCATCTCCAAAATCCGCTCCGCCTCTTTTTAAAAATCGAAAAAAGGAAGGTAGCAATGTCCATGCCACTCTCCCTGTAAGAGGGTATAGTTGATGCCAGCTCGCATACCGGAAGGGGGATTCTTTCTCCACTCCCACCTTTTTCGCCAGCTCATCACATTTCTTAAAAGCCTACTCCCTCCAGTTCCTCCGCAATACGGTAGGGATTTTTCCTGTAAAACCTGCAGGGTTTCCCCTTGAAAATGCTGGTAAATCTTATAGGAAGATTCAGGCTGATGCCATAGCCCTGTAGGAGGAGGAAAATGTCCTGCTGCTCCCGCTGGCCGGAAAGGTTCGTGGCAATATCCATGGCCTTCTGCATGGAAATGCCGTGAATTTCCGCAAGACGCTCCGGTTCCTCCTCCATAATCCGTAGGCTGTCTTCTTTAAATTTTTCTACGATTCGGGCGGCAATGGCCTTCCCGATTCCCTTAATGGCTCCCGAAGCCAAATATTGTTCAATGCCAAAAAGACTGTCCGGAACCTCCAGCTGATATTCCTCCACACTGAACTGCTTTCCATATACCGGATGTTCCTTCCAGCGCCCCTTGGCCTTAATCTTTTTCCGACACAGAAATATGGGAGAAGCTTCCCACTAAAGTGAACTCTTCTCCCTTGTCCGTAATACTGCACACGGTGTATCCCGTTTCTTCGCTGCGAAAAACGATATGGGATACATTTCCTTCTATTTCTTCCAGACTAGAAGTCATCATCATCGTTGCTTAAATCAATGGACTTTCCTGTTCCGATTGCCACCGCTGTAAGAGGGTCCTCCGCCAGCATGGTGGTGATTCCGGTCTTTTCCTGCATCAGCTTGTCTAAACCGTAAAGAAGGGCTCCCCCTCCGGTCATAACGATTCCACGCTCATAAATATCCGCCGCAAGCTCCGGCGGTGTTCTTTCCAATACATGATGCACCGCATTGACAATCATGGTAGCCGGCTCCAGCAGAGCATCTAAAAGCTCATCAGAGCTTACCACTACTGTCTTAGGCAGAGCAGTAACCAGATTTCGTCCCCGAACCTCCATGGTCACATTTTCCGGTCTCTTGCTGGCACAACCGATATTCACCTTCATTTCCTCGGCAGTTCTTTCTCCAATAAGAAGGTTATGTTTCTTTCTCATATAGCGGAGAATAGCTTCATCAAAATCATCTCCGGCCACCTTGATGGACTCGGAAACTACCGGGCCGCCTAAAGCAATTACTGCAATGTCGGAGGTTCCTCCACCGATATCGATAATCATATTTCCCTGGGGCTTGTAAATGTCGATGCCTGCACCGATTGCTGCTGCCACAGGCTCCTCGATAATGCTAACCTCTCTGGCTCCTGCATGACTGGCCGCATCCTGCACTGCCTTCTTCTCCACCTCTGTTGCTCCGCTGGGAATACAAACGCAGATTCTGGGCTCTCAGGGTTCTTCTTCCCACCGCCTTATTGATAAAGTACTTCAGCATCTGCTCGGTTCTGTGTACTGGAAATCACGCCCTGGCGAAGAGGACGGACAGCGGAAAATATTGTCCGGGAGTTCTTCCCAGCATAAGACGGGCATCCTCTCCAAAGGCTACCACTTCATCATTTTCTTTATTCACCGCAATAACAGAGGGCTCTTTCAGTACAACCCCTCTACCCTTTATATAAATCAGAATACTGGATGTTCCCAAGTCGATTCCGATATCATTTGAAATCAAGGAAAACATAAATTCCTCCATAAATAGCCACAATATATCTTTTTATAGTATAACGGATTGAAAAAGAAAGGAAAAGTAGTCTAAGGGAGATATTTTTAATATTTTAGAAGTTTCTATTTCACCATTTTTCTTTTTATTGGGCAAACAAAAGCTATACTTTTTCCCATTCTTCTCTATACACTAAAATTCCTTTTACAAATTCTGCCGTCAAATTATAATCTTAGGATTTAAAATCTCGGACTCAAAAAGTCTTTATCACCTGTCAATAGTATATCTACTCGGCATGAATAGCCGCTCTAAGTATTGGTCGGTCATTTACATCCGGATTTTGGAAACTTCCATCTCACTTTCCTCAATAGAATGGATACCACCTCCAATGTTAATAATGCTAGAGATAGAAAACCCTCTAACGCCTGAATTTTATGAGGAAATTTCCTATTAAAAATACGACGCATTTCGTCAATGTTTTGTTCACAGAGTAATCCATGATTTGGATAACTAACCGCTTTTACAAATGCTTGATAGGGAACGTCCCTTGCTACTAATCGCAGCAGATATTAATATATTTGTATCAATAAGAATTTTCATTATTCTACACTTTCTGCACGAACTTCTTTTACAAGATCCATAATAGCTTCATCTGTAGATAAATCATTCTGTTCAGCTTCTCCTTCCATTTGAGCCTGGAGTATCTGCATAGCATAAACTGCAGAATTAATAAGTCTTACACTTCCATTTTTCCACAACAAATGTAATTCTATCACCGCAAGAAACCCTAAAATTTCTCTAATATCCTTTGGAATTGTTACTTGTCCTTTTTGCCATAACCTTTGCATTATCAATAAAATGTTTGATTCATCATCCAAAAGCACCCCATTAATTCATAAATATAGTTCTAAATCTAAATATGCTTTTTATACTTCTTCTTTCAATATAATAGGAAGTAGGAACTCCTACTTTCCTATTATATTACTTATTTTCTATTTAGCAAATGTTTTACAATTTTAAAAGTCTAATTGATTAAAAAGCATTCTTCCGCCTCTTCCAAAACCGGAACTTCCCTTTGGGCAATCAGCCTCCCCTAGTTTTTGTATTACTGCATTTTTCATATTCCTTTATGGCTTCTTCATAGTTTAGCTTCAAGGGTTTCCATGTGAAAGTCTCGGATTTCATAGGGCATCAAATTCTTTTCCCCAAAAGGCACGGACTTTACACAAAAATAATGGTTAATGTTGTGCCGATGAACATGGTTGTAATAATCACTGACTATCCCAATTTCTTGGAGGATTTCCACCTCGGCACCCAGCTCTTCCTTTAGCTCTCTTTTGATAGCCGTCTCTAAGCTTTCTCCCTTTTCCACTCCGCCACCGGAAGTTTCAATCAAGGTGGCTTTTCCGAAAGAATCATCCCTATGAATTCTCACAAAATAGAAATTCTTCTCTTCATCAAAAACAATGCCCCGGGCAATCTCTCTGTCATGGTCAATATATTCAAAGGGAAATTCCCTATCCTGTAGCCTTAGGTTCAATTTACTTTCCTTAGATATCATTTTGATAAATATCCCTCCTATGCCCTATTCCCAATACCAGAACAATTACTTTATCCTCCTGAATTTCCGCAATAATTCTATAATCCCCTACCCTATATCTCCATTGTCCGCTTCTATTGGCTGTTAATCCCTTTCCATACTTCCTGGGATCTTCACAGCCTTCTAAGTTCTTTTCTAAGCTCAGGCAACGATAAGAGAAGCTGTGTACTTGTCCAGCTTTTTCATCTGCTTTAATGCCTTATCGGAAAAACACAACCCTAAAACTCATCCTAAGCCCAGCTCTTTCTCACCTCATCAAGAGTATAGGTAATAGGATTTTCTATATTCCGCTATGGCCTCTTTATAAGCCTGTAAATCATATTCCTCTTCAATATGTTCAAGAACTGAGCGTCTAAAGCAATTCCGAAACACTAATTCCATTCATTTCGCATATTTTTGAAAAGCATAGAGTCTGCATCATTTAACCTTAAAGAAATCGTCATCTCATTTCTCCTTTCATGTGTAATACATTGTATTATATATTGGATAATGCGTCAATTTCCCTCTTCTTGCTTTCTATAAGAAAAATATGGCAAGATTTTACACAGAAAAATTAGGGGGGATAAAGATGGCAAAGCTTGTAGATTCCAAAGAGACCATTGCAGTATTGCAAAGGACGAACTTCCAGTTCAAAAAGCAATTCGGTCAGAATTTTTAATTGATGCATCCGTATTGGATGTGCATATTATCTTATGCCAAGATTCAGAAAGAGGATTTGGTGATTGAGATCGGTCCCGGAATCGGAACCTTAACAGAAGCTCTTTGCGAGCATGCAGGACAGGTGATTGCCATTGAAATTGATGATAAGCTGATTCCTATTTTTAGAGGAGAACCTTTGCAGGAGAGAAAATTTCCCACCTCCTGCATCAGGATGTTTTGAAGGTGGACTTTACGGAGCTTCTAAAGGAATATCCTGACTTTTCATTCCGTAAAGGTAGTAGCGAATCTTCCCTACTATATTACCACCCCCATTTTACTCTCCTTACTGGAAAAAGAAAGCCTTCTCTTAGCTCCATCACCGTAATGGTACAAAGGAGGTTGCGGAGAGAATGCGAGGCCGGCCCGGTACCAAGGACTACGGTGCTTTATCCTTGCGGTGCAGTACTACAGTAAGCCGGAGATTGTGCAGGAAGTTCCCCCACTGCTTTATTCCCCGTCCAAAGGTAAGCTCTATGGTGATTCACTCTCCATTTACAAAGGAATCCCTGTCGAATGTGAGAATCCGGAGTATCTCTTTAAGACTATTAAGGCTTCCTTTATGCAAAGAAGAAAGACCTTGGTGAACGCCCTGTCCGTCGGTCTTTCCTTAGATAAGGAAGTGATTAAAAGCGTCCTTTCCGCCCTTTCCTATCCGGAAAATGTAAGAGGAGAGACCCTTAGCTTGAATGAGTTTGCAGAAATCAGTGATAACCTGGATCCGGAGTGGAGGGAACAGCAAAAATCCGTATTTTGCAGGTTTTGCGAGTAAGTAAGAAGGAGCTAAGAAATCAAAAAAATTTTCTAAGCAATATAGGTCTGAATTGGGGCACGCTCTCGCTAGCCTCGCCTTCGCAGTACAGGACTGTAGAATGATAAAAGGCTACGCTTCGAAGCTGTATGGATATGAAATCGGGCACGCTCCCGCTAACCTCGCCACGTAGCGGATACTAAGCGAAAAACACAGTACCTGTGTTTTCGCAAGTACCGACGGGCTCAGATTACCCTCTTTCATATCCATACAGCTTCCGTCGCTTTGGCTTTGAATTTCTACAGTTCTTCTTTTCGAAGGCTTGCTACATGTACCCGCGGGCACAGATTGCCCCGGTTTCAGACCTATTATGCATATACGCTGTTCTTCTATTTTACAAGCCCTTTTATATCTCTTAGCGCAAAACCATCTCGATAAAAAAGGAGCTGTAAAAATCAAAATAGTAAGGAGATTTTCGGCAATATAGGTCTGAATATAGGGTAGCCTGATACTTGTGAAAGACCGGCGAAGTGAAGGACTGTAAAATCAATAATTGAAGCGAATGATGCAGTGTGAGGCTATAATAAGGGCAATCTGAGCCCGCCGGTACTTACTGAAAGCGAGCTAAAGCGAAGCTTGAAGTTAGTACCGCTGCGAAGGCGAGGTTAGCGAGAGCGTGCCCTAATTATAGCCCACACCGTATCAGAGCGTCTTCTTATAGCGAGTGCAGTCCTTCACTACGCAGGGCGAGGCTAGCGAGAGCGTGCCCCAATTCAGACCTATATTGCTTAGAAAATTTTATTGCTTTAAATTTACTTCTTCAAATACCCATAAAAGGCATTATGCACCTTTTCATATCTGGCGATGGCTTCTTCTCTACTGATATTTCTGGGGATGCTGCTGCCCCCAAGGGTGTATACGGTGATAAAGCTGTTGTTGTAGCCACTGATTAACTCCCACTGATCCTCCATGCGAATCATCAAAGGATAGCCCTTACCCACATAGTAGAGGGCCGCGTGCAGGTCCATACCATAGAGGTTCAGAAGCACGCTGTTATCATAGTCCATAGCTCTTCGGAGCTCCGGTATCTGGGAAACGAAATTGCTGATTTCCTCTTCCTGAATCTTCAGGTTAGCGGTATTGGGACGGTCTGTTCTATTCCAAACAATCCGCTCCTTCTGATCCACCACATAACCGAACTGCTCATAAATCTTCTTATAGGCCGCCTCCATGGTGGAGAACTCTCCCTGATAATGCCCCAGGCTATAGGCGGAGAAAAGTATATTCTCTTCCTTGGTATCTCCCGGAAGCTCAATAGAGCCTGCCTTTTTCAATAGAGAACTTTTTCCGGGTACGTGCAGGCTAAACTGGCTAACCGCCTTTCCTGCCATGGGAAGATACTGCAGTTTTTCCAATATTTCCCAGAACCTTGGATTCAGGGACAATCTTTCTTTCATCTTTGATTTCTTTGTTGGAAAGCAGGCTGTCCTTCCTCACATACTGATATTCCCGTCCTGCAGCTGGTATTCATCAAATCGAAGCTGATTTCCTTCCAGACTGAAATTTGCAAAATACAGGCCATCCTTTTTATAGGAAAGCTTGGTTTTCATGTCTTCCCCTACAATACGAATCTCCGATACCAGTACTTCTCCTAGGGGATTCCAAGTCCGATCCTTATCACTATCCTGTAAGCCGTAGAGGAAATCTCCCCAGAAAGCCGATTACCTTCAGTCGTTTTCCATCTTCGAAAATGCTCAAATTCTTATCTCCGTGGAGATTTCTAAAAGACAATTTCCTGTGCAATTCTCAGTCATTGTTCTTTTTCTCCGTAAGCAATAAATTGCTTTACTGCTGCTGGAAAGCAAAAATCATTTTTCCGAAAGACCGGTAGACAGCGTAATAACCTCGAAACTGTTGGTATCCACCCCATAGATACTGCCGGCAAAGAAAATGTAGAACATCCGGTTGTCCGCATAGTAGGAAAGATTTTGAATGTTTTCCTCCAGTTTTTCCTTGCTGGCCTTTAAGGGCAGGAAGAAATTCTCCACCACCGTATTTTCCGAATTGTCATAGGTATAAAAGACAATGCCGGTATAACCCTCGTGTCGGCCTCTTCGAATATAGCCATATACCAGAAAATCCACATCCCCGTTGGTGTCCACACTTAAAATATGAATACCGTGGGTAAAACTCTCCTTCTCCACCGACTTCTCTCCCTCTGAATAGGAGAAAATTCGATTCATATTGCCCTTTCCTTCTCCGTCGGCACGGTAAAGGGTATTCTTATCGGTAAAGGCATAGAAATTCTTTTGGTAGCGGATTGAAGAGCCTCAATATCACTCTTTTCCCCCACACCCAGTAAAATCTTCTTATCCTTGTATCGATAATTCTGTCCGTCAAAAAGCTCCTTGGTTCTTCGGTCAAAGTCCATCAGGAAAATTCTTTGAGGATCATATCTCATCACATAGTTATCTTCATTGAAGAAAGCGGTGCACATTTCCGTCCTGATCCGTAGCTCTTGAGGCGTATCTGATTTGTACTAATGCCATGGTGCCGTCCAGCTCCTTCAAACGAATCTCCGGCTCCCCGTCCATTTCCATACCGCTGTCTCCCAGGTAATCTGCTGAAAGAGGAATGCAGATTCACATGGGCAAGAGAACTGTTATCCATAGTATCGTCACTTTCCAGATAAGTGCTAAAGAGCTCTTTGCCTCCGACTTGGAAAAGCTCTTTCTGGTAAAAATCCTCCGCAAGAGCTCAGAACTTCCTGTCCATGTCCTCCTTCCCAGTAAAACACGGGTATAGTAATAGACGCTGCTTTCTCCCAGATCCAGTTGAAGACGAAGAAGATACTCCTTCCTCCTTCATCAGGTTTTGGATAGGAAGGATAATGTGAACCCTTCCCCTTCCTCCTGTAAGCTTCCTCTTGGTCCTTTTTCCAAAAGTTCTGCCCCATCCAGAGAGCGAGATATCATAATGCACAGATTTTGGGGCGGACTTTCCCTCTTCCAAAATCAATTCCACCGGCGATTTTCCGGAAGCAGGTTAAGCTGTCCCGCACAAAGGCATCATCCATTTCCTGCAAATAACCGTGAGAGAGGATTGATTTCTTTTCGGAGGAAAGCACACATGTAGTACCGGCAATTTGCTTTTTCCCCATATTGGCATAAATTCATTGTTTTTGGTCCATGGAACGATAAGAATGGAAAAATAAAAAGCAGAGCGACAAAAATGCCGCTTAATACCAAAGCCCTACTTCTTCTTTTTATTCCAAAACTTGCTTACTTTCTCCTAGTCTATTTAACAAAGTTTAAACCTTCTCTTCCTGACTTCTAGCTCTTTTTCCTAAGTCTGAGGGCTTTCTTCCTGATAGCCTAAGGCCTCTTCCAAGGCCAGCTTTCTCCTCGGCTCCAAGCTCAACGGAAGTGCTGCCTTCCTCCACCTCTTTGATATAGAGGAAGCCTCCTTCTTGGCATGAACGGAGTTAAAGATAAAGCCGCTGTTATCATAATTCAAAATTGCCAAGGCAAAGGAGAGGTTTCTCCCATGCCGCCATAAGCATTATAGCGAATGATACCCCATTTTTGGAAGGAACGTCTGATATTCTTATGTAAAATCTTAAGCATTTCCCGCTGTTCTTCTTCCAAGTCTTCCAGCTTTTCCACATGCCTCTGCAGCTCAATAAAATAGTCCTCCAGAGTTTCCGCATCCTTCCCCGCATGAAATAATCATACTGGCGATAAAGCTTTTATACTTGGCCTCCGCCTCAGGGCGATAAAGAGAGAAACGAGCGAAATCAATGTGGAAACCAGTACGAAGACCAATTTACCATGCTGTAACAATACTTCCATTTATTCTTCTCCCCTTCCCTCTAAAATACGGGTTATTCTATCCAAATCTTCCTTTGAGTAATATTCGATTTCTACCTTTGCCCTTATCCTCGTTCCTGGCGGTAATTTTTACCTTGGTCCCCAGATGTTCCTTCATTTTCTCTTCCAAGCCGTGAACAATGGTTTTTCCACTGAGAGCTTAAATTCTTGAGCTTTTTCCTGCTGCCTTTCCGTGGGAGTCTTCTTTAGCCCGTCTTTCCATTTCCCGGACACTCCACTTTTCTCAACGCATTCCTTGGCAAGAAATTCTTTTTCTTTATTTTTCCACAGATAGCAAGGCTCTGGCATGTCCCTCGGACAAAAGGTTCTTGACGAAGATATTCTAAAAATCTCTTCCTCAAGCTTTAAAAGACGAAGGCTGTTGGCAATGGTGGAACGCTTTTTGCCACCCTTTCCTGCCAGCTCCTCCTGACTCAAATGATATTCCGTCATCAGGCTTTTGGTAAGCCATGGCTTCCTCCACCGCATTTAAATCTTCTCTTTGGATATTTTTCAATGATGGCGACTTCCTTGCTAGCTTTCATCATAGTCCCGAATCAATACAAGAATTTTCCGTAAGACTGGCCATATCTTTGCCGCCCGGAATCTTTCTTTCTCCGGCAATAATTTCATGAGAGGGCCTTCCTTTTACCAGTAGGGGCTGTAATACCGAATTGCTTAATACTCTGAGAAAGTTCCTCAGCTCTTCCTGGGAAAATTGTTTTCTGGGCTGCTTTGGATTGGGCTGAATCGAGGGAAAAGCTCACCGTGCCTGCTCCTCTTTCTTCTCCGTCCATCTCTTCTTTCCGGAAAAAGGGATATCCACCCTCTTCCAAACCGTGCTTTGCCATGTCCTTCCCTTTTCCCTTTCTCTATCCGACAGAACTCACCACCATTGTATGCTACATATCTTTTTAATCTCTGCCACTAGCCTTTTGTAGATCCAGCCTTTTTAAATCTCTCATCATCCGACAGAATTCTCCCACATGCCTTTTCTAAGCTACTATCCTTTTTAAAGTTCCACTACAATTTTTAGTAGCTATATCTTTTCCAGAATTTCTGCTGCAAGCTTTCTATAGGCCTCCGCTCCTGTAGAACTGTTGTCATAGAGGAAATAGGCAGTCCGTGGCTGGGAGCCCTCTGCCAGACGAACACTTCTGAATAATCGTCTTGAAAGATAGGGATCTGAAAAATGCTCCTGCACTGCTCTTAACCACTCCTGAGACAGGAGGTTTTCTACTGTCATACTATGGTAAATAAAATGCCCCTCGATTGTTAAATCCGAGTTTAGGGCATCCTTACCATGGAAAATGGTTTCCGTCATTTGGCTAAAGTCCTTCCAATGCATAGTATTCACACTGAATAGGAATCAGTACGGAATGAGAAGCCGTTAAAGCATTTACCGTATGGTACCCTAAGCTGGGAGGACAATCAATAAAGATATAATCATAGTCCTTTTGAATATTCTCCAAAACTTCCTTTAATAAGAAATTTTATTCTCTTCCTCTGCAAGCTCCGCATCCATGGCGGAAAGGTTCCTGTCTGCTGCAATAAAATCCAGATTTTCCAAAACTTCCCGAACAATGCCCTTTTCATAGGGAAATTCCCCGCCAAGAACTCCGATAAATACTGATTTCTTCCTCCCGGACGCCAATACCAGCTTCCCGCATTTCCCTGAGTGATCAGAAGTCCAGCAAACTCTCTGTTTTGCCTCCGCTGTTGTGTTTCATAATT
>BNJU01003692.1_pt1 | contig 50158 bp, 62 predicted proteins | sample 8539281 | NCBI WGS metagenome assembly BNJU01 (sample SAMD00202456, study PRJDB9452) | human saliva metagenome | isolation source: human saliva | place: Japan | reverse complement strand
GGTGGGCCCACCTGGGATCGAACCAGGGACCGACCGGTTATGAGCCGGTTGCTCTACCCCTGAGCTATAGGCCCAAGCTTGCGTATAAAATTATACTGAAAATTCTTGCTTACGTCAAGATACGTATTGCCACGAAAAGGTACCGCCCCCAAGCCTCCACCGGCCGGGTCTGTCCCTTCGGGACAGGGCCAAAGTCGTTTGTGAGCGGCACCTTTCCGTTACACTTCGATATCTATGTGAGCAAGAAGTTTTCAGTATCTACGAGACTCAGGGCTAAAACAGTACTCCGGGTTCAGACAGGATACATGTCTTATGCGTTTTTGAGTGTTAGGAATCGGTTGATCATGTCGTCTTGTTCGAAGACGCCTTTTGTGGCGAGGGTGGTTGTTTTAGCTGTTGGCGGATTTTACGCCGCGGGCGCTGACGCAGCTATGGGAGCTTGTGATGTGGACGATGACGTCGTCGGTGCCGGTGGCAATGGAGATGACTTCGGCAATGTCTTCACCGATTTTCTCTTGTAGTTGTAATCGTTTGCAACACATTTCTGCAATGCGTGGCATCTTGGACAAGCCGATGACACGGCCACGAGGAATATAGCCGATACTAATGTTCATATCATACATCAAGGCCATGTGATGTTCACAATGGGAAAAGCAAGTAATATCTTTTACAATTACCATTTGGTTTGTATCGACGTCAAAGGTTTTACCAAACATATCCGCAATGTCTGCATTCGTATATTGGATGCCTTCAAACATTTCTTCCATCATTTGGGCCACCCGTTTTGGTGTTTCTACGAGGCCTTCACGGTCTGGATTTTCTCCCAATGCTTCCAGTAATTGATACACTAGAGATTCAATTCGTTTTGTGTCCATGTTATACTCCTTTCGCATCAGGGTCCCAAATAAATTTATGAATTTGTAGCTGGAATCTAACGTTCTGCCAATTGTGGGCTTTCATATACTCAATGATCGTAGCCCCTTCAATATTGCCCCATACAGGAGACACGAAAATCTGCGCTTCTGTAGTATATGTTTTTAGAATTTCATTCATGCGGTCTAAATCTTGCATAGAACCAACTACAAATTTAATGATATCCGCAGGTGTAGCTACCTTGAATATATCTAAGTTCATAGCATCTTCTGCTAAGGATGACGGCGTCTTATAGTCATAGGTAAACCATACATTATCTCTGTGAAAGCTGGGTATGATTGTACCATTCGTTTCTATATTAAAATCATATCGTGCATTACGTCTTGTTAACTCATCAATAAGTTCAATAATGGCCGGTTCCTGTAAAAGCGGTTCTCCACCGGTAACGGTGATGCGATGATTTTCTAATCGTTCAATCACATCAGCTACAGCCTGAACACTCATGCTTTCAAAAGTGCTTTCGGGACCATAACTATACAATGTATCGCAATAAGAGCAGCGAATATTACAGTCATGGAGGCGCAAAAAGGTAGTCAAAAATCCTTGCCGTTTCCCTTCTCCATCAATGGAGGAAAATAGTTCAATCACGTTCATAGATAGCAACATTTCCTTCTGACTCTTGAACCTCTACCTTAAAACATTTTGGGCCTAATTCATCGGCAATCCATTTCGCCATATTTTCTGCAGTAGGATTAATACCCCCTAATACATCGTTGATATGTTTATGATCAAGACGGCCATGAATCTTTTCTTTAATGATCGTAAAGTCAATCACCATGCCATTATGATCTAATTCTTCGCTACGCGCATGAACGGTTATAATCCAATTGTGCCCATGTAAATTCTGACATTTACTCGGATAATCTAATTGTAATTGATGAGATGCACTCACCTCTAAACGTTTGCTAACAGTATACATGTTATCCCCTATATATCTAAAAACTTAGTGTATTACATTACTTTTATTATAGCACAAAAGGGCTGCCATACATGTATATGTACAGCACCCCTAATGGTTAAGACATTCTTATAAGAAATCTTTAATTTTATCGCGTTTACCACGATTACGTAATTTTGTTAACGCCTTACCTTCGATTTGACGAATACGTTCACGAGTTACGTTAAAGTGTTGGCCTACTTCTTCAAGAGTACGTGGTTTGCCATCTTTCAAGCCAAAACGTAAAATCAATACTTGTTGTTCACGGTCTGTTAAGCATGTGAAAACGTCTTCGATTTGTTCTTGCAACAAGATGTAGCTAGCCGCATCATCTGGTGCCACCGCATCTTGGTCTTCGATGAAATCGCCCAAATGGGAGTCTTCTTCTTCACCAATTGGTGTTTCCAAGGATACTGGCTCTTGTGCAATTTTTTGAATTTCACGAACACGTTCAGCAGTGATACCCATGCCTTCTGCAATTTCTTCTGGCGTTGGTTCTCTGCCTTTATCTTGCAATAATTGTCGGGAAATACGAATCAATTTATTGATAGTTTCAACCATGTGAACTGGAATACGTATTGTTCTCGCTTGGTCTGCAATAGCCCGCGTAATCGCTTGACGAATCCACCATGTTGCATAGGGTGGAGAATTTATAACCTTTTGTATAGTCAAATTTATCGACCGCTTTGATAAGGCCCAAGTTACCTTCTTGAATCAAATCCAAGAACAACATGCCTCTGCCAACATAACGTTTAGCAATACTTACAACAAGGCGCAAGTTAGCATCTACCAATTTCTTCTTAGCCTTTTTGCTAAGTTGAATTTCTTTATATGTAGCATCTTCCTCTGCCCCTGCTTCAATTTGTTTTGCTAATACGATTTCTTCGTCAGCTGAAAGCAATGGAACACGACCAATTTCTTTCAAATACATACGAACTGGATCGTCGATATTAACACTAGCATCTACGCTTAGGTCAATGGAAATATTTTTTTCAGACGCCGCATCACGGTCATTATCGACATCATCATCAGGTTCAAGGGCATCGTCTTTATCATCGTCCTCAACATCTGGAACAACTTCGATATTTAGTTTATTGAAAGTAACATAAATATCATCTAATTGTTCTGCTGTTAACTCACTTTGCTCATGAAGAGCATCTGAAATTTCTGATTGTGTCAACACACCGCTTTTACGGCCTTTTTCAAGAAGTTGTGCTACAATCTCCTCTGTTTGACTTTTTTGTACTTTCTTAGCCACAGCGCTCTCCTTTATTACTTACTATTTAGACCATTCTCTAATTAGATTTTGTATTTCCTGACATTTATGTAATTCGCTAATAAATGTCGAATCTCCTGCACGTTTTAACTGATCGGCCAAAATTGAGTGCATTTTATATTGTTCCCGTAAGGAATGTAGCCGTATTTTACGGATAAGTACAGGTACAGCCTCATTTGCCTCAATTATCATAAGCCGTGAAAAAATTTCATATTCTTGAGGCGTCAATACGTCCTCCACAGATTCCGGCTGATATTGACCTGTTTGAGTAAATAAGGTGTATATCTTTTCTATTATACCCTCGATATTGAATATTTTGAAAGTCCTCAAGCGGTAAATATTGTACTACCTCTTGTAAAGCCTTTGAATCTGTAATGACATGAGCCATCAATAACTCTTCATCACCACTGACAATCTTCTTAGGGCTGTGTAATCTTTTTCATCGACTAATTCAATATTCCCCTTTTTGGGTATAATTTCTAAAAATAGCGGAAAATAGTACTGTTATCTAACCATAATGGCAATGCTAAGGCCTTTAATGCATCGTCTCGAATCGTTTGACTATGAATATTCGCAATATAAGGGAATATATCTTGCATAACCGCCTGTTTGCCTTCTGCGTCATTCGTATCGTGCTTAATAAGAGACTCACTTAATAAATAATCGAGCGGCTTAACAGCCTTTTCTACTAATTCCTTAAAAGCTTTGCCGCCGTGATTTCGCACATAGTCATCAGGATCCTTGCCATCAGGCATAGCCAACACGCGAACCTTAAAATCCGTATTCTGTAGTAATTCAATAGCGCGTGTAACAGCCTGGCGACCAGCGCCATCCATATCGTAAGCCAATATAATCTCATCTGCTTGGCGCATCAAGATGTGACCATGATCCTTTGTATATGCCGTCCCCAACGAAGCAACTACGTTGGTTACACCCTTATTATGAGCAGAAATAACATCCATATAGCCTTCTACTAATATGGCTTGTTTTTCTTCGCGTATCGATTTATAAGCCTTATCAAAGGCAAATAGAATTTTACCCTTTTCAAAAATTTGGCATTCAGGAGAGTTCAAATACTTCGGCGTGCTATCATCCATAACACGGCCCCCAAAGCCGACAACACGACCTTTACCGTCCATGATTGGAAACATGACCCGATTACGGAAGAAATCATAGGCCTGACCTTTATCATTCTTGCGAATTAAATTAAGTTCAAGCAAAATAGATTCTTCAATGCCCCGTTCTCTAAAGGCCTTATATAATCTATCCCAACCTTCAGGGGCAAATCCAAGTCTAAACTTTTCTATGGTTTCATCTGTGAGTCCCCGCTTTTTTAAGTACTCTAATCCGGCCTTACCATATGATGTTTTAAGCAAGCAATTATGAAAGAAATTAGCCGCCAAATTCACAGGCCTCATATAATTTCTTTCGCCGTTCCTCTCTAGCTCGCACCTGTGGTGAAAGCTTTGCTTCTGGCAATGGTATATTAGCTCGATTAGCAAGCCGTTCCAAGGCCTCAACAAAGGTGATGCCTTCTAGTTCCATCAAAAACTTGATGGCATTTCCCGATGCATGGCAGCCAAAACAATAATAAAACCCCTTGTCAGGAGCCACACTAAAGGATGGCGTCTTCTCATTGTGAAATGGACAACAACCCCAATAATTCTTACCTTTTTTCTTTAATGTAACGTGTTCTGATACAACGGATACGATATCATTGGCATCTTTAATTTGTTCAATTAATTCATTTTCAAAATATCGACTCACCAGAACACCTCCTTTTAGCTTTTATATTTTATCGACTATACAATCATAGAAAAAAGGGTCTATAATTCTATATTCGATAAAACTTTCAAAAATCCTCTAATATAATAGCCTACAATTAAAAAGGATAGGCTGCAATATAATATTGCAGCCTACAATTTTGGTATAATGCTTATTTAGCAAAATCAACAACGCGTGTTTCACGAATAACAACTACCTTGATTTGACCAGGATATTCTAATTCGGATTCAATGCGTTTTACAATATTCCGAACAAGTAATGTAGATTCAGCTTCATCAATCTTATCCGGTTTTACTACAACGCGAATTTCTCGACCGGCTTGAATAGCAAAGCACTTTTCAACGCCTTCGAAAGATTCAGCGATTTCTTCCAATTTAGATAATCGTTTTAAGTAATTTTCTAAGGTTTCTCTACGAGCACCTGGACGGGCTGCAGAGATAGCATCTGCTGCTGCTACGAGAACAGCCTCTACGGATTGGAATTCTTCATCACCATGATGGGCTCCAATACAGTTGATTACTGCTGCGCTTTCACGATACTTACGGGCTACATCAACACCGATTTCCACATGGGAACCTTCAATTTCACGATCTAGAGCTTTACCGATATCATGAATTAAACCACCTCGTTTAGCCAATGTCACATCACAGCCAAGTTCTGCGGCCATAAGACCTGCTAAATGAGATACTTCGATAGAATGTTTTAACACATTTTGACCGTAACTAGTACGGTATTTCAAACGCCCTAAAATTTTAATAATTTCAGGATGTAAGCCATGAACATCTGCCTCAAAGGTTGCTTGTTCACCGGCTTCTTTAATTGTTTGGTCCACTTCTTTTACGAGCTTTTGCCACCATCTCTTCAATACGAGCTGGATGAATTCGACCATCGACAATCAATTTTTCCAATGCAATTCGCGCTACTTCACGACGAATTGGATCAAAGCCTGATAGAATAACAGCTTCTGGTGTATCATCGATAATTAAATCAATGCCAGTTAATGTTTCTAGAGCACGAATATTACGACCTTCACGACCAATAATACGTCCCTTCATTTCATCATTTGGCAATGCGACAACAGAAACAGTTGTTTCTGCGACATGGTCAGCTGCACAACGTTGAATAGCGCCGGAAATAATTTCCTTAGCCTTTTTCTCAGCTTCGTCTTTAGCTTGCTGTTCCATTTCTTTTACCATGATAGCTGTTTCATGACGGATTTCTTGTTCTACATTGGTTAACAAGATGTTCCGAGCTTCATCAAAGGTCATGCCAGAAATACGTTCTAATTCTGCCATTTGCTTTTCATACAAAGCATCAATTTTTTCTTTGCTTTGAACTAAGTCAGCTTCTTTACGATGTAAAGCTTCCTCTTTGTGCTCAATATTGTCTAATTTTTTATCCAAAGATTCTTCTTTTTGAAGAATACGGCGTTCCATACGTTGTAATTCAGAACGACGCTCTTTATTTTCTCGTTCTACATCAGAACGGAGCTTATGAATTTCTTCTTTCGCCTCTAATAAAGCTTCTTTCTTTTTAGACTCGGCCATGCGCTCACCATTTGCGACAATGCGCTCAGCCTCTTGCTCAGCTTGATTCAGTTTTCCTTCAGCGATATTTTTTCGTAAAAAATAGCCTACACCTAGTCCAATTAGCACCATTACTACTGCAATTAGACTATACTCTAAAATCAGTCTCACCTCCTGTATCTTCACATACGGGCACTACGCCCCTTGTTTCCTGATTTTTAACATATTAAATTAATAACCTATAATACATTATATGTTTACAAGGCTATTTTAATTTTATGCTTGAAAGCCCTTTCTGTCAAGATTGATAGGCCTCGCAAACCTTAGTAATAGTGCTCATAGAAAATCCCCTGTTTTTTAGGAAATTCATTATTTTTATACGCGGAATATCGCTTATAGATTCACCATATTTTTTATCTACAATTCGAAAAGCGGCTGCCAGTTCATCATAATTTTTCAATATCACGAGGCACATCAAGGCCTCTCTGTTTCATTTTTTGCTTTATAAGATATGCACCATATTTCTGCTCTCTCATCAAATAGGATACAACCTGTTTCGCTAAACGCTCATCATTAATGTAATCATAGTATATTAATCGCTCTTCTACGTAATCGATGAGATCCGATGAAATCTGTTTTCGTTTCATCTTTTGGCGCAGCTCATAAGAGCTTAAAAAGCGCTGTGCAAGAAATCGATAGGCTTGATCTAACGCAGCCTGCTTTTCCTCTTCTGTAAACATATCGTCTATCATAATAACCTCAATGAAAAAGGGCTACACAGTAGCCCTTTTTTATATGCTATATCGATTAATCTTCTTCTGGTGTAGCATCTTCGCCAACAACATCAAATGTTTCTGGTTCAGCTGCCAATGTATCACGAATGATACGATCGATTTCTTCAGCTACTTGAGGATTATCGAAGAGGTATTGTTTTGCCGCTTCTTTACCTTGTCCCATCCGTTCCCCATTATAGGAATACCACGCGCCAGATTTTTTGATAATTTCCATATTAGTACCGATATCGATAAGAGTACCTTCTCTGGAAATCCCTTGACCATACATCAAATCAAATTCAGCAGTTTTAAATGGAGGTGCCACCTTGTTCTTAACAACCTTAACCTTTGTACGGGCCCCTACATTTTCATTATTGGCCTTAATCAATTCGCCCTTACGCACATCAAGACGTACAGAAGAATAGAATTTTAAGGCACGACCACCGGTCGTTGTTTCAGGATTACCAAACATTACGCCTACCTTTTCACGCAATTGGTTGATAAAGATAACAACGGTTTTTGTCTTATTAATAGTACCTGTTAATTTACGCAATGCTTTACTCATCAAACGGGCATGGAGACCTACGTGAGCATCCCCCATTTCCCCTTCAATTTCTGCTTTAGGTACCAATGCAGCAACAGAGTCAACTACAACGATATCTACAGCACCACTACGTACAAGCGCCTCTGTAATTTCTAGGCTTGTTCACCATTGTCTGGTTGGGAAATTAACAAGTTATTAATATCTACGCCAAGATTACGTGCATAGATTGGGTCCATTGCATGTTCCGCATCAATAAATGCAGCGACGCCACCTTGTTTTTGCGCTTCAGCTACAGCGTGAAGAGCAACAGTTGTTTTACCAGATGATTCTGGACCATAAATTTCAATGACACGACCACGAGGGAAGCCACCTACACCTACGGCGAGGTCAATGGCAAGAGAACCAGAGGAAATAACCTCAACATTCATACGATCTGCCGCTTCACCTAGGCGCATGATAGCACCTTTACCAAAGTCTTTTTCTATTTGTTTTAATGCGTTATCCAACGCTGCTTGTCTACCATCAACAGCCATTATTTATCCCCTTTTTCTTGAATATACAAATTCATGTAGTATAATGCTAATTCAGCCGCACTTTGGCGGATATCTTCTCGATTTCCAATAAGATTAGCTTTGTGAGCAACGGTTCCATATGGTCCAGTTACGCCAAACCAAACGAGGCCCACTGGTTTATCCGGTGTGCCACCACCAGGGCCTGCTATCCCCGTTGTAGACACCGCATATGTCGTATTGCCTACGCGTTTTGCACCTTCAGCCATCGCTTTGGCTACTTGTTCGCTCACGGCGCCATATGTATCGAGTAAATCTTGTGGCACACCTAAGACCCGATGTTTTACATCATTGCTATAGGATATAATGCCACCCATATAGTAATCACTACTACCACTTACGTTTGTCAATAGTTTACCAACTAAACCAGATGTACAAGACTCTGCCGTAGCAATGGTCGCAGACGATTCTTTTAACGTATTACCGAGTGTTTCCTCCATAGAAATATCTAACTTACGGCCAATCAAAGAACCTAAACGTCGACGAATGATTTCATCCCAAGGATTTAACAGTCTATGTGCTTCATCGAGAGATGAAGCCTTTGCAGTAATGCGTAATTCAATATAGCCTTTTTTTATTAACAAAGCTATGGTTGGATTTGATTGTTGCTTAATCAAATCCATAACGCGTTCTTCTAAATCGATTTCACGAATATCATAAACGCCATAACGATAAGACGTTACAACACCTTGTGAACCAAAACGCTTATGAAGATAAGGCACTACACTTTGTGTAAACATCCCCTTCATTTCACCTGGAGGTCCTGGTAATAGTATATAGGTTACATCTCCATCTACGGTTACTACGCCTGGTGCAACACCGACAGGATTAGCTAAAACAGTAGAGCCATCAGGCAACATAGCCTCTCTACGACTCGCATCAGGCATTTCACGACCTACTCGTTTGAAAAACCGTCGCACCTCAGCCATAGCATCATCATTATATACGATACTGCGATTTAAGGACGATGCCAAAACTTGCCGTGTTATATCACCCTGAGTTGGACCTAACCCACCTGTACTAATCACGAGATCAGCACGTTGTGCCGCTTTTTAAACACTTCAGACATACGGCCTGGATTGTCTCCCACCACAGACTGATACGCTATGGTATAACCTAATTTATTAAGTTCCTGAGCTAACCAAGAGACATTGGTATTCACCGTATCCCCTAACAATAATTCAGAACCTGTAGAAATTAATTCTACAATCATTGTAAATACCTCCCATCACTTCAGATGTGTTAATAGTGGTATTACCTAATACACCAATCAATATTATTCTACGATAGTAGCTACTACATCGTAAGCAAAACCTTGCTCTACTTGTACCTGTACAATATCTCCAGCTTTAACCTTATCGCCACAGTCTTCGATATACATGTTCCCATCTACATCTGGAGCTTGTGATTTCAAACGACCTTTTGCAAGAACAGTATCATTATCGCCTTCTTCTAATTCTTCAATCATGGCATAGTCAATAGTGCCTTCTAAATCGCGGTTATTCTCTTCAGAAATAGCAGCTTGTATAGACATCAATGTATGATAGCGTTCTTCTTTAACCTCTTCTGGTACTTGATCTTCACGAGCCCCTGCAATGGTCCCTTCCTCTTGAGAGTATGTGAAAACACCCATGTTATCAAACTTGATATCCTTCACAAATTCACAAAGTTCTTGGAACTGTTCATCTGTTTCACCAGGGAATCCAACAATAATCGATGTACGCAATGTAACATGAGTTGGTGCATTGCGGATTTTCTTTAATAATCGCTCAATATCCTCACGAGAATCACGACGATTCATTTGTTTAAGAATATCGTTGTTTACATGTTGTAATGGTATATCAACATATTTACAAAGCTTCGGTTCATTGACGATAATATCAAGCAATTCATCACTAAAGAATGTTGGATATAAATAGAGCATGCGAATCCACTCGATTCCCTCAACCTTAGTTAATTCTTTTAACAGCTCTGTAAGTAATGGTTTACCATTATTTAAATCAATGCCGTAGCTAGTCGTATCTTGTGCAATGAGAACGATTTCTTTAACCCCTGACGCAGCTAATCGTTCAACTTCAGCCTTAATAGATTCAATGGAACGACTTCTAAATGCACCACGCACCTTAGGAATGATACAGAATGTACAACCATTGTTACAACCTTCTGCAATTTTTACATACGCACTGTAGCGAGGCGTCGTTTGAATGCGAGGCATGCGTTCATCATAGATATTAGTGATATTTTCCATGATGCAGCTACGATTGCCATGCTCAATCGCATCAACAGCTACCATAACTTGATCCCATGCACCAGTACCAATAAGGGCATCAATTTCAGGGATTTCTGTAAACAACTCATCTTGGTATTGTTGACTCAAGCAACCTGCTACAATTAAGCCTTTACAACGACCAGTTTCTTTATACTGAGCAGCTTCAAGAATCGTATTGATAGATTCTTCCTTAGCTTTCTCTATAAAGGTACATGTATTTATGATAATTAAGTCAGCCTCATGTAAATTATCGGTAATGGTATAACCATCATCCTTTAACAATCCAAGCATAACCTCTGTATCTACTAAATTTTTAGCACAACCTAGGCTAATATATCCCAATGATTTGGTCATTCTAAATCCTTTCTTATTTATAGAATGTAACGATATTGTATACGTATTTTATAGAAATACTCTTCTATTGATCTTTTCTAAAACGTACTTGGCTAACCCAGTGATTCAATAAAAGTTCTTTTCCCTCCACTGTATAGCCGCCATTAACAGGCCATAACACTACGGAACGCCCTAGTGCATCTACAGGTTCGGTAACTTCAGGATTGGCGAATATATAGGTAAAATTATTATTCATCATATATTTTGCAGTTTCACTAGATAGTAACCAGGTAATAAACTCTATACTTTCATTTTTATGCTTAGAATCTTTTTGCACCGCTGCACCTGTTATATAAAATGATGTGCCATCACTAGGATAAATCATTTTTACAGGATAAGAATGGCGAATGTACTGTTGTGCATCAGAAAGATTCCCAATGCCAATATCCGATTCACCAAGAGCTGTTAGCCGTACAGGTGTGGAAAGGAACTTAGAATGTTGTATAACATGTGTTTTTAAAGCTAATAAATCTGCAAGAGCATCTGGCTCGCCTTTATATTCCACCAAATTGTACAAAAGATTAGCCGCATTTTGAGAAGCTCCGAAATCTGTCATCACCACACGCCAGTTCCCAGGCTTTTGCAAGGTATCCCAAGTCGTAATATGTTGACCTAGTTTATTGTAAAATGATTCATTTTGTACAAAAACGATAGGATCATACCATAAGCCGACCCAGTAACCATTTGAATCCTTTAGGCGATCCAAGACCTCATCTATGCGTTCATTTACAATAGGAGCAAACTTATCTTTACTAGCACCGATGACGAGGTTATCCTCAGATGTAATCACTACATCACCAGATGAATCTGCTAACTTAGAGGAAACCCGTTGTTCCATTTGCTCCTCAGTGAGTGGCATAATATTAACTTTTACGTTTTTATCCTCTAAATATTTATCAGCTAATAGTGTTGTTAAGTTATTAGGTAAGTCAGTGTAAACCGTAATTTCACCGCGTACAGGCGCTTTCGATTTTTCAATTTGTTCCTCTCGATAAAAGTATATGCCATACCCCATCATACCTAAGACAAAAAGCATTAACACAATAAATGCCATCCATCGTTTCATCGCGTAAATCTCCTTTTACGTTCTCCCTTAGTCTTATTGACCTGTGAAGGAGAACCACTTCGAGCATATCGAGATTGACCGCCTCTCGATTGTCCCGTTTTGTTTCGTCCTTGATTTTGCATTTTACCTTGTCCAATTGGTCTAGATGGAATTAAGCACTCAGGTCCAAATCCGATTAAATCACGCCGATTAGCTTCGATAAGGGCCTCTTTTACCAAGTCGTAATTTTCAATGTTTTTATATTGCATCAAAGCTCGTTGCTTAGCCTTGTCCCGACCTTTTTTAGCCACATAAACAGGCTTGCCATCAAGAGGATTAATACCCGTATAATACATACACGTTGAAAGACTGCCCGGTGTAGGAATAAAATCTTGAACTTGTTCAGGATACATATGCTGATCTCGTAAAAAAATTCAGCTAATTCTATGGCGTCCTCTAATGTACATCCTGGGTGAGAACTCATAAAAATAAGGAACTAAATATTGTTTTCTTCCCTAATTCACGATTTGCCTCTTCAAACCATTTTTTTAAAGGTCAGGAATTCTTCTTTTCCAGCCTTGCCCATCATAGTCGTTACACGCTTTGATACATGTTCAGGCGCAACCTTTAGCTGACCACTCACATGATATTGACAAAGTTCCTTTACAAAGGCTTTGTTATTGTCGGCTAAAACATAGTCATAACGTAACCCCGATCTGACGAAGACCTTTTTTACGCCCTTTAACTTTCGTAACTTGCGCAATAATGCAATGTAATCATCGTGATTAGTATTCAAATTTTCACAAGGTTCCGGCGCCGCACAGGTGCGACCTTTACAAGCGCCAAAGACGGCTTGTTTATCGCATGCTAAATGTCTGAAATTGGCCGTTGGACCACCTACATCATGAATGTAGCCTTTAAACCCATCCATATTGATCATCAACTTAGCTTCATCAATCAAAGACTGATGGCTGCGATTTTGAATTATACGGCCTTGATGATTGGTAATAGCACAAAATGAGCAACTACCAAAACAACCACGTTGACTAACGAGGCTAAACTGCACCTCGCTTAATGCAGGCACGCCACCTTTATCATCATACGATGGATGCCATTTACGAGTGTATGGTAAATCATAAGCCGCATCCATTTGTTCCTGTGTTAATGGTAAGGCCGGTACATTTTGTACAACATAGCGATCTCCATGTTTTTGTACAATAGGTCGTCCATAGAATGGATCTTGTTCATCATATTGAATGCGAAAAGCATCGGCGAAGGCCATTTTATCTGCCTTGATTTCTTCAAAGGAAGGACATTCAACACAATCAATAGATGGTATGTCTTTTGACATATAACAAATACCACGTATATTGGGCAATGATTCTTCGAATCGATTTTGATCTAGTGCTTCGGCTAACTCTATAATCTGTAATTCACCCATGCCATATATAAGTACATCAGCCTTAGAGTCTACAAGAATAGACCGACGCACCGTATCAGACCAATAATCATAATGCCCAAAACGCCGCAATGAAGCCTCGATGCCACCAATGATAAGAGGCACATCTCTAAAGGCTTCTTTCATGCGGTTAGAGTATACCAAGGTCGCTCTATCGGGGCGATGTCCTGCCTCACCTCCCGGTGAGTAATCATCTTCACGACGGATTTTTTTAGCAGCCGTAAACTTATTGAGCATGGAATCCAAGTTGCCTGCAGTAACAAGCGATGCAAGACGAGGCTTCCCTAATTTTTTAAAAGCATTAACATCATTCCAATCAGGTTGGGCAATAATACCAACTCGATAGCCTTTGGATTCTAGATAACGACCAATTACGGCAGGCGCAAAAGATGGATGATCTACATACGCATCGCCACTGATGAGCACGAAATCGAGTTCTGCCCACCCGCGCGCTTCCATATCTGCGCGTTCTGTAACTAAAAATGTATCCATCAATATAACCTTCCTTTAACTGTAACGATGTATCTTAGAATAAAAACAACCATATCAAAAAAATATCACCATGAATACGGCAATAATAGCAAGCATAATGCGTTCTTGTTCAATGGACCGTTGTCGCTTTTTTTCTGTCTCGTTTCAAGCGACATACGACGTTTTGCCATCTGATGCTCAACGTACTCACTCTGCACAGAATTAATGGTTTCCTGTTTCTTTTGACGCATAATAGGACGTATTGTGAATGTATCCACTTCACCTACTTGATTTTGATAAACCTTCACTAAGCGATCTCCATCAAGGCCAAGGTAATTTCCATAATTGCGAATAAAACCTTTCGCGTATACACGTCCTGGGATAACTGCATAGTTTCCATCTTCGATGGCTTCTAAATAGGTTGTTTTAATATGAAGTACTTGTTCAATATCTTTAAATGTGAGATTTCTACGTACTCGTTCTCGACGTAATTCTTCACCTAACTCAGCCACAGTATATCCCTTTCTATTCCTCAGAATCAGAGAAGTATCGAGCTTTCACCTGTTCTGGACTCATTAAAATCTCTCGTGCTTTACTACCCATATTAGGACCTACAATTTTAAGATCCTCCATGGTATCTACAAGGCGTGCAGCACGCGTATAACCGATACGGAATCTACGTTGCAACATCGACACGGATGCTTGACCAGATTCCATCACAAGATTAACGGCTCGTTCTAATAACTCATCACGATAAATATCTTGTTCATCATTATCTTGTGCTGCGATTTCCTTTTCTGCCTCAGCCGTTACCGTATCATCATATTCTGGTTCTCGTTGTTGTTTTACAAACTCTACCAAATGTTCCACTTCATCATCTGAGATGAAAGCACCTTGTACACGAATTGGTTTATTAGCACCAATTGGAGAGAACAACATATCACCTTTGCCTAATAGTTTTTCAGCACCCGCCATATCGAGGATTGTACGAGAATCGATTTGGGACCCTACGGCAAAAGAAATACGGCTTGGCACGTTTGCCTTAATAGAACCGGTAATAACGTTAACAGATGGACGTTGTGTAGCTAGTACCATATGAATACCAGCAGCACGTGCCATCTGCGCCAATCGACTAATGGATTCTTCAATATCATCAGGAGCAGTCATCATCAAGTCCGCCAACTCATCGATAATCAATACGATAAGCGGCATTGCCGACTTAGGATGCGCTTCATTATAACTTTTAATATCGCGCTTACCGGATGCAGCAAATGCCTTATAGCGAGCTTCCATTTCTCGAACTGCCCAACGCAATACAGCAGCCGCTTTTTTCATATCCGTTACAACTGGTGCCATCAAATGAGGAATGCCATTATACACAGATAATTCAACCATCTTAGGGTCGATAAGTAATAACTTAACCTCTTCTGGTTTACGGCTAAAGAGAATACTGGAAATCAATGTATTCACACATACAGATTTACCAGAGCCTGTTGTACCAGCTACCAATAGATGTGGCATCTTAGCCAAGTCTGTAATCACCGGTTTACCAGCGATATCCTTACCAAGGCCTACAGGAATACCGCCCCTCGCTTCTTTAAAGTCACTGCAATCTAGCACATCGCGCAAGTGAACGGCTTCTGTTTTCGTATTAGGTACCTCGATACCGATAGCAGATTTTCCTGGAATTGGCGCCTCCATACGTATATGTTGAGCCGCTAGATTCAAAGCAATATCATCTGTTAAGTTTACGATTCTACTTACCTTAACACCTTGGGCTGGTTCAATTTCATACCGTGTTACCGTTGGGCCTTGCGTAGCATTAACTACCTTAGCAGAAATGCCAAAACTAGATAAAACATCTTCAAGGCGCATCGCATTATACGCGACCTCGTCATTATTATTTTGACCTACCTCCCCTTTCGCCAAATATCAAGGCTTGGGAAATGATATGGTCTATCGTAAGTTCTATGAATCTGTCCATCTTTAGAAACGGCTACCTGTGCTGTATCCTCAGCAGTACTTGCCAAAGACGGTACAGATAATGGCATAGAACTCATGCCTGCGCCAGCACTAACAGAACTAGCAGCGGCACCTGTACCAGGTACGGCACTCGCAATCGCCGCATGATTGGTTTCTAACGGACCAATAGTTGTTGGTTGATAAGAGTATTCTGCTGGGCCTGATTCATCGGTGGCATACGCACATCATCCTCAACACTATCATCTGTATCAAATTCTTCAATATCGGCATGTTCCTCATCATGATCATGAAGCCATGCAGGCATTGTTTTTGAATCATCACCGGTACTATCAGTACGAATTTCACCGTTATCGACAGCATCACCAGATTCTTCAGAGATTTGTACTAATCGTTCTGCCGCTCTATTACGAGCCTCTAACTCAGCTAATTCTTTCCAAGAAGAAGGCGTATGTGTATCGATTGGCTCAACTTCATAGTCATCATTAGCAGCTACAACACCTCTATTTTCAAGAGTCTCTACAGCATTCTGAGCTGCATCGGTGTATCGCATATCCTTTTCGCGGTCATAAGCCTTGCGCTGTGCTGCTTCTTTACGCTGTTCATTCCAATCTTCGATAACCTCTTTGGCTACTGCTACCTTTTCAACAGCCACTTCTTTTGCCTTATCAAGGCCTACTTGCGTTTTATCAGCAGCCTTACGCAATCCATTACCTAAGGATAGGCGCGTAATAAGGAGACCACAGCAAAGCATAAGTACGGCGACAACAATAATGGAGCCAACTTCACCGAACATAGTTCGTATAAAGGAAGCCAAGAAACCGCCCACAACACCACCTTGATCTGCCAGCGCTGTAGTCGCCAATTCATCACCAACAGGTACACGACAAAGTGGAACCATGGTAATAGCTAATAAGTAAAAAACTGTTATGAGAAGACCACGACGTGTGATAGACATAAATTTACCTTGGTATAACAAACGCCATCCAAGCCATAGTACAGCAATGCACGGAATTATGCCCCCAAAGCCAAATCCATAGCGAAATATCCCCGTCAATATTTCGCCTACAATGCCTAAATCAAAGCCAAAAAGCCTAGCAATGCCAGTATGGCAACACCTATGACAATAATGCCTTTCACTTCATTACGCAGTGAAAATCCTTCTTTTTTTGGTGCCGGTGTAGCTCGTTTTTTGCGAGGCTTCCGCCCTCGTGTAGAAGTTTTTTTCTCTTCTGCCATAATCGTATACAAACCCCTTACTTTTATATAAAAATCTATTTTAAATCATCATTATATTATACCATATATTGACTATTCTATTTATCTTTGCGCCTATCATTCCAATCTTTTAACAGATTATGCTCTACCCCACGATCGACGCCCGTATAATACTCAGCATGTATTAAAGGATCCGGTAAATATTGTTGCTTAACATATCCATTCGGATAATTATGAGCATATTTATAAGTTAGCCCATGTCCTAGTTTACTAGCTCCACTATAATGGCTATCACGCAAGTGATCCGGCACTTGCCCACAGTCTTTATGACGCACATCTGAAATAGCCGCATCAATACCTAGATATGCAGAATTACTCTTAGGCGCTAGCGCCACATAGCACGCCGCCTCAGATAAAATGATACGCGCCTCTGGAAATCCCACCATATGCGCGGCCTGTGCTGCTGCATTAGCCAATATTAAGGCTTGTGGATCTGCTAATCCTACATCTTCGGCGGCACAAATGACAATACGACGAGCGATAAAATTAGGATCCTCACCGGCCTCTATCATACGTGCTAAGTAGTGAAGTGTAGCCTGTACATCGGACCCGCGCATACTTTTAATAAAGGCGGAAATTGTATCGTAATGACTATCTCCTTTTTTATCGTATGTATAAATGCGACGGCCTACGACCTTTTCAAGTATTTCTAAAGTGATTTCTCCACCATCGTGTACCATGGCCGCAGCTTGCTCCAAAATATTGAGTGCCATACGACCATCTCCATTGACGAAGATACCTATATCCTCAAGCAACTCATCCTTTACCTGTAAGTTACGAGCCCCTAAACCTACTTCACTATCTGTAAGAGCTCGCTTTAAAATTTGACTAATTGCCTTCGGCGTTAAGGCCTCCAATGTAATAAGTCGTAGCCTCGATAATAATGGGCGATTGACTTCAAAAAATGGATTTTCTGTAGTTGCCCCAATAAGAATAATCGTACCATCTTCAACGCAGGGTAACAGTACGTCTTGTTGACTCTTATTAAAGCGATGTATTTCATCGAGAAATAAAATGGTTCGTTGTTGCAAAGAACGAACGCGTTTCCGCGCATCTTCTATAATATTTCGCAATTCACCGATACCTGCATTTGTCGCATTTAAATTGACAAAATGGCTGTTGCTCATCTTAGCAATGATACCGGCTAATGTCGTTTTGCCAGTTCCACAAGGCCCGTAAAACAACATGGATGGTATTGTATCCTTTTCCACCATGGCGCGAAGGAATGTCCCCTTCCCTACCGCCTGTTCTTGACCATACAAATGATCAAGTTCTGTCGGTCTCATTCGCACCGGTAGTGGTTCATATTTATTCGTAGGTAATGCATCAAATAAACTATCCATGCTACCTCCATTCATTCTTTACATGCAAAAAAGCCCCACCATGCCGTAATGTACCGCGTTTTGATCCTGCAAGAGCAGGTGGGTGTCCTCCTCATCCTGCAGTTGTCCCGTGAGGGCGTAACGTTCAGACGAGAGTTCTGGACTCCCGAAGAAAATGTGTTGGCTCAAAACTGCGATATCACACGCACATGGCAGGGATATCTTATACATAAATAGTAGCAGAAAGATTTATCATTTACAAGACTTGACTTTTAAAATTTTAGCAATTCTTGCGGTCCTTTTATAATATGCTTACTTGCGATTATACCAAGGATTGTTCTTCTTCCTCTACATCTGGTTTTATGTGTAATTCTTTTAATTGTTTAGGTTCTACTTCAGATGGCGCTTGGCTCATGATATCAGAAGCGGATTGTGTTTTAGGGAATGCGATAACGTCGCGGATGGATTGGCGTTTAGCCATCAACATAACGAGACGATCAAGACCAAATGCACAACCTGCATGAGGTGGCGCACCGTATTTAAATGCATCAAGCATGAAACCGAATTTAGATTTAGCTTCTTCTTCGGATAAACCAATTGCTTTAAATACTTTTTCTTGTACGTCAGATTGATAAATACGCAAGGAACCGCCACCGATTTCAACGCCGTTCAATACCATATCGTAAGCAATTGCTTTTACGCTACCAGGATCGGATTGTAATTTATCAAGATCTTCGTGGCGAGGCATTGTGAACGGATGATGCATAGCAACATAGCGTTTTTCATCTTCGTTATATTCGAACATAGGGAAATCTGTTACCCATGTGAAAGCCAATTTATCTTCGTCAATCATGTTCATACGACGAGCCATTTCAAGGCGCAACTCACCAAGTGCACGAGCAACAGTTGCTGGTTTATCAGCAATCATCAATACAAGGTCGCCGCCTTTAGCGCCCATTTTTCACCGATATTGCGGATTGTATCTTCGCCTAAGAACTTCATGATTTGAGATTTAATGGAACCGTCTTCATTGAAACAAGCCCAAGCCAAACCTTTTGCACCGTAGCGATTTACATATGCTACCAAATCATCGAGTTCACGACGAGGAATACCAGCATCACCAGGTACAACAATACCTTTTACGATACCGCCATTGTCGATAACAGAGCGGAATACTTTGAATTCAGTATCTTTTACGAGTTCAGTTACATCTGTGAAAGCCATGTCAAAGCGAAGATCTGGCTTATCAGAACCATATTTATCCATCGCTTCATCCCATGTAATACGAGGCATAGGCAATGGAATTTCTTTGCCCAATGTCTTTTTGAACACTTCTGCAACCATTTGTTCCAATAGTGCATAAATGTCCTCTTCATCAACGAAGCTCATTTCCAAGTCGAGTTGTGTGAATTCTGGTTGACGGTCTGCACGCAAATCTTCATCGCGGAAGCAACGTACGATTTGGAAATATTTTTCATAGCCTGCTACCATCAAAATTTGTTTGAAAATTTGTGGAGATTGAGGCAATGCATAGAATGTGCCTGCATTCACACGAGAAGGTACTAAATAGTCACGCGCGCCTTCTGGTGTAGATTTTGTAAGCATAGGTGTTTCGATTTCAAGGAAATCGCGGCTATCGAAGAAATCGCGCATAGCCTTTGTTACCTTATGACGCAAAATCAAGTTGCGTTGCATTTCTGGACGACGCAAGTCAAGATAACGATATTTCAAGCGGATGTTTTCATCTACATCGATATTATCTTGAATGTAGAATGGAGGTGTTTTCGCAGAATTCAATACGCGAAGTTCTTCACAATACATTTCATAAGCGCCTGTAGGCAAGTTAGGATTGATTGCTTCTTCATCGCGTTTGTAATTTTACCACGTACACAAAGCACATATTCATTACGAACATCTTCAGCCTTGTGGAAAGATTCCACATTATGATCTGGGGATGCTACAACTTGAACAATACCAGAACGATCTCGCAAGTCCAAGAAGATCAAACCGCCGTGGTCACGACGACGTTCAACCCAACCACATAATACAACCTCTTTACCTACTTCTGCTTCAGAAATAGTGCCACAACCGTGTGTACGGTGTAAGCCTTTCATTGTTTCCATTCTACTGTCATCCTTTCACCAAAGAAGATATACGTTCAGAAACAGATGCTAATGGCACTGTTTCTTGTTCACTTGTTTCCATAAAACGAATGATGGCCTCTTGCTTAGCCAATTCATCATCACCCACTATGATAACATATTTTGCATGAATTTTGTTAGCATATTTTAATTGAGCCTTCATACTTTTACCTTGTCCATCCATTTCCGCAGTGATATATGCACTACGCAATGTTTGACAAATCTTGAAAGCTTCTAATTTTGCAGCCTCTCCAAGGGCTACTACAAATACTGCTGGTTCGATTGTCGGTTCAGGCAACAAGTTTTGTTTTTCTAAAGCCAATAACAATCGTTCCATGCCCATTGCAAAACCAATAGCTGGTGTATGAGGACCATCGAGTTCCTCTACAAGGCCATCATAACGACCACCACCGGCTACTGCACTTTGTGCACCTAATGGAGTGTATTGAACTTCAAAGGCAGTTTTTGTGTAGTAATCTAGGCCACGAACCAAACGTGGATTTAGATTATATTGAATATTCGCCGCATCAAGTAATGTTTTAAGTTCTTCAAAATGGGTATTACATTCTTCGCATAGATGTTCATGAATCTCAGGAGCGCCTACGGATAAGGCTTTGCACGTTTCATTTTTACAATCTAATAAGCGCAATGGATTTTTATATAGCCGCTCTTGGCAATCTTCACAAAGTTGATCTTTTTTAGGTTCAAAGAATTCAATCAACTTTTGACGATACGTAGGACGACAATTTGGGCAACCTACAGAGTTCACCTCTACATTGAGATCCTTAAGACCGAAATCTTTCAACAACTGTACAATCATACAGATAACTTCGCTATCCACTACAGGAGATGGAGAACCGAGTACTTCTGCACCAAATTGATGGAATTCACGATAGCGACCAGCTTGCGGTTTATCGTGACGGAACATAGAACCCATATAGAACCATTTTGTTAAATTTTCTTTACCATACACCTTATTTTCAAGGTAAGCCCGTACGGCAGAAGCCGTATTTTCAGGGCGCAATGTATAGCTTTGTTCCTTGTCATCGCCAGTGGAGAAGGTATACATTTCCTTTGATACTACGTCCGTAGTTTCCCCAATGCCCCGCAAAAATAATTTTGTATCTTCAAAGGCAGGTGTGCGAATTTCACTAAAGCCATAAGCTTTACAAATTTCGCGCATATGCTGTTCTATATAATGCCAATTTACAATTTGTTCTGGCAAGAAATCTTGTGTACCTCTTGGTCTTTTAATAGCCATTACACAACCTCCCAAAATGATTTACATAATGCATGCCTCTTAGCTAATAAGCCTTTAATGTATCTGTATATACATCTACATCCTTTGGCATGTGTTGCTTTTTCTGTCTAAACGCAGGGGCCTTAATCCATTTAGATGATCCACCTGGTCCCATAGACATAATTGTTTGCCGCTCTTCCATGATTTGAATATTATATTCACACGCTTTACCTGGCAATGTATACCCAATATTTTCAAGTTGACCTCTCATATATTGTTGGCGATATAGATAATACGGCACATAGCCTGCCTGCTCTAATCGTTCCTGAGCATACTGCACCATGTGTTTTACCACGGACTCATCAGGTACATCATGTTGCATGTTCAAATCATATAGCGGACTACCGCGTTTGATAGCTAACGTATGAATTGTAACATTTTCAGGCAAATTATGACAAATATAATCCATGTTATGCACCATATGTTTTATATTTTGCCCAGGTAGACCTGCTATAAAATCCATATTAACAGCAAAATCTGTATGTTTTTTAACATATTGATACATATCATCGATATCTTGTGCGCTGTGTCCACGCCCGATGCGACGTAATATAGTATCGTCCATCGTCTGAGGATTAATGCTAATACGATTCACATGACACGCTTGCATAGACTGTATTTTTTCAGTGGTTATAGAATCTGGTCTTCCCGCTTCAACCGTGAATTCATGCCCTTTAGGTATCAATGTAGATAATCCAGTTAAGACACGATGAAAATCTTCATTATTCAATATAGTGGGTGTACCGCCACCCATATAGAGCGTATTCGTGTGCAAATTGTAAGTTTCACAAATCTGGCGTACATCATCTATATCCTCTAATAAGGCTGCTATGAATTCAGATTGTCGATGATACTCTTGATATAAACCGTATGGAAATGAACAATATATACAACGTGTTTCGCAAAACGGAATCCCACAATAAAAACTTATATCCTTATTAGAATGAGACTCTAAAAAAGGGCGTTGATAGTGCCCAATCCGGCTGAGAATATCTAATTTTTCCAAAGACACAGAAAACTCGTCCCCAATGTGACGAGTTGCATCCTCTAATGAACCATATTGGTCTATATATTTATGAAGTAATTTAGTAGGACGCACCCCTACCATTGTGCCCCACTCATTATGAGCAGGTAACCCTTGTTCTGTACGCAACAATACGAGTAAGGACTGTCCTATTGAGCGTCGCCCCATAGAAGATACAGGACCTGTCAAAGTATGTTCAACGCCACGAATAGATACGGTCAAAACATACATATCATCACGCTCAACAGCCTGTAGGATTACATCAGCCTTTTCATTGCGCGAAAACTAGCCCTGCTGCGCCACAGTTGTGGGCCACTACCGATCCAAGCGGTAGTGGCCCTGTGTAATGATATCCATTAAGCATGATGTGCCATTTTATCGAGCTTTTCAAGTTCTGCTGGCGTCATATGCGCTTGGCAATCACTGCAGTAACCATATACTTTTAATTGATGATCGATGGTACGGAAATTCAATTTCTTTGCAATGATAGATTCCAATGTTTCTAGCATATCATCTTCAAACTCGGAAACCTTACCACATTTTACACAGATCAAATGATGATGGAAATGGGCAAACTCTTCGTCATTTAATTCATAACGATTACGGCCATCACCAAAGTCAAGACGTTTTAACAAATCTAGTTCTGTAAATAAATCCAATGTACGGTAGATAGTAGCAAGTCCGATATCTGGCGCTACTTCTTTTACCAATACATATACATCTTCTGCGCTCAAGTGATTTTCTTCAGCATCGATGAAAGCTTGTAAAATCGTTTGACGTTGTGTAGTCAATTTGTATTTTTTGTCTTTAATACGTTCTTTTAATTTTTCCAATGTTGTATTCATAATTACTATCCCCTTTACTAAATAAATTAATTAAGCACCTACAAATGGATTATATTGTTTTTCATAACCAATTTGTGTTTCTGGACCATGTCCAGGATATACCATCGTATTGTCTGGCAATGTATATAACTTTGTTTTAATCGCGTCGATGAGGGCATCATAATCACCTTCTACAAAATCAGTGCGCCCCACAGATTGATTAAATAAAGTATCTCCCAACAAATACTAAACCCGGCATATAGTAGCATACGCCGCCAGGTGTGTGACCTGGTGTTTCGTATACTGTCAAATCAATAGCACCACATGTGATGTGATCACCTTCATGAACCTCTATAATGCGCCCTTTTACGGTAATCGGTGTAGGATTGCTATAATTGCTTAGATTCAATTCCGGATCACTTAAGTATTTCACATCATTATGATGTATATAGATAGGCACATCGTAAGCATCTACAATGCCTTGTACGCCACCGATGTGATCCCCATGACCATGAGTTAAGAGAACTGCTTTCGGCTTTAAATTATATTTTTTTAAAGCATCGAGTACCTCTGTCGTAGCAGGATCGATGATGAACGCTTCTCCCTGTTCCTTATCGCCTATCACATAACAATTGGTTCCAAGCGGTCCCAACGGCATACGCATGAGAACTAAATTTGATGTATCCATTATGCACCACCTTTACTACGTTGTACCGTGTAAACTTCACGGATACGACGCAATTTAGTCATAACAAAATCAAGTTGCGATATATCTCGAATTTCAACAACGATGTTGATCATTACATTTTTCGTATTTTCAAGGACTTTGGCATTCATATTGGTAATGGTAATTTTCAATTCTGAAAGCACCGCCATTACCTCCATGAGGATTCCTGATCTATCATAGGCTTGAATATCGATGCCTACATGGAAGGATTCACTCGATGCTTCATCCCACGAAACTTCAATCATACGCTCTAGATCTTCCGGTGTATGACCAAGGCTTGTACAATCAGAGCGATGTACGGAAACACCACGACCTCTTGTAATATAACCGATAATATCGTCGCCTGGTACAGGATTACAACATTTTGCCATACGAACCATAACACCAGGTTCGCCTTTTACGAGAACACCAGTGCCATTCTTAGCTTTTTTGGCCCCTTGTACCTTTAACTTTTCAATGATTTGTTCCGTTGTTTTACGAGCATCTTCATGCTCTTTAGATTTTTTGTATAGTTCAACCAATCGCAATAGAACGGTACTTACCGGTATCCCACCATAGCCACAAGCGGCATATAGTTCATTTTCAGTATTGGACTTCAACTGTTTTACAACTTGTTGAATACGATTGTCACTACAAAGCTCTTTCCAACTATAATTGAGGCGTTTTGCTTCGCGCTCAAGGGCTTCAAGACCCTTTTCAATATTTCTTCTTTATTTTCTCGTTTGAACCAATTACGGATTTTGTTCTTACTTTCAGAAGAGCCTACAATATTGAGCCAATCAAGGCTTGGTTTACCAGTTTTAGAGGTAATGATATCGACGATATCCCCATTTTGCAAGGTGTAATCCAGAGGCACAATTTTACCATTAACCTTTGCCCCTACACAACGATGGCCTACATCGGTATGAACGCGATAAGCAAAGTCGAGTGGTACAGAACCGATAGGCAACTTGACCACATCACCCTTAGGTGTAAATACAAATACCTCACCAGAGAATACGTCTAATTTCAAAGCATTAACAAGTTCCTTAGGGATTAGACGTATCTTGCCATTCTAACACTTGACGAAGCCATGCAACCTTTTGGTCAAATTCTTTATCAGCGCCCTTATTACCTTCTTTGTAACGCCAGTGAGCAGCGACACCATATTCGGAAACACGATGCATTTCCCATGTACGAATTTGGATTTCTACAGGTTGCCCCATCGTACCGATAACCGTAGTATGCAATGATTGATACATGTTGGATTTCGGCATGGAAATATAATCTTTAAATCGATAAGGCAACGGTTTCCAAATGCTATGAGCAATACCTAGAACGGCATAGCAATCCGGTACAGTATCAACGATAACGCGTACAGCCAATAAATCATAAATTTGAGACAAGTCGCGATTATCCTTTTTCATCTTTTTATAGATACTATAAAAATGCTTTGGTCGTCCCTTGATATCCGCTTTGATACCAGCCTCGCCAAGAGCCTTCGTCAATTGTTCCATCGTATCGTTAACGATATCTTCACGGGCTTGACGCTTTTGTTTCATTTGATCAACGAGATCATAGTATTTATCTGGTTCTAGGTACCGGAAGGATAAATCCTCCAGTTCCCATTTTACGTTGAAAATACCGAGGCGATGAGCTAAAGGAGCAAAAATTTCCAACGTTTCCTTAGCAATGCGTTTTTGTTTATCGCTACGCATATGTTTTAAGGTACGCATATTATGCAACCGGTCACCCAGTTTGATAACGACAACGCGCACGTCTTTCGCCATGGCTAAAATCATCTTGCGATAATTTTCCATTTGGCGATCTTCTTTAGTTTCATATTGGAACTGATTTAATTTTGTTACCCCATCAACGAGGAACGCCACTTCAGCGCCAAATAATTTTTCAATATCTTCCTTTGTATACTCCGTATCCTCAACGACATCGTGGAGCAAGGCTGCAATCAATGTAATATGATCGATTTGCAAATGCGCCAAAATCTCTGCCACTGCAAGAGGATGCATGATATACGGTTCACCGGAGGCTCTAAATTGACCTTCATGGGCTTTAGTCTGCAAGGGTGAAAGCCTTCATGATTTGGTCGCATTCATCATCTCCTAGATACGAATGCACATAATCCATAAACTCTTTTAAGGCCTCTTCTTTATTAAAGCCTTTTTGTTCAACTAAGGCTTTGCCTTCTTCATTTATGGTCATCATTGTATCACCTCCTGCTGACTATATGTAATAAACGTAACGGATGTTGTCAAATCAAGCTTACCGTTGATGACATTCCAACGGATCATCGCTTGTCCATTATCGTTCGTTTCTTCGCTAATAATACCTAATTCTTTAAACACATCAAGGGCCATCAATGCAGATGAACCATTTTGATTGGTGGGTTTACGCCGCAAAATTTCTTGTTCCACATGGTATAAAGAATTAGCGCCGCCTTTTAATGCGAGGCGTACAATTGTATATATTTCACGTAAACCTTCAGCACTTAATTGAATAGGTTCTTCTATGATAGGCTCTATATCTTGAATCATGAGTTGTGGAGATACAAAACCTTGCCATTCATTTTTTTGAAGTGTAAAGGCAACTTTCACATTCATGCCTTGAAAAATATGTCTAAACAAATCAGGACGATTCCAAGCGATAGCATCAACGCTACCATTGGCGGTGGCTAAAATCACCTTACAGTGATTTTTAAGTTGCCCCATCAGCATAATGTCCTGCACCTTAGCATCCATAACGCCAAATATAGGGGTACTATTGCCCATCCCATACGGTTCTAAGGCGGACACACGATCTACAATATCAACATCGATATCATCAACGGGCAATGTGGCATCAATGGATACAACAGGAATATACTCATCAGGAGAAACATGAGCCTTACAATACTCGGTTAAGCGCTGACGCAATTCATCAATACGGCTAGCATCTATACTAAATCCAGCCGCTGCGGCATGGCCGCCAAATTGAATCAATATATCTTCACAGGATTTTAATGCATTATATATATTAAAACCTTCAATGCTACGACAAGAGCCTTTACCTACGCCATTATCAATGCTAATAACAAGTGTAGGCTTGTAAAACTCTTCTACCAATCGCGATGCGACGATACCGATAACACCGGGATGCCAATTTTCTCCAGCTACTACGGTTACATAATCAGCTAAATGACCTTGAGCAGCCACATTAGTACGGGCCTCTTCGTGAATAGAGCGTTCTATTTCTTGACGTTCCATATTCGTTTCTTGTAATTCTTGAGCAATTGTTTCTGCCAAATCTACATCGTCCGTAACAAGTAGCTCAACGGCACGCGTTGCATGAGTAACGCGGCCTGCCGCATTTAGGCGCGGTGCTAAGGTAAATCCAATATGTCCTGCGGTGATCGTTTTATCATGTAAGCCGGCCACATCGATAAGTTTATCGATGCCTAAATTAGGCAACTCGTTCATCTTCTTAAGTCCAGCCTGAACGATGATGCGGTTTTCTCCAACCAACGGAACGACGTCAGCAACGGTTCCAAGTGCAACGATATCTAAATCATCAAGATACCACTCTCCGCATTGACGCAACCATAATGCTTGGCATAGTTTAAATGCAACCCCCACACCGGATAAATTTTTATCCCTATAAGGACAATCTGGTTGTTTGTGATTGATAACGGCACGGGCAGGTGGAATTTGAGGCGGTGCCGTATGATGGTCTGTAATAATGATATCGATGCGATCACAAACGGCCTCCACAATATCATAAGAGCTAATACCACAGTCCACGGTTATCACTAAAGATGCGCCATCAGAGATAATATGCTCTAATGCCTCTAAATTTAATCCGTATCCCTCGCTTTGGCGTTCAGGTATGTAATAGCTTACGCGAGCCCCCATTTTAACTAAAAAGCGATATAACAGCGATGTAGCCGTAATACCATCCACATCATAATCTCCATAGACGACTATAGATTTTTCTGCTTCTATGGTTTCCAAGATGAGCGCAACCGCCGTTTCCATATCCTTTAATGTAAAAGGATCAAGCAAATCCTTAAGAGTGCCCTCTAAAAAGCGATGGCCTTCATCGCTATCTATATTCCGATTCACCATCAATCTTGCTACAATCGGATTTACACCGAGTTCACGGATCAATGTATTTTCTTTTTCTGTATCCCTTGGCATAATATGCCAACGTTTCTTCTTCATAATCCAAAACCTCGGTGACATGTATATAAAATAATGTTGATGAATAATGTAATAATTCATAATCAATATTAACATTGTTTATAAATCTATTATCATTATCATTTTCTTTCATTATACAACAAACGCCCTTATAAATAAAGGGTTTTATCATCATTTTCCATATATAACCCACTTGTTTTTCTCAACAAAACAGCACTGCTTATTATCATTCTCATAATAAGCAGTGCTTGTTCATATAGTTATATACTATTTTTTACACATGAAATATTAGCAAAAAACTAGAAACGGAAATCTCGTTTTCCATCTTCCATTTGAGCAATGTAAGCCTTTGCCTTATCTTTTACCAAATCATTCTTGATATTTTCCAATTGGTCTTCAATAACCTTGGCACCATGTTTTTTCGTCTTTTCATCGCCGTAATCCATGATGTATTCATTCAACGTCATTAATGCATTAGGTTGGCAACAGTTATGAATTTGGCCGGATTTAGCAAGCGCCATAAACCGGTCGCCAGTACGTCCTGCACGATAACAAGCGGTACAGAAACTAGGTACATAACCAAGGCCCAAGAGCCAATCTACAATTTCATCCAATGTACGCGTATCGCTGCGATCGAATTTGTGCGGAGTTATCTTCTGGTTTTTCCTCTTCTTTATAGCCGCCTACACTAGTGCGAGAGCCACCGCTAATTTGGGAAATGCCTAATGCTAAACCACGTTCACGCATAGATTGGCTTTCACGAGTGGACATAATCATGCCTGTATACGGTGTAGATACACGAATAAGAGCCACGATTTTTTCAAAGATATCATCTGGTACAGCATTGCTGAAATCATCTACATCGATGTCATCAGCAGGGCAAATACGAGGTACAGAAATCGTATGAGGGCCTACACCATGAACAGCTTCTAAATGCTCAGCGTGCATCAAAAGGCCTACAAAATCATATTTGTAATGTTCTAGACCATACAATACGCCAATGCCTACATCATCGATGCCGCCTTCCATAGCGCGGTCCATCGCTTCTGTATGGTACGCGTAATCACTCTTAGGTCCTGTTGGATGCAAAGCTTCATAATTTTCCTTATTATATGTTTCTTGGAATAATGTATAGGTACCAATGCCAACATCATGCAATTTTTTATAATCTTCAACGGAACATGCAGCGATATTTACATTAACGCGACGAATTTCACCATTTTTATTTTTAATACTGTAAATCGTCTTGATAGATTCCAAAATATAATCAAGAGGATTGTTAAGAGGATCTTCGCCAGATTCGATAACAATGCGCTTATGCCCCATCGCTTCTAGAGCGATAACCTCCTCTTTAATTTGTTCTTGAGTCAATTTTTTTCGTTTAATATCGCGGTTCTTAGAGTGATATGGGCAATATACACAGCCATTGATACAATAATTAGATAAATATAGCGGCGCAAACAATACAATGCGGTCACCATAAATAGCTTTTTTAATTTCTTTAGCTAGTGCAAATAGCTTTTCTTTGTATTCAGGTAATGGACATTCTAAGAGAACTGCCGCTTCTCTATGATTTAGCCCCTTAAACGTAGCCGCCTTAGCTAAAATTTGGTCTAATAATTCGCGATTTTCTTTATTTTCCTCTGCATAGGCAAGAGTATCAAGGATTTCTTGATGAGAAATAAATTCCTCCGCCTTAGGAGATTTTACATCATACATAGTACTTACCTCAAATCTTTCCAGTGGACATGCCACTCTAGTTAGGTCTGTGAAAGTATATCATTACTATTTTAGTAATCTTTCACCGATACTGTACTAAGTATACCACTATTCCTACTAAAAAGCATTGGAATTTACTATAACAAATAATCATTTTCCCAATGCACTGTATACGATAAACCATAATCCACCTAAACAATAATACAAAAAATCCCTAGTGGAAAAGCCACTAGGGATTAATAGTCTTTGTAAAATTAAGCTTCTACAGGGTATACGCTAACTTTACGGTTATAACGACCAGCACGTTCAAATGCTACTTTACCAGGCACAAGTGCGAATAAAGTGTCATCTTTACCGATACCTACGTTAGTACCAGGGTGGAAGTGAGTACCACGTTGACGAACGATGATGTTACCGCTCTTTACGATGGAACCATCATGGCATTTAACACCAAGACGTTTAGATTCACTATCACGACCATTACGAGTACTGGACACACCTTTTTTATGTGCGAACAATTGCAAATCAAAAGTAAACATGAAGTTCACCTCCTATATTTCGTGTATTTGGACAAACTTTGGATACTGTTTACTAATTTCTTCTAGTCCGAGAAGCATAGTATTTAATATATCCTGACCACTCCGGGTTATTTCACCAGAGAGGACCATATCACATTGGCCTTCGCTATTAGAAAACTCACCTTTTTGCTTAGCAATTTTGGTAAGCCCTAATATAGCTGTAGCAGACAGTACAGATACTGCTGCACACACTATATCATAGCCATGTTCATCATATCCTGCATGACCGGACATATGACAACCAATGACTTGGTTATCCTTGTTCCGCTGGATTCCAATGGAAACCATAATTAAGCTTGGATAGATTCAATACGAACTTTTGTGAACGGTTGACGATGGCCTTGACGACGACGGTAGTTGGATTTAGCTTTGTATTTGAATACTAAAACTTTTTTACCTTTACCATGTTCAAGAACTGTACCTGTAACTTTTGCACCGTTTACAAGAGGAGCGCCAACTTTAACGTCGCCGTCATTCACTACAGTCAAAACTTCTTCGAATGTTACGGAATCGTTAGCAGCTGCTTCCAATTTTTCGATAGTAATTACATCGCCTTCAGCAACGCGATATTGTTTACCACCAGTTTTAATAATTGCGTACATGAGAACACCTCCTTGTTATCGAACTCGCTGAATTCGGTATCCCGACCCGAACATCGGTCGGGCGTTTAAACCTGCTTCACGCGGATTGCAAAGTTCAGTAAACCGAACTAATACTGATATAGTATATCGTATTTACACATCTATGTCAAATACAAATCCTCTTATATACGCTCAGTTTCTGACACTTTCATATATATACAACGTTTAAAATTCTCCGATAATCCCAAGGTGTTGCAAGAGTATCTTAGTACCGATAAGAATTAGGACGCCGCCTCCGAGTATGTCTGCATATTTTCCTACGAATTGGCCCATGAATTTACCTAAATATACACCAATCAAAGATATACCAAAGGTAATAACACCAATCATGGTCGATGCCTCCCATACATTGATTGGTAAAAAGGCAAAGGTTAAACCTACAGCCATCGCATCAAGGCTCGTTGCCACAGAGAGCATAATCATTTCCCAAGCGCCTAAGAATTGCTTATCATCATCTTCATCATCGTCATCACTAAGACCTTCTCGAATCATAGCAATCCCAAGATATCCTAAAAGGCCAAAGATAATCCAATGATCCCATTCAGAGATAACATCGATAAACTGACGACCAATAAGCCATCCTATAACGGGCATAAGGAACTGAAATAGTCCCGAATAAAAAGGCTAAGGTCACTTTTCGACCATTTTCGCCTACTGGCATAGTCAAACCCTTTGCCAATAGAAACGCCAAAGGCATCCATGGCCAGACCAATACTAATTAAAATGATTTCAAAAACAGACACGATACTCACCTATCAATATACGACTTACTTATTCTGCTACAGCCATCAAGGAATACCCTTCCCGGCTAATTTGTGGATTCACTACGATTGAAATACTCCGACCAATAGAAGCACCTAAATCATCGAGTACAGATTTGGTTAGATATTGTGCCACCTCTGGGTGGACCTCAATTTCTAAATTAGATTTAATGCGACCAGATTTAAATAGTTCCCGAATCCGACGTACAATCTGCATATATACAGTTCGACCAGACAACATATATCCGGTACCGCCACATTGTGGACATGTATCAAACATCAAGGTTTGTAACCCTTGGCGTGCACGCTTTCGAGTCATCTCCACTAAACCGAGCGAACTAATACCACAGACAACGGTTTTCATCTTATCTAGTTTAGCCTGAGCACTCAATAATTTTAATAACTCTTGTTGATGCTCTTTATCCTTCATATCAATAAAATCGACGACGATAATACCACCGATATCGCGCAAGCGCAATTGGCGACAAATTTCTTTGGCCGCCTCTTTATTAACTGTGAAAGCTAAGTCTTCTAGCTTATTCGATTTCCCTGTATAGTGAGCCGAGTTTACATCAAATACGGTAAGGGCCTCCGTATGATCAATGCGAATAGATCCACCAGAAGGAAGATTAATATCGCGGGAGATAAGATCTTCTAATTGAGGTTCAATGTGGTTCGCTTTAAAGATAGGAGTACTATCTCGGTGGCGTGTTACTTTGATTTGTTGAGAGGTAGGTCCGTGTCCTAAAAGATCCAACAGTCGAGATTCGCCCATATCAGAATCGACGATAATTTCCTCTACATTGCGATGCGCGTAATCTCGCACGAGGCGAAACCAAAAGTCCGCATCACTGTAAAGATCTGTACCACTTTTGGCAACCTTAAATCGCTTTAACACATGTTGCCATGTGCGCCATAAGTAGTCCATATCACGAGCGATTTCATCGGCACTGGCCTTAGCTGCAGCCGTACGGATAATGAATCCACAACCTTCTTTTACATAAGGCGCTGCCAACTCTTGTAATTGAGCACGGATAGATTCATCGGTAATCTTTTTTGAAATATGCATGCCTTCAGAATAGGGCAATAGCACCATAAATCGTCCCGCTAAACTTACATCTGCTGTAACGCGTGCCCCCTTGCCAAGCATTTCTTCTTTCACCACTTGAACGAGAATTTGTTGCCCCACAGATAGGCGTGGCAATATTTTCTGTTCCTTACCTTGTTGAAGGTTCAAATAGGCATTTTGAGAGCCTCCAATATCAACGAAAGCAGCTTGCATTCCATTCAAAACATTTTTAACAGTACCCTTGTACATATGATTCGCCATGTGAGACTCATCAGTGCGTTCCAAAACAAAATCTATAAGCTGTTCCTTTTCATCGATGACAGCCATGCGAATTTCCTCGCGCATAACATTGACCAAAATTTTATGCATCCTATCCCTCCCTTCTGTTCAGTTTAACTGTAGTATATGCCAAATCAAACACATAGCCTTAATAATTAATTTCTAATGGTGTAAAACGACCTTCTTCATTTTCTACCATAATCGCTTTACGGTGAATTTCGTAACCAGAAGTAATAGGCCAATTATATTGATCCTTGCCAAGATTCCATACTTCACTCGGTTTTATAGTACCTTGTGGATAAATACCAATCCCCATCGTTAGTGTCACCATACCATCGTGCACGGACGCTACAATCGGTTCTTTTACGAATTCTTTTACATCAATAATACGCGTTTTTTTAGGGGTAACCTTTTCATAAGAAATTTCAGTAGCCTCATTAAAAGGCTTAAGTAAGCTATCCCAGTCAACATTCTGTTCCGTTACAGGACCTGTTACTTCGTAGATTGCGTAATTGCAGATGGCCATCATTTTCTTAACCTTATCAGGCATGATCTTGCCACCGAGAACCTCAAGTCCACGAGGAGCCACTGCATTTAATCGCGCCATAATAGACTCTAAGCTATCATCTTCCAACACATCCATATCAATATATTCTGCTTCTGCCGTTACACCTAGTGCTAGTGCAGAAGAAAAACTAATTTTCATGTGCGGATTAAATCCCTCGGAATAGGCCATTTTGATTTCTGCACGGCGAATCATGCGCTCTACGGCTTGTGCAAAATCGAGATGCGACAAGAATCGTAATTCTTCGCCTTTATGTAAGGCCAAACGTAATTTTTTCAACTCTGCCACCCTCCTTATAATCTACAATAGCCGTATCTAATTCAGGGCATACATTACAACCCTTACATGGTCCACGACGACAATCTGGCGTTAATTTCTCAGCAACGGCCTGTTCCCATTCGCGTTTTAAGAAGGCCTTGCTTACAGTACAATCCAAATGATCCCATGGCAATGGCTCATCAAAATCACGGGTGCGACGCGCATAATACGCAGGATCAACACCGCAGTTTTCAAAAGCCTGTAACCATGTTTCATAGCTAAAGAACTCAGTCCAGCCATCAAATTTACAACCGAGTTTCCATGCTTCTACTAATACCTTGGATAATCTACGATCGCCACGGGCAAATACAGCCTCCATATAACCGGTATATCCATCATGATAATGATAGGAAATATTGCGATTATTAATAAGCGATTTTAAATATTTTTTTGCTTACGATGGATTTCTTCTACATCTTGTTGACCATACCATTGATATGGAGAATGTGTTTTTGGTACGAAAAACGATACACTAACGGTTACGCTACCATTGCGCTTACCCGTAATATCGCGATGCAAATCAAGCACCTTGTACGCCAAATTAGCAATACCTGCTAAATCTTCATCAGTCTCAGTAGGCAATCCCATCATAAAGTATAGTTTTACCGTGTTCCATCCAGACTTAAAAGCATTTGTACAAGCGGCTAGCAAATCTTCTTCACTAACACCTTTATTGATAACATCGCGCATGCGTTGAGAACCTGCTTCTGGTGCAAAGGTAAGACCACTCTTACGCACTTGTTGTACCTTCTTAGCAATATCAATAGAGAAACTATCGATACGCAATGATGGTAAGCTGACGCTAACCTGTTTATCTTTAAACTCTTCCATGAGCATATCTACCAATTCTGGTAACTTGGAGTAATCAGCAGAGCTTAAACTCATCAAAGAGATTTCATTGTAACCTGTATTAGCAATCGTTTCTTTTGCAATTTCTAACAACCGTTCAGGAGTTCGTTCACGAACAGGACGATAGAGCATACCGGCCTGACAGAATCGACAACCTCGCGTACAACCACGGAACAATTCAAGAACAGCCCGATCATGAACGATATCCAAAAACGGTACCACCGGTTTTGTAGGGAAGAATACATGTTCTACATCTTCTATAATACGTTTTTGAATCGTAGTAGGCACGTCTTCAAAGCGTGGTGTAATCGATTTAAAATCGCCTTGTTTCGTATACTCTACATCATATAATGCTGGGCAATAGGTACCGGGAATTTGTGCTGCTTTTCGCAAGAAAGCTTCTTTACCACCAGGGAATCCCTTCGCTTTTTCTGCTTTCAATAGGTCGATAAACTCATCGCCCCATTCTTCAGATTCACCGAGGGACACAATGTCAAAGAAATCCGCAATTGGTTCCACATTATACGCACAAGGTCCACCACATACGAGCAATGGAAAATCCATATCCCGATCCTTTGCATACATCGGTATACCTGCTAAATCTAGCATATTTAGAATATTGGTAAAACTCATCTCATATTGTAGTGTGAACGCAAGTACATCAAAGTCCTTAATAGGCGTACGGGTTTCTAAAGAGAATAAAGGAATATTGCGTTTCGCATTTCCTCTTCCATATCGTGCCATGGTGCAAATACACGCTCTGCTACTGCATCTTCACGGCGATTGACTAAGCCATATAGAATTTTGATACCCAAATGGCTCATAGCCACTTCATACACATCGGGAAATCCTAGCGCCATAGTTATATCAACAGTACTGTGATCTTTCACTATACTGTTATATTCACCGCCCGTATAACGAGCTGGTTTTTGGACATGTTGTAACCATGACGTATCTAATTGAATCATACATCCTCCGTCTTTTGTGAAAGACTTCTTTCAAACTCATTCCTAAATTAGAATGATAACTAAAAAATATATTTTTTACGCTGCATTGATATATTTAATAAAATACCAACACTTATCATGTTTGTGGTCAACGCACTAACACCATAACTGATGAATGGCAATGGTATGCCTGTAACCGGCATAATCCCCATGGTCATGCCCGCATTGACCAATACCTCGAAGCATAACATGGATCCAATCCCTGTAGCCAATAACATACCGAAGCGGTCATTACATGAATATGCTACCTTTATGCTTCGATAAATAAGCATAAATAAAAGAATTAATACAAAGATACAGCCTATAAAAGCCTAGTTCTTCACCTATAACAGAAAAGATAAAATCTGTGTGATTTTCAGGCAAAAAGTTTAGCTGACTTTGTGTACCATTAAATAATCCTTTACCAAATATAGTACCTGAACCAATAGCAATCTTAGACTGAATGATATGATATCCAGAACCAAATGGGTCGATATCAGGATTCATAAATACGAGAATCCGCTGCTTTTGATAGTCTTTCAACACAAACCAAGCCAACGGCATTAGTAAAACGCCTACCGTAGCGATAATACGAACTAAGCGCAATCGTATGCCAGAAACAAAGAGCATGCCCACAAAAATCGCTATATAAACGAGGGACGTTCCCAAGTCTGGTTGCATGAAATACTAGCAAAATAGGTATGCCTACATATAAGATAGGCACAACAAGAGATTTAAAGGTATCTAATTTATTGTAACGAGACTCTAACATCTTTGCCATACAGATAATCATCAGTAATTTAGAAAACTCTGATGGCTGCAGCGTAATAGGCCCTAACTGAATCCAACGCTGTGCACCTAAGGCAGATGTACCTACAAAGATTACGGCTAACAACAACATGATCGTTACTATATATATGCCATTAGCCCAATCTTTTAATTTATGATAATCCATAAATTGAATACCAATCACAAGGGCCACATTAATAAGAAAAAAGATCAGTTGCTTTGCTACTAGTGTGGAAAAATGAAGTCCTGTTTGATTAATATGGGTGGCACTACCGATGGCAACTACTCCCCATGGCAACAAGTAATAGTGTACATATGATGATTGTCCAATCACAATCACGCCAAATTCTTTGTAACATATGGCACCTACTTTATACGAACCCGACGCCACATACTTTCTTTACCAGAAAGAAGTCGATTTCGCGTAGACCAAGAATTTGTATATATTACAGGATTAGTAGAATTATCATCATCGGACTCAACAGGCTGAGCTAATGTGGCCGTCACAGAAGGTTCAGTAACTTTTACAGTCGTCACTTCGTTGAAGCGCTCAATAAGTTCTTGTTCATCCCAAGCATCTCCAGAGGTTATGTACTCTACTACAGGAGCTAGCATATGGCGATATGTTTTTGGCATATCTTGAATGAGTACACCATCCTGTGTATTATCTAGTATTTGTGTGTCATAAGGTAATATAGATCCCACATATTCAGCACCGAGTGCATCGAGCATATCATACATATTCGGCATATCCCGATCCGTACGGACTGCATTAAATACAACGGCATAATCACGATGGCCATATTCACGACAGAATTGAATGGTACGTGCTGCATTTCGTATGGACACCCACAAAGGTTGAGTAACAATTAGAAAACCGCTGTGCTAGCTCTACAATAGATTCCAATCCACGACCGATACCTGCAGGACAATCTACAAGTACATAATCATAAGACTTAGCTAAGTGGCTTACAAGTTTTCGATATTTTTTGCGTCCCATATCTTCCCAGCGCACACTTTGACTAGCTGGCAAAAAATATAGATTATCCTGAACTTTCATGACTACATCATCAGCCATGGATTTATCTTCTAATGCATTATATGCATCAAAACATACCTCATCTTCTTTTCCCAAGATAATATCTAAGTCGCGTAAACCAAAATCGCCATCACAAAGAAGAACTCGATATCCTTGTTCGCTAAGCGCAGCCCCTAAGCAGGCTGTTATCGTCGTTTTACCTACGCCACCTTTACCTGAGATAAGACCGATTATATCCCCCATTGTATATCCTTCCTATTCCTTTACACTTGGCTTAATTTCCTGTGTTTCTTTTTTATTGGTTGTTGTTTTTGTATCAATTGTTTTTGTGTCAGTCGTTTTTGAACTACTAGTAGGTACCTTAAAATAGGCACTCAAAATATCCCGTACAATCGGTCCTGCAGAGCCTGCACCAAAACCACCTTGCTCAACGAGAGCAACGACGACAATTTGAGGCTTATCATATGGTGCATACGCAACAAACCAGCCATGATCTCGGCCATGTGCGTTTTCCGCAGTCCCTGTTTTACCTGCTACAGCAACAGGGAAGCCTTTAAACAATTCACCAGCCGTACCACCTTCGCTAGTTACATCACGAAGACCTTCTCGAATAAGGTCCATAATATTTTTAGGTACTGGAAGTACGCTAGGTTCTTAGGTCCAAAAATTTCAGCTGGTGTCCCATCGGGATTATCAACACGACTCACCACATATGGTTGGTAACGAGTACCTCCATTCGCCACTTGGCTGAGAAGTACAGCCATCTGTAATGGCGTTACCAAATGGAATGATTGCCCGATAGCCGCATCAAAGGTTTCGCCTAAATACCAATCTTGATCAAATACTTTCCGTTTATACTCTGGACTCGCCACATTACCAGCTGCTTCACCGACCAGATTGATACCCGTTTTTTCACCTAATCCAAAGTAGCGGGCATAGGTATCGATATTTTCAATACCTAGGCGATTACCCATTTCATAGAAATACACGTTATCAGACTTAGCCAAAGCACGATTAAAATTCAACCAACCCAATGCTTCGCCTTCTGCATTTCTCTTATCAATGAGCCAGTGTTTCCCACTATCGAAAATCATTTCATCAGGAGTTACCTTTTTCAAGTCTAATGCAGCTGTACCAGTTACAATTTTAAAAGGTGATCCTGGTGGATATTCACCAGCAATGACCTTATTTTCAAAAGGATGACTCTTGTCATTGTTCAATTGATTCCATTGAGTCGATGTAATGCCCTTGGCAAACCAATTAGGATTAAATTCTGGCGCACTTACCATGGCAAGAACCGCGCCAGTATTAGGGTCTAATGCAACCACGGCTGCACCCGTTGCACCTGAACTACGCAACTGATCCAATTCCTTTTTAACAGCCTCTTCTGCCGCTTTTTGAATATTCACATCAATAGTAAGATGAATATTTGAACCCGGTACAGTATGCTTGCGATCGACCTCTGCTACAGGTCGGCCAGACGCATCAACCTCTAATTGCTTGCCACCGTCAACGCCACGAAGCACTGAATCATATAATTTTTCTAAACCAGCACGGCCTAGGATAGATCCAGCACCAACTGTTGTATTAGGATCTTGTTCCTTAATTTCTGCTAGTTCATCTTCACTTACTTCACCAACATACCCAAATAGCTGAGATGCCATAGTTTCATATGGATAATATCTTAAAGGTTCTACATCGATAGAAACACCAGGCAATTCATGACGATGTTCTTCGATACTAGTCACCACGTCCATGGAGATATCGTTAGCTATACGTATCGGTTCATAACCATGTTTATGGTCATCTACCTTTTTTTGAATTTCTTCTGGCTTTTTATGTAACAATGTAGCTAGCTTAGCCAATTCATCATCATCTAAAGGTTTGCCATTAGGCATAATAGAAATGGTATAGGCCGGTCTAGAACCGACTAAAATCTGACCATTTCTATCATACATAACCCCACGAGCAGCCGTCATAGGTACAATGCGCAGGCGGTTACCCTCTGCTTTAGCTTGATAATAACCACCCTCTAATATTTGCATAGCAAATAGACGGAGCCCTAGAATAACGAAGATACCCATTACAATATAGAAAAGCACATCAAAACGGCTCGTTTTTTTCCTTTTATATAAACTTTCAAGCACCTATGATTCCCCTTATATGCTTTACTAAATCAGCAATACTACCAAATATAATCCTCTTTTTCTTCCATAAGGCCCATGAGTTTATGGCCTATACCACCTAATATGGCATTCCAAAATACAGTTGGCATAACCATGTGTCCCATGTAAGAAATGAATTGGATATCACCACCACTAGCACCGATCATGATGCAGCGCATAATTCCATCTAAAATCGTACATACACCGATAATTCCGCATGACCAATACCAACGTTCTTCGTAAACACTACTTTTTACAAGAGACAGTAGATATACTACGACAATGTACGGAAAGAGATGTAATCCAAAAAAGTTAGATATCAAAATATCATGAATGGATCCACCTACTACGGCAGCAATAAGCCCCATTTTTCGACCTTTAAAAATCGTGACTAAAACTACAGCAGTCAGTATACAATTGGGTAGCCAATTCGTATGAAATATGGCCGGTAATAATTGAGCTTGTATAAAATACAACGCACAACACACGAGAATTAATGCAATATACCTCATTGATTTACCGCTCCTTTAGCCCCTTGCACTTGGTCACGCTGCGTTTGAGGAACTAATTTAGGTTCTAATTTTGCTTTATCTGGTGTTTGCACTGTAGAGGCAGTAATAATAAACACCTCTTCTAAGCGATTAAAATCAACGCTCGGTTGAATAGCCGCGTTTTTCACGAAAACCTTCTGTATCATTTGTAATGGTTAATACATTACCCACTAACAAAGCCCTTTGGATAAATTCCACCATAACCAGAGGTAATCAATTTATCGCCTACAAGGACATCACCATCACGTGCAATATTGACCATCATTGGCTCATTAGGATGATTACCATCCCCTTTTACCACACCGGCCAAACGTGATTCAGGACGCTGTACGATAACACCAATTGCGCTACGAGGGTCCAAAATAGTTTGAACACGTGCTGAATTAGGATATACATCGGTAACAAAGCCCACAACGCCACTTGGTACGACAACAGCCATATTAGGTTGTATGCCGTCATTCTCGCCCCGGTCAATGGTAAATGTATTTGACCATGTACCGAAATCTTTAGTAATAATGCCCGCCAAGGTCATCGTAAACTCTGGGTGGGACGATTTATAGTTAAGCATCTGACGAAGGCGAATATTTTCGGCCACAACTTCATCGTGATTTACTACCTTTTGTTGCAAATCTGCAATGGTATTATCCTTATCATTGCTTTCAACAAAACCCGATATAGCATTATCAATGATACGTATGCCGGTTTGAATTGTTGAAAGCACACGAGCTGAACCATATGTGAATGGGGTAACAATTTTTTCAAAGGGTACAGTTACAAAGGGGATACTAGTTCGCTGTTTCCAGGCAAAACCAAGAAGGGCCATGATAATACAGCCGAGGACAACAAAGATTAATAATTTACGATCTGACTGTATCATACACGTCCCCTTCTATCCTTTGAATTAATAATAAAACGAGCTAATTCTACAATTTGACCCGAACTACGATGCAAACCTTGTACAACCTTTAATTCTGGATCAGAAGCAACCTGAACAGGCACGCCCATTTCGGTGCTAATTCGCTCTGCTAGACCTTGCAAACGAGCCATACCACCTGTTAACACAATCCCATGCTGCATGATATCAGCCACTAACTCAGGGGCCGTAACGCGTATCATTTGTTGGATTGCATCTAAAGTCTGCAAGGCGTTTATTAATCACTTCGTAGATTTCAGATTGATGAAGTACAGCGCGTCTAACTATACCACTCGTCATATCGCGACCAGTAAAGGAGAATTCACAATCCTCCGCAGGTACAACCGCAGTACCTATAGCATGTTTAATATCCGTTATAGTTTGCTCGGATACCATTAAACCAAAACACTGATTAATATATTGCATGATGGCGCGATCTAAATCGCCGCCGCCAAACCGTATCGTCTTACTAATAACCGTGCCACCTAATGAGATAATCCCCATGTCGGCAGTACCTTCACCAATATCAATAACCATAGATCCACGAGCCTCAAAAATTGGTAAACCGGAACCTATAGCGGCAGCCACAGGGCGTTCAATCAGAAAGACTTCCCGCGCGCCTGCTTGGATTACGGCATCCATCATAGCCCGTTGTTCTACATCAGTCATGCCACAAGGAACGCCAACGAGTACACGAGATCTACGCAATGTATTGGATACCTTGTGAAGAAAATATTTTAACATCGTATGCATTACGCGGTAATCGACGATAAACCCATCTTGTAGCGGTGTCAACTCCATCCACATATCAGGCATGCGTCGTACAATGCGATCTGCATCATCACCGACAGCAACAATTTTATCTAATTTTGTATCAGTAGCCACAATGGAGGGCTCACTCATCATGGTCTCGCGCGTGCCCCCCATGACACGTGTCATAGACGTACCAATATCGATACTCACGTCTTTTCCAAAAGACGGTAAAATGGAATTCATAATGCTAATCTCCTTCATTACATCATCATTCCATTTTACCACAACTAGCTTAATTTACCAATTTCACTCAAGCTTGTAAACTCGCCATCCCCAATGACGATATGGTCTAAAACTGGAATGCCCATAAATTGTCCAGCACTAACAAATAACTTGGTAACACGTATGTCATCATCACTAGGTCTACTATCGCCGGATGGATGATTGTGAATCAAAATAATAGCGGCTGCATTACAAGCAATGGCTTTTCTAAAAACAGCCCGTTGTTCTACAAGACTCGATGTGAGGCCTCCATTAGATATGGTCTCGATGTGAATTAATTTATTCCGAGACGTCAACATAGCCGCTAATACATGTTCTTCTGTTTCATGGCGCAAGCGTTCCATTACATATTGAGCGATAACATAAGGCTGAGAAAAATCTTCGTATGTAGAGGTGATTTTTAACTCACCCAAACGCCGCCCTAACTCTACAGCAGCACAAATAGTAACCGCTTTATCGATACCAACGCCCTTAATTTTTACTAAATCATCTACGGTCATATGGTTTAGCCCATAAATGCCATCTGTGAAAGAATCGATAATCGTATGTGCTAAATCAATTGACGATTGACCTTTTAAACCGGTACGTAATAATATAGCCAATAATTCTTCCATCGCCATTTGTTTAGCCCCTAGGGCAACGAATTTTTCACGTGGCCGTTGAAATGGCAACATATCTTTTACGCTGATAGTTCTGAGTTGCATTGAATTTCTCCATTCTTACAATACATAAACAAATCAGCCTCATATTTCTACCATAACATTAGAATATCTATTTGATGTGTTAACATGACCATCAATATTAATCTAAGACTTTACACCTAATGCTTTACATAATTCTTCGTATACATGTTCTACAGGCAACCCTACAACATTTGTATAGGACCCTTCAATCTTATCAACCCACAAAGCGCCCTTTCCTTGGATGCCATAGGCTCCAGCCTTATCCATCGGTTCCATGGAGTCGATATATGACTCGATTTCAAAATCCTGCAGCGTTTTAAAATACACCTTTGTTTCATTGTGAAAGACGATTTCGCGTCCCTTAATGAGTAAGGCTACACCGGTAATAACAGAGTGAACTTGACCAGATAATGTACGAAGCATTGTACGTGCCTCATCCTTACTATGCGGTTTCCCTAGCACCTTTCCATCAAATACAACAATTGTATCAGCACCTAGTACGATGCTACCATCAGGCACATCATTTGCGCAGCGCGCTTTACCAAGAGCTTGTGCTTTCACCATTTCAATAGGATCTGTAATCACTACATTATCTTCTACATAAGAACTAGTAACAACAGTATGGTCTATACCCACTTGATGCAATAATTCCGTTCGTCTTGGTGATTGACTTGCTAAATATAATCCGCTCATTCTTGTTCCTGTTCTTCCGCACTTTTAATTAGACTATCATAATATTCCTTAACATCGATGCCTTGTTTTTACTGCATCAGCACGTACCGTAGCATAGAAAAATAACATCCGCTTCTGGCACGCGCACACGATTAGGTACAAACTGTTCTAGTGTTTCATAGAATACATCGTCTGCTTTCAACATAACACGACCATATTGAACCTTTTTCCCTTTAGTAATGGAATATACCATGAACCAAATCGGTCTATCATCAGAGGTAGAGCATTTTCTATATTTATAGCGATAACGTAAATTCGTTAGAAAATCGCGATTATACGCATAAATACCATCAATATCATCATATTTTACAGAAAATGTACGTTTTCTAAAAAAGGATTTTTCTTTGATGATAAATTCAGAATCCGTCAATATATAGGTATAGCGGCTCACAGCTTGTTTAACAATGACAATGAGCGCCATGATTTCTATGAAATATTCTGAAAGTAATATATGGCCCTGCGCAATACTTCTATAGGTGGTAAAAACCATAGCCCCCACCAACAAAATAACAAATACCACTACTAATAATTCTGCACTACGGGTGCGCTGAGATTGTTCACTATATAAAATATTCATACGTAACCCCTTTCAAAAGACTCTGCATACTATTTATTATATAGGATTCAGCTCTGAAAAACTACAAAAACCCCGCCTATATCTAAGATATAAGCGAGGTTTGTATGTAATAGTTTAAACAACTATTAATAGGTTATATTATTTTTTCAAAGCGCTTGTAATACGTTGAGTATCGCGAGCGATCATGATTTCTTCGTTTGTAGGGATTACGAAGATTTTAACTTTAGAACCTTCAGCACTGATTTCTTGTTCTTTACCACGAACATTGTTGCGTTCAGGGTCGATACGTGTGCCAAGGTATTCTAAACCATTGCAGATTGCATCGCGGTTACCGATACCGTTTTCACCGATACCAGCTGTGAAGATGATAGCATCAACACCGCCCATAACAGCAGCGAACGCACCGATTACACGACGAACTTTGTAATGGAACATGTTAAGAGCCAATTTAGCTCGTTTATGGCCATTAGCAGCCGCTTCTTCGATTACGCGGAAGTCATTGGACACACCGGAAATACCCAATACGCCAGACTCTTTGTTCATTACTTTGTCGACTTCTTCATAGGACATGCCTGTTTTATCCATCAAGAATGGAACGATAGCAGGGTCGATATCACCAGTACGAGTACCCATGATCAAGCCAGACAATGGAGTGAAGCCCATTGTAGTATCGATGGAACGACCACCTTTGATAGCGGATACAGAGGAACCGTTACCCAAGTGACATGTAATGATGCGAAGATCAGACATATGTTTACCCATCAATTCTGCGCAACGTTGTGCTACATATTTATGGGATGTACCATGGAAACCATAGCGACGAATGCCATAGTCTTCATAGTAGGAGTAAGGAAGCGCATACATGTAAGCTTCTTTTAGGCATTGTTTGATGGAATGCAGTATCGAATACAGCAACTTGTGGTACGTTTGGCATGATAGCTTGGCAAGCTTCGATACCTTGAATGTTTGGTGGGTTGTGCAATGGAGCAAGAGCCGCACATTCTTCCAAAGCTTCCATTACTGCAGGTGTAATCAATACGGAATCAGCGAATTTTTCACCACCATGTACTACACGGTGACCAACTGCATCGATTTCATCCATAGATTCAATAACACCGAACTCTGGATCTACCAAGATGTCGAGCAAGATGCGTAATGCTTCTTTGTGATTCAAAATTGGTTCAACGCGTTCTAATTTGTCTGCGTTTGGACGTTTATGAGTGAAGATAGCGTCTTGATCACCAATCTTCTCAAATAAACCTTTCGCCAATTCAGTTTCGTTTGTCATATCAAGTAATTGATATTTCAAGGAAGAACTACCGCAGTTAACTACTAATACGTTCATTGATTAACCCTCTTTCTTTTGCGTAACGTAAATCTTATCTTTAATTTGTTTGCTGATATCAGCGCCTATTTGATCATCCGTAGGATATCTATAGGTTATATTCCACAATACGCCCTTATCCATAAAGACATATTGAGAGAAACTAGTTTTAATTTTGTTAACGTAAAAATCACCAGTAATGAGCTGTGCTTGCACCCCATTTAAATCGATAGATTCCACATTAACAGTAGCACCCAATTTTGCATATTCAGATTTCTTTTGATCCACAAACTGTGCAACCGTTGGCAACGCTTTATTCGGTGCCGGTTGACGGGCCTCTACAGAAATCAACATATGTTGGCTTAAGCTACCATACGCATCCATAGGGTATCCATCAACACTCGTCGTTTCTGATGTTTTCCCCATTTCATATGGCAAGGCTACAGTCACTTCCGATTGACCGGAACGAATGACTTGATTACCAAAGCTATATATATCCATCACATTATCGGAACCACATCCGGCTAAAGCCAATAAGGATGTACCTAACACGATGGTCTGTAACGCTCGTTTCCACTGTACTTTCATCAAATCACCTCACGTCAAATCAGAATTCACAGATAATTATACCATTACACCGCCTCCCATTCTAGTACTTTCACAAGAAATTCTATAATTCCTAACAAGAAGGCCAAAAATTCCATACATTACACATGCCACCCATTATATAAATTCTTTAATTTATTATATAATAATAGAAAATAAACCTATGAAAGGAACTACGATGAAATCAATCGGTATTATTTGTGAATACAATCCGTTTCACAACGGCCATGCGCATCAATTACATACATTACGTACTACCTATCCTGATGCATTGCGTATCGCCATTATGAGCGGTTCCTTTGTACAGCGGGGCGAGCCTGCGTATTTTAGCAAATTCGACCGTGCTCGATGGGCTATTCATGGTGGTGCCGACGTCGTTATCGAATTACCTACTATCTATTCTCTAGGCAGTGCAGAACTATTTTGTACCGGTGCGGTGCGCCTTATGAAAGCGCTACACATTCATAGCATTTCCTTTGGCTCTGAGCTTGACAATAATGCTATATTGCACACAGCCGCTGAATTTATAAATACGCCGCAAGGGCAAGATGCCATTCAACACCATATAAAAACCGGTATTTCTTATGGTACGGCATTACGCCAAGTGATTGCTAAGTATGTACAAAATGGAGAACTCATTGACAATGCGCCAAACTCATTACTAGGCCTTGAATATATTCGCGCTGCCCAGCGATATTTTACTAATCTTATGGTCATTCCCATTACTAGACAATCATCACATCATAGTCCTACCCTGTCTCAAGGCCAAGATTTTCCTTCTGGAACCGCATTACGTAAGGCACTCGTAGAAGGCACAACCATCGATGCCTATGTACCACATGCTATCATAGATGATATGCACAAGGTCATTGCACATGATGTCTATGTGGACTACGAAAGATACAATGATATTCTGCATGGCCTCAATCGCTTACTTTCAGCTGCAGAATTAGAAACATATGGAGATTTTACGGAAGGCATTGAACATCGTTGGCACAAGGCTATGCAGCAAGTAAGATGGACGCACGCACTGGAAGAGATAAAGACAAAACGCTATACCTATGCAAGACTACGTCGCATGGCAGCCTATACTGCGCTACAAATCACTAAGCCAATATTACAAGAAGCTCATATACTAGGTCCTCAATACGCGCGATTATTAGCATTTAATCAGCGCGGTCGCACGTGGTTAAAGCACAATACACCGAGCATTCCGCTTATTCAAAAATGGGCTAAAGCATCAACCATAGTTTCCGATTTTGGTCGCCGAATGATGGAAATCGATACGAAGGCTACTGATCTACAATCTTATAGTTTTAAATCCCCTATGGCCCGCACAGGTCATGAAGATTTTCGCTATTCTCCACAATATATTGAAATATAGGTTATGACAATATAGCCTTATCATATTATTCCCCTACCAAAAAGACTCGACCATATACGTCGAGTCTTTTCATATGTCGATTTGTTATATCTACCTATTATTGTTCGATAGTTACGCCATCAGAGCCATCTAATTCTTGAACCTGTACGCGTACCTTTTCCAAATGAGACGTAGGGATATTTTTCCCCACATAATCAGCGCGTATAGGCAATTCTCGATGGCCTCGATCTACCAATACTGCTAGTTGAATAGATTTAGGACGACCAGATGTCATCAATGCATTTAAAGCAGCACGAATGGTACGACCTGTATACAAAACATCATCTACTAAGATAATGGTTTTTTCTGTAGTATCAATAGAGCAAGGTTCCCCTTCCTTAGGTCGCGTATCCCGATCATCGCGATACATAGCTACATTTAAAGGTTCACACTCAATATGAAGGCCTTCAATAGCTTCAATTTCACTTTGCAGTCGTTTAGCTAGCATAACGCCACGTCGTTCAATACCAACAATAACTGCATTTGAAAGCCCCTTATTACGTTCTAATATTTCATGACTAATACGTCTAATGGCACGTCTAATGGCGTCTCCATCCATTAAAATACGTTTTGTTTCCATAGTCTTATCCCTTATCTACGTTCTCTATATTCCTTAGCGAAGGCGATACAATTTTGAAAGTCCTCCGGTACAGGTGCTTCAAAATGCATAGGTTCACCTGTAATTGGATGCACCACATCCAATGTATGAGAATGAAGTGCTTGTCCCTCTATAGGGAAGTCCATGCGGCGATATCCATAAAAAGGATCGTTAACAACTGGATGTCCAATATGAGCAAAGTGAACGCGAATTTGATGAGTACGCCCGTCTCTAACACACATTCCACTAATGTATGATATCCATAACGTTCTAACACTTTAAAATGAGTCACTGCTTCCTTACTGTTTTCAAACACTACAGCCATTTTCATGCGGTCTTTAGGGATGTCTACCGATAGAGCCTTAATAATCCCCTTTTTCCTCCACGATATTGCCTTGAACGAGAGCTAAATATGTTCGTTTTAGCACTGTGTGCTTTTACCTGTTCAGCTAAACCAATATGAGCTGCATCATTTTTAGCAGCCATCATGACACCAGATGTATCCTTATCTAAACGATGTACGATGCCAGGGCGAATTTCACCATTAATACCAGATAAGTCCTTACAATGGTAAAGCAAAGCATTCACTAGCGTTCCTGAGTAATTACCAATTGCTGGATGTACAACCATGCCACGAGGCTTGTTGACGATAATAATATCATGATCTTCATAAAGATATTCAACAGGAATATCCTCTGGTAAAATTTCTACCGATTCTGGTTCTGGAATATCTACAGAAATAGTGCTATCTGCATTAAGGCGTAAGTTAGCCTTACCAACCTTGCCGTTTACCAAAACATGACCAGATTTGATAAGGCTCTGGATATAACTACGAGAACCTTCCATCACATCCGTCAGAAATACATCAAGACGTTTTCCCTCTTGTTCCAATGATACTTTATATTCGTTCATCTATTTCTCCTCATGTTCAGATGTTAGTAAATAATATATGACACATACAACGCCTACACATATACCGATATCTGCAATATTAAAAATAGGCCAAATTCTAAAATCAAAAAAGTCTACTACCCCATGTAGTACATATCGATCTATGCCATTACCTATGGCTCCCGCAATCAACAATGCCGTTCCTACTCGTAATGAAAGTGGACCATTATTAACACGTTTACGATAGAAGCCATATACGATAATTAATACAAAAGCAACGGCTAGAAAGAACCACCGCTGATTCGTCAACATGCAGTGC